>Ga0335081_10001181_pt1 | contig 41583 bp, 41 predicted proteins | sample Lox_Sample_35_FD_206713 | JGI IMG/M metagenome (GOLD analysis project Ga0335081, IMG submission 206713) | Soil microbial communities from Loxahatchee National Wildlife Refuge, Florida, United States - Lox_Sample_3.5 | ecosystem: Environmental > Terrestrial > Soil > Wetlands | place: USA... | reverse complement strand
CCTTCTGGCGAGGCGATGTTTGTGCGAAATGCCGAAAATAGTCCCCTGGCGTACTCGTCGAGAGTCTGCCGCCGATCTACCAGCGTCTCATCCAAGTCGAAGACTACACCTCGATTCATTTCCGCTGACTCAAGGGTCGAACGGACAGTGTCCCAAAGCCTCATTTGGCGTCTTGCACGGTGCGACCGACAGCCGCCAGCGCGGCACGCTCACTTCCGCCAGCAGCCTCAAGGGCGTTAATGAAGCGTTCGTAGCCCAGCACAGTGTCGCAGCGAAAGTCTGCCTCAGAGCGAAGATCTGAACCCTCACCCGAGTAGCGCCAGGGGTTATGAGCGGCCAAAGCCCTTGCAGCGCTCAGGCTTTCCCTCTGCAGCGTCACCTGCCGGTCCGCGGGAAATCCAAGCCTGTTGGCAAGGCTCGATGCCACCACCGCGTCGAACACGGTGGACCCGCGATCCGCCAGATCATTCGCTACGGACGTACATTGCTGCTTTCGTGTCGGCTGCTGGACTGCCGTATCCGAACAGAGTCTTGCAGAAATCTCCCCTGCCGGTATACCAATGCGTACAGTCACAATGACGTCGAGCCCGGCAACTGCCTTATCCAACGGTGCGGCGTCGCGAGGCAACGCGCTCAGCGCGATTGCACTCATCGTGCTGTCATACTCATCGAAACGCGACGCCATCGAAGCCCTGGCGAAAGCTGCCTCGACACCCTGCTGATCCCCGGATCTGCCTGCCTTTGCAGCGAGCCACAGCCACGGCACTGCGTTATCGGAGTCGATATTCGCCCAATGCTCCCACGAGAGCCCCTGGCACGGACCCGGAGCCATGGCGTAGTCGTCCGCGCACTGGCCTATTGCCAGCGCATAGATTACCGGGTCATCCGAGTCGATGGCCAACAGCACGAGGTTGTTGTTGCCTGGCGTATCTTGCGGCTTGCGGCCCGGCGATTCAGGGTGCGCGTTCTCAAGTGCCAGCCCGATCGCCTGGCGCCTGGGATCCTCACTCGTGGCGAGCGCGCTCTTCCAGCGACTGATGGCAGCCTGCGTCACTCGCGTCGCATGCTGCACGATCGTTTCGTTGCCGGCTCGCTTCAGATCGGGGCCCATTACTCCACAGAGCTCGTCTACGACTGCTGGGTCCGGCGTGCGGAGCGGGGCGCGTTGAGGGACTGTATTCGTGTGAGGGTGCGCGCTCTCTGGCGTAGCGCGAACCACAAGACGATGTGAGTCGATAGTGCCAGTGATCTGCCTTTGTGGGGCGCGCCAAGTGACAAGAAGCAGGGCGAGGATGGCTAATGCGACAACGACGAGCGCTGCCCAGCGCCACGTCCGCCGAAATAGTCGGTCAGGTTTCACCCGCCACGCTGCCCCGTCGTCGCCATCGGCAGCATTTCACCGAGCACGCCACGAGGAATGCGGTAGTTGCGGCTTGTCGAGACGCTCAAGTCCATGCAATCGCTCCGTGTGGAATAATGAGCTCGTGGCCAACGGACAATCGGCTAGTCGCTCATCAAGCCACTGAGCCGGCTCACATTCTAGTCCATCGATCAAGGAGTGACCGTTGCCCCGCCGGCGGGAGTAAGATTTCGGTCATGCTTAGCTGGAAGCGGATTCAGTCCCTTTACGAGCCGACCGCCGCCCGGCATGCAAACGCGGCGCACCTGGCGGGACTCCCTTGCCCTCTTCCGGTGTTTGCCGCTCTCTTTCATGACCGGCACGATGATCAAGATCTCGAGCGACTGCTGCGGGGCATCGAATTCAGCGAGGTGGAGTGGGTGCAACAGGAGCGCTCCGGCGCCGCACTGCGCCTCGTGTACGTAGACCGCGCATTCCAGCCGGCGGTCGATGAGGCGTACCGGGACATCCTCGATGAGGAATTCATTCACGAGCGGCCGGACGTGGTGGCGTCCTGGCGCGAGAACGGAACCTGGATCGAACCGCCGATTCTGCTGTCTGGGGAGGTGCTGGATCGGCCAGTGCGTGATTGCGTGGTAGTGGGCTCAACGCGCCTTGGGTGCCTGCTGGCGTTTCTCGATCAAGGGATCGTCGCAGAAACGGCGCGGCACCGGGTGTGGGTGGGGAGAAAGCAGTAGCCGAACTGCGCTAAGAGTGGTCGGCTCCATGGGCGGTGGGGATAACGATGGATATCGAAGACCCTCGATTCTGGCGCGCGGGTGCCATCAGCACCACGGCCGTCATGCTTGTGGTGTTGGGGTTTCTCACCGTCGATAGCCTCGCCCTAACCCGCGCCGGTAGTGTCCGGGTACCCGGCTACGACGTTATCAATCAGCACATCGACTACACGTACGACTGGTCGCGGGGATTTGACGTCCCCGTGATCGGCGCACCTGAGCCGTTGTTCGCTGACGTTTACACGCTCGCACAGGCGACAGCGCTCATGGATCGCGGCAAGCTCGTCATTCAAAGCCGGGCCTGTATAGACTGTCATACGTTCTTCGGCAACGGCGCCTATTACGCTCCCGATCTGACGAAGGCTTGGCTGGACCCCGCATGGAGCCAGATCTGGATGCCGATGACCGGCACAAAGACGCGTGCCGACGCCATGGTCGAGTTCCTCATGCATCCCGATCGATATCCGACGTGGACGCGCCGGATGCCCGACTTGCATCTCAGCCGCGACGAAGCCCGGGCCGTCGTGGCCTATCTCAAGTGGATGTCCGCCGTGGACACCAATGGCTTCCCGGCGCATTTCGGCCATATTCAGATCCAGAATTAGAGGAGCCGCAATGTATCGCTCTCAGAGGCTGGCACTGCGGTACTTTACGGCTGCGATTGCGCTGTTCGGCGTGATGGTCGTCGCGGGCCTGTTGTCGGCCGTCTACTACCTGCAGCCCTCGCTCCTCTACAACGTCTTCGACTTTCAGATGGCGAAGATCCTGCACATCAATACGCTGGTGATCTGGCTGCTGATGGGCTTCATCGGCGCGGTTTACTGGTTCCTCCCCAAGGAGCTGGGGCGCGAGGTGGTGGGCATTCGCCTGGCCGAGGTCTTGTTCTATGTCTTCGTCGCCGCCGTGCTGGTGGTTGCGGCCGTGTTCGTCGTCGTGCAGACGGGGAAGAGCAACCAGTTCAGCATGTGGTTCATCAATCAGGGTCGCAAGTACGTCGAAGCGCCCCGCTGGGCGGCCGCCGGCATCGTCGTCGTCGTGCTGACCTTCGTTTACAACGTCACGGCTACTGCGTGGCAAGCAAGAAAGATGACCGGCATCCTGTGGGTGCTCATCCTGGATCTGATTCCGCTGTCGGTGTTGTATCTGGATGCTTTCCCGCAGATGACGAACATGTCCCAGGATCTGTACTGGTGGTGGTGGCTCGTGCACATGTGGGTCGAAGCCACCTGGGAAGTGCTGATCGGCTGCCTGATGGCGTGGACGTTGATGGAGCTCATGGGCACGCCCCGGCGCGTCGTCGAAGCCTGGCTCTACATCGAGGTGATGCTGGTGCTCGGCACCGGCATCCTCGGTCTCGGACACCACTATTTCTGGATTGGCACTCCGCAATACTGGCTCGGGATCGGCGGCTTCTTCTCCGCGCTGGAACCTTTGCCGCTGCTCGGAATGGTGGTGCACGCGATCTACGACGCAGGTACTCATCATATGAAGACGAGCAATCGGCCCGCCTTCTACTGGGTACTGGCGGAAGCCTTCGGAAACTTCATCGGCGCGGGCGTCTGGGGCTTCATGATGACGTTGCCTCAGATCAACCTGTATTCGCACGGCACCCAGTGGACTGTATCGCACGGTCACTTTGCGTTCTGGGGCGCCTACGGCTGCGGCGTGATCGCTATCGTGTACCTGGTGCTGCAGCAGACGCGCAAGGCAACTGAGTTCGGTGGCCAAAGCTGGAAATGGGGCTTCGGATTACTCAATGTCGGCCTGCTGGGCATGGTGGGAGGCCTGCTGGTGGCCGGCATTGTCCAGGCCATGTACGAGCGGGCGCAGGGCGGCTCCACGTTGCAGGCCTTCGTGGTGGCCTCCGAGAACCATTGGTTTCAGTCGGGTATGTACGCGCGTCTGGTCTTCGGCGCGCTGTTTGCTGTCGGCTACGCCGTGCTGGTGTACGACCTGCTGAGGATCGGCCGTCGCGTCTCCGCGGCGGCACCTGCACAGCTGAGCACGGCATGAGCGAGACTGCCCTCGCGGTGACCGCCGCACTGCTGGGGCTGTTCGTCCTGGCGGGCGGCGCCTACGGTCTCATCTACGGCGCCGGCATGTTGCGATCGAGCCTGCTCATGCGGCGCACCGCGGTTGCCTGCTACGTGAGCCAGCTCCTCGTCGCGGCCCTCGTGTGTCTCCTCTCGCCATTGAGCACCGCCTGGAAGGTGTTCCTGGTGTGCAGCGCTGTCGCGTACGGCTTCATCCCACCGCTCATGTGGCGGCTGCTCGAGAGCATGCATCGCCAGCCGACGAGGAGCTCATGATTCCTAATCTATACAACGTCGTCCTTGGGCTAGCGCTGGTTTACGCGGCCATCCTCGAGCCCGCACTCACCGAACGGCGTCCGAGCCTGCTGCTGGTCGCCGCCGCTACGATGTTCGTCGCTGCATGGATCGCCCGGCGCAGCGACCACCGCCCGTGGCAGAACAACGTGAACCTCGTCCTCGCGGCGCTGCTCGTAGCAGAATCGGCCCTACGCCTCGGGAGCGTGCCGCTGCCGGCATTCTGGGGGCAGTTCGCAGTGGGAGTCGTAGTCGCGATTCTCGCCCTGTGGGCGGCATTGTATCGGCCGACGACCCCGGCAGCGGGAGACTAGCCATGGCACGACATTCACTGAAGCTTCTGTGCGCCGTGACGGCGGTGCTCGTCGGCAGCTCGGCGGCCGCAGCCGACCAGTCCGCCGGCAAGCAGCTCTCCGACGGCAGCTGTGCTGCATGCCATGGTGCGAGCGGCATCGGCATCATTCCGCTCTACCCCAACCTCGCGGGCCAGAAGCGCGAGTACCTCGTCGCGCAACTCCAGGCGTTTCGCGACGGCACGCGCAAGAACGCGATCATGAGTCCGATGGCCGCGCACCTGTCGAATGCAGACATTGAGAACGTCGCTGCCTACCTCGCCTCGCTCAAGTAGGCACGCGACTACCGCGCCCAAAGAGGGTCACTTGGCGCATGACGTCCCTCATTCGGCCCCAAGCGGGTCTCCGTAGAGACCGGCGCCTGCTACCACCTTGCCTTCGGAATTGAACCTCAGGACCTCCGCTACCATTCGATTCCGCGTGGTACTTCGGTAGTAGATGGCGACGCTGTCGACACCGACCAGCACGTCGCGTAGCTCGAAGTGTAACGGGGGACGCGCGTCCAGTCCTCGTTGCCAGTAGGGTCGCACCGCGGCCTTTCCCCTGAGCACGCCTTCCGCGACGCCCATCCGCTCGATGATGAGCGGTGAGCGCATCTCGAAGTCGTCGGTATAGTGGGAGAAAATTCGCTCGAGATCGTGGGTGTTCCACGCCTCAATCCACTCGATCGCAAATTGCCTCGCCCAGGTTCGGTCCATCACATCGCTCCCATCGAACAGGTTCGTCTGCCTACTCGAGTCCGGCCTCGGTCGGCCTGCCATGCAGGCGATAGATGATGCCGCCCTTCATGACGAAACTCACGTGCTCCAGTGCCTCGTGATCGGCGAGCGGGTCAGTGTCGACGGCGATGATGTCCGCCAGCCGATCCGGCTGCACTGAGCCGAGCTGCGCCGCGCGCCCGAGGAGCTCGGCCGCGTTGCGCGTGGCCGCGAACACGGCGTCCATCGGCTTCATGCCGTTTTCGATCAGCAGGCGAAACTCCAGCGCATGGTCGCCCTCGCCGATGTCCGTACCATAGGCGATCCTCACGCCGGACTTCACTGCGAGCGGCAGGTTCTGCTTCGGCAGCAGATCGTTGGCGAGTTCCTTCTGCGGCGTACCCGGCTGCAGAAGCTCAGGATGGTCGCGCGCGATCGCATAGAAGAGCTCGTAGACGGTCAGGGTCGGCACGAGGTAGGTGCCCTGAGACTTCATCAGCGCGAATGTCTCGGCGGTGGCGAACGAGCCGTGCTCCACCGAATCGACCCCGGCGCGCACCGCATGCTCGATCGCAGCTGCCGGGTAGATGTGTGCCGCGACCTTCATGCCGAGCGAGTGCGCCGTGGCCACCGCCACCGTCATCTCCTCGTCGGTCATGAGCTGCTGACGCGGATCGTCGCCGGTTGATGCGATGCCGCCTGAGGGCATGATCTTGATGAGATCGGCGCCGCGTTGCTTGTGCTCGCGCACCCGGATCCGTGCCTGCTCGGGAGTGTCCACGATGCCGCGGTCCCAGCCGGCATGCTGCAGCTCGGGATCGAGGCCATTGTGCGGATCGCCGTGTCCGGCGGTCGGACCGAGTGGCTCGAGCGACACCAGCAGCCGCGGGCCGGCGATCTTTCCGGCCTCGATGGCGTTGCGGATCGCGACGGTCTCGTCTCCGCCACCCACGTCGCGCGCGCTCGTGAACCCCTGCTGGAGCATCCGACGTGCGAACAGGGCGCCATCGAAGGCGCGATCGAGGGTCGTATGCGTCAAGTCGTACTCGATGGCGTTGAAGCGGCCGGGAAGCCGCGCGGAGATGTGCACGTGACAGTCGATGAACCCCGGCAGCACGGTAGCGCGGGTGAGGTCCACGATCTCCGCGCCTTGAGGTGTCGTCAGGCCCGCCTCAACCGCGACGATGCGTCCGTCGCGTACGAGAATGGAGACGTTGTGGCGCGGTGCTTCGGCAACGCCATCGATCAGCGTACCGGCATGGATCACGACATCGCGCGCCAGGCACCCATGAGCGGTAAGCATCGCGACTCCCAGCAGGGGGAGTGACCGCCGGAGCGAGGAGGGGATTGGCGACATGATTTCCTTCGGTTGCTCAGGGGACGAGCCGCTTGAACATGACGAGCGCGTCCACGTAGCCGAGCTTGCTGTGATTGAAAGCGCCCGGGAGCCGGCCCACCGCGGCGAATCCTAGCCGCTCCCAGAGGCGAATGGCACGTTGGTTGCTCGCCACGACGAAATTGAACTGCATCGCCCTGAATCCCATCGCGATTGCCTGCGCCTGGGAGTGCTCGCACATCTGTGCGGCGATCCCCTTGCCCTGCGCCTGCCGCGCCACGACGTAGCCGCAATTGCAGACGTGCGCGCCGAGACCCGGCTGATTGGCCTTGATGAAGTACGTGCCGACGATGCGGCCTGCGCAGTCGCGCGCGACGAAGGTCTTCGCGGGCACCTCGACCCAGGCCTTGAGGATCTCCGCCTCGGTGGATTGCGGCGAGAAGGAGTAGGTGTCGCCCGCGCGGAATGTCTCCTCGAGGATCGGCCACACCTCCGCCCAGTCCGACTCCCGGAACTCCCGAATCTCGTGCATGGCCTCGCGTGCGCTCGCTACCGCTGGCGCAGCGCCTGGTCGGCGAGGAACACGTCGGTCAGCAGCGCCCGCAGATGAATCGAGGCGTTGAGGTTGTCGACGAGCAGCGAGCCGATGGCGCTGCGGCTCAGGACGAGCCCGATCGAGCCGCGGGCCTTGCGGGCATCATCGCCCACCGCCTCGATGAAGCCGGCCGCCTCGCGCGCAGCGGCCGCCGAGGCGGTGCCGATCACCGCTGCGAGCAGCGCATCGATGTCCTCGAGCGCCGCGTGCATGTCACCGAGCGTCCGGCGCACCTCGGTGCCCGCATCATCCTGGCGGCCCTGTGCGGCGTAGGCGAGCAGGTATTCATAGCCGCGCTCGATCACCTCGATGCGGCGGCCGAGCTCGGCGGAGTGCTCCATCACATCCGGCCGCGGATCATGGCGATGAGGTAGCGGCGGTTTTCCGGGATGAGCGCGAAGTACACGTGAATGATCACGAGCGTCACGGCCACGATCGCGGCAAGACCGTGAATCACGTAGACAACGCCCCAGGTATCGGCACCGAGCAGATACGGATCGCGCGTGAGGAAGGGCGTGGCGATTTTCTTCAGCATCAGCAGCCCCGTGCACACGGCTGCGAGCACCATCAGGCCCATCGCGTGATGCATCAGCTTCTGCGCGAGCGAATACTTGCTGGCGCCGTGCGACCCGAAATCCGTCGCACTGAACCAGATCGTGCGCAGGCGCTGCCACAGGAGTGCGCGGACCAGGTGGAAGATCGTGAGTGCGACGAGCGCGAGCCCGGCAATCCAGTGGACCCCAACCCAGTCGAAGCGCACGCCGAGATGCGGCAGCAGGCCGGTTGCCATCAGCGTGAGGACCGTGAGGGCGGTCAGCCAGTGGAACAGGCGATCGATGCCGGCGTGCCGCTCGCTGTGCTCCGGAGCGGGCGCAAGCCTACCGATCGACTCGGCCGAGGTTGCCATGCGCTACTCTCCTTGCGGCTTGCCGCGAATGAGCCGGTACACGGCGTGGCCGAGGATCACGACGATGCCGACCGCTGCGGCGATCCCGACCAGGCCCCACGAGACCCCCTCGAGCACCGGCCGGCCCCAGATGTCGTGGCCCATGCGCAAGATTTCCATCAGGCTTGACCCCTGTGCAGCTCGTGCGTGTCTCAGGCGTCGCGGATGGCGCGGCGCACGAGATTCTGCATGAGCGGAACCTTGAACTGGTTGAAGTTGAGCATGCGCGCGCCCTCGATGGCGAGCTTGCCGGCGAGATCGGCGGTCTCCTCATCCGGCACGCGCCCGATCACGGCCTGCTCCACGGCATGCAGGCGGCGCGGCACGCACTCGACGGCCCCGCAGACGAGCCGGATCGATCTGATCAGGCCACCTTCGATGAGCATCACGGCGGCGACGCTCACGAGCGCGAAATCCCAGGAGTTGCGATCCGCGACCTTCTCGAAGTAGAACTTGGCGCCGGGCGAGGGCGGCGGGTAGCGCACGGCCACCAGCAGCTCGTCGGGCCGGAGCGCCGTCATGCGGGTGATATCCACCGCCGGACCGATGAAGAATTCCTCCGCCGGTAGGATGCGCTCACCCTGCGGTCCGCGGATCACCATCTGCGCACCGAGAGCGACGGAGGCCGTGCCCGTGTCACTCGGTGATACGGCCACGCAGCGCCGCGCGCCGAACAGGCAGTGCTCGCGGTTCAGGCCCTGCGGGGTATCCGCGTAGCAGGCATTGCCGCCGGCGCGGTAGCAGCTCACGCCGTAGCGGTAGTACCAGCAGCGCGCGTCCTGGCAGAGGTTGCCGCCGAGGGTGCCGGAGTTGCGGATCTGCGGGCTCGCAACGCGTCCGGCGGCGCTCGCCAGCAGCGCGTATTTCGCGCGCACCACGGCTGAGCTCTCGATGTCGGCGAGCTTGGTGAGCGCGCCGATCTCCAGTCCCTGATCGCTCTCGCGGATGCCATACAGACTCTTGATGCCCGTGATGTCGATCACCGCGGTCGGCCGCTTGTTGCGATCCTTGAACCAGTCGAGGCTGTCGTTGCCTCCCGCAAGGATCCAGGCCGTGGGGCCGAGGCGCTGCGCCAGATCGAGCGCGCCCTCGAGGCTGTCCGGCTGGTACAGCTCGAAATGCCCCATCATGTCTCGATGCATCGCGCCCTCCTACTGAGTATTAACCTGCAGCGGGCCGTGCGACATCGGCCGCTTCGTGGCGACGTTCAGCACCATGTCGAGCTTCACGGGGGTGCGATTGAACACGTAGCCCCCGAGCGCATCGGAGATCGCACAGATCACGGCCGATGCGGCAGCGCCGAGCGGCGGCTCGCCGATGCCCTTGGTACCGAGCGGACTCGTCGCGTCGGGCTTGTCGACCCAGTCCGCATTCAGCTGCGGCGGTACATCCAGATAGGTCGCGGGCTTCGCCTGATACAGACCGATGTGGCCGGGGATGCCGTTTTGCGGATCGAGAATGATGTGCTCGAGCGTGCCGATGGAGAGCCCCTGCACCGAGCCGCCCTTGAGCTGCGTCGTGAGTCCCATGGGGTGGATCACCGTGCCGCAGTCGCCCACGTTCAGAATGTCGATGACGCGGTGCTGGCCGGTCTCGAGGTCCACCTCGACCTCGACGAAGCAGCACGCGAACGCGGCCGTCTCGCCGCCGACGGGCAGGTTGTCCTTGGCCACGCCGATCAGGCCCGAGCCGGCGAGCGCGGTCGCCGACTCGCGCGTCATCGGATTGATGTCCTTCGGCAGCTCGGCACCGGAGTACCGGCCCCCGAGCTGCACGGCGCGCTGTGCCACCTGTGCGTAGCTCAGGTGCCGCCCCGGGTGGGTCTTGGCGAAGATCCTCGCGCCGTCGATCTCGTAGTCGTCGGGCTTGCCCCCCAGGTCCTTGGCGGCGATCTCCCTCATCTTCGTCAGCGCGTCCATCGCCGCGACGTAGTTGGTGCGCGCCATCGTGAAGGAGGTATTGCTGCCGAACTGGCCGATGTTCCACGGCAGGTGCTTGCGCGAGTCGCCGCGTTCGACGATGCAGTTCTCCCAGTCGTACTTCAAGACCTCGGCGGCGATGCGTGCGGTGCCCGAGTGGGAGAACGTGCCGAGATTGCCGACGCCGGTGTGAATGTGCAGCTTGCCGTCAGGGGTGATGCGCACCAGCCCATCGAAGCCGTTGAAGCCGGCCGGGTGATAGGCCTGTCCGATGCCGAGACCCGTGACCTTCGAGCCCTTGGCCTGGCCGCTGCGTGCCCGGCGCTCATCCCATTTGAAGCGTGCCGCGCCCTTCTCGAGCGCATCGCGCAGGTAGCAGCTCGTCACCGGTCTGCGGTCGTTGCCGACCTTGGATCCCGTCTGCGGAGCATTGACGCGGCGGATCTCGAGCCGATCGAGCTTGAGATCGCGGGCGGCACGATCCATGAGCGGCTCGAGAATGCAGGCGATCTGATTCTCCCCGGGACCGCGCTGCGCGGAACGGGTGGGTGAGTTGGTGTAGACCGGGACGCCGCGCCAGCGCATGGCCTCGGGCTGATATACGACCGAGAGTGCGTCCGCGGCGTTGCGGTAGTCCCAGAAGCCGTTGTGAGCGCCGCCGTCCTGCACGATGTACATGTCGGCGGCCAGCAGGCGCCCGTCCGCGCCGAACCCGAGCTTGACGCGTCCCTGAAAGCCGTTGCGGGCGTGTCCGATGTAGTACTCCTCCGCACGGCTCACGCGCATCATCACCGGCTTGCCCAGCTTCTTGGACAGCAGCGCCGGAATCGCCATGGTCGGGTAGGCCGAGCCTTTCGAGCCGAAGCCGCCGCCGCAGAACTCGGCGATGTAGATGAGCTCGGTCGGCTTGATACCGATAAATCCCGCGAGCCCCGGTACCACGAAGGAATGACTCTGCGTCGAGCCGTGCACGAAGCACTTGCCGTTCTGCCAGTAGGCGAAGGTCGTGCGGGGCTCCATGCTGTGATGCGAATTGCTGGCGGTCACGAAGCTTTCGTCGTAGACGAGCTTGGACTTGGCGAATCCGGCCTCGACATCGCCGTAGCTCCAATCCTCGGCCGACTTGCCGAGCGGCAGCTTGCCTTCGCCCGCCTGCTCGAAGTCCGCCGCCGTCCATTTGAGCGTGCGCGGCTTGGCGAACTGCGATCCGACGTTGTTGCCGTCCGCGCGCCCGTTCGGTCCGTCCGGTCGCAGGCTGTCGAGCGGATCGACGACGAAGGGCAAAGGCTCAAGGTCGAGCCGCACCAGATCGATGGCGTCCTGTGCGGTCGTCTCATCCACCGCCGCCACCGCGAGGATCGGCGCGCCGACGTACTGCGGCTCATCGGTCAGGATCGGCGGGTTGGGGGCGGGCACCGGCGTCACCTCACTCGGCAGCAGGACTCCCACCACCCCCGGCAGCTTGAGCGCCTCGGTCACGTCGATGCTCTTGACCCGTGCATGCGGCATCGGACTCGTGAGCATCCGGCAGAAGACCATGCCATCGGCGCGGAAATCCTCTGCGTATTTGGCCTGGCCCGTGACCTTGGCGTACACGTCGTGCGGGGTGAAATCCTTGCCGAGGAGCTTGTAGCTCATGTCGCCGACCCCTGCGCAGCGGCGCGCATCACACCGTTCAAATAGTTATCGTAGGCGCCGCAGCGGCACAGATTGCCGGCGAGCGCCGCGCGGGCCTCCTCCCGCGTGGGTTTGGGATTGCGCTTGAGCAGGGCAACGGCGGAGACCACCTGGCCCGGAGTGCAGAACCCGCACTGCGGCGACAGCTCATCGATGAAGGCCTGCTGCACCCGGTGCAGCTCGCCGTTCGGACCGCCGACCCCCTCAACCGTGACCACCTTGCGGCCACGAACGCTGTGGGTGAGCACGGAGCACGAGTTGTGCGTCACGTCATCGAGCATGACCGTGCACGCGCCGCACTCACCCCGGTCGCAACCGAGCTTCGTGCCCGTGAGGCCGAGCTTGTAGCGCAGGGTCATGGCGAGCGTCTCCTGCGGCAGCACATCGACGCGCCGGATCTGTCCGTTGACGTTGATCGAGATCAGCCGCTCGACCCCCCCGGGGACCGCACCGCCGCGGCGGGCGCAGCCCCCGAGCCCGCCATATATATAAGTGGCGGCCGAGGCGACCGCTCCGGAGGCAATGACGCGTTTCAGGAACTCGCGCCGCGACAGGCGCGCAGCCTCGTCGTCGCGCGCAGGCACACCCGCCACGGTCGTCCGATACTCGCTCATGGCTTCCCCCGGTGCGTGGCACCTTGGATACCAGTATGCACCGACGCGGCCGTTTTGGTGAAATAGGCCGATGCAGCTCAACTACGACGACTACATCCGCGTGTTCAACACGGGTGATGATGCGGCGCTGCTCGCGCAGTTCTTCGCCGATGACGTCGTCTTCTCCGGAGGTACCCGGCGCTACGAGGGCCGGGCGGCGCTCAAGCAGTTCCTTGACTGGGCGCACGATGGCGTGCGCGAGGTGATGCGACCGCAGGCCGTGCTGCAGCAGGGCGAGATCATCTTCGCCGAGATCGACATGGACTTTCACGCCCTGAAGGAGCGGCCGGAATTCCCCTTCGGGCATCTGCATCCGGGCGACCTCACCACGGTGAAGTTCTTCGTCAACTACCGCACCCGCGCTGCCAAGGTCGTGGAGCTCAAATCCATGACGTGGCCGCCCGAGCAGGGTGTGAGCAAGCTGCCGCGGCTCGGCGCACATCCGAGCCAGCTCGCTGCGTTCCGCGCCTATACGGCCGCCTTCAGCAACGCGGACTTCGAGCGGTTCCCGCGCTTCTACACGGCCGACGTACGCCTGGAGCTCGGCTCGGTGCCGCCGATCGAGGGACGCCAGGGCATCATCGACTTCTATCGCCCGATGTTCTCCAAGGTTCGCGAGCATCTGACCGTCAACTCCGTGCGGGCGAGCGACGGCAGCATCGAGCTCGATGCGGTCACGCGCTTTACGGCGGTGCAGGATGCGCCGGATTTCGTGGTCGGGGCCCTGAAGGCCGGCGAGTACATCGAGGGGCGCGTCCTCGTGAGCTACCGGCTGCGCGATGGCCTGATCGCCCATATCGCAGTGCGCCGGGGCGGTGAGATGCTGAAGCATTCGAAGTGAGGCTCTCATGCCGTCCCCACCCCTCAAGCTGCTCTCCTCGATGGCCACGCGCGAGCTGCTGGTCGAGCTCGCGGCGCAGTACCAGCGGATCACCGCGTGCGTTGTCTCCACCGAGGCCGCCGGTGGAGTGGAGGTGGCCAAGCGTGTGCAGGCGGGAGAGCCCGTCGATGTCGTCGTCCTCTCGAGCACGGCCATCGACAAGCTCATCGCCGAGGGCAGGCTGAGCGCCGGCAGCCGTGTCGACCTGGTGCGCTCGGGCGTTGCGATCGCGGTGCCCGCGGGGGCGCCACGTCCCGACGTGACGAGCGAAGCGGCGGTGCGGCGCGCGGTGCTCGAGGCGCGGACGCTGAGCTACTCCACCGGCCCGAGCGGGGTGTACCTTGAGAAGCTGTTCGAGCGCTGGGGCATTCGCGGCGAGATCAAGAGCCGCATCGTCGTGGCTCCGCCCGGGGTTCCCGTCGGCTCGTTGGTCGCCGAGGGTAAGGCGCAGCTCGGGTTTCAGCAGCTGAGCGAGCTCAAGAATCTTGCGGGGATCGAGGTGCTCGGCCCGCTGCCGCCGGAGATCCAGACCATCACGGTTTTCTCCGGGGGCATCGGGACTGCGACCCGCGATGCCGATGCGGCCCGCGCGCTGCTGAGCTTCCTTGCCTCACCGGGCGTTGCGGCCGCCAAGCAACGTCACGGCATGGAAGCCGCATAGCAGGCTACGCCCGTGGCGCCTCGGAGAGCGCGCGCCGCGTCGCAGCCCGCCTCGCGAGCCGCGGATCGGCGTGTACCGCCGGATCGTCCGCGAAGCGCTGCGTCGCTCCACGCCAGCGGAGCTCATCGACATCGCTGAAGAGCGCTGCATCCGTACGCAGAGTCGCAAGGCTCTTGAACAGCAGTGCCCGCTCGCGCCGCTCCCCGCTCAGGACTTGCGCGGGAAAGTCCTCGAGTCGGCCGTAGCGGCTCACGAGTCGGGCGGCCGTCGCACGGCCGATCCCCTCCAGCCCCGGGTACCCGTCGGCCGCATCGCCGACGAGGGCGAGGTAGTCGGGAATGAGGTCCGGCTCGACACCGAACTTCTCCCGCACCCCCTGTGCATCACGGATCTTCTGCGACTTGCGGTCCACCTGCACGACGCGCTCGCCGTGCACGCATTGGGCGAGATCCTTGTCGGGCGTCCAGATGCAGACTTTCTGCACTCGCTCGTCGGCGGCGGCAAGTCGGGCGGCACTGGCCAGCGCATCATCCGCCTCGAGCTCCGACATCGGCCACACCGCGACGCCCATCGCCGCGAGCGACTCCTCGAGCGGGTGGAATTGTGCAGCGAGCGCGGGGTCGATCCCCTCGCCAGTCTTGTAGCCGGGCCACAGGCGATTGCGGAAGGACTCGATGACATGATCGGTGGCAACGCCAAGATGCGTGGCACCATCCTCGATCATCTGCAGCACGGTATTGAGGACGCCGATCACGGCTCCGAGCGGGCGATCGGCGCCTTTGCTGAATCGGCGCAATCCGTAGAAGTGCCGGAACAGCTCGTACGTGCCGTCGATGAGATGGACGATCACGGGGCGGGAGCCGGATCGAACACCGAGCCGCCGTTGTGGGTGAAGTAGAGCTTGCCCTGGGAGCCAGAAAGGTAGATCCGATGCGAGCGGAGGAAGTCCGCCCCCAGCAGCATGTCGGCACTGTCAGCGACGGGGAGCTCGCCGACTCGAAGGCGCGCGTTTCGGATCTCCTCATCGCCGATCTTGAAGCTCGCGAGGACCGCGGTGCCCGTCCCGTCGGAGCGGACCGCGGCCGCCTGTGCCGCACGCGCTCCCAGGATAGTGGCGGGGACACCCGGCTCGAGCATGAATCGAATCGCCGCGCCATTCACGCTCGCGCTGCGGCTGATGTGGGGCGTTTGCGCGGTCGCTGCGCTGAAATCGAGGATCGAGTAGAACTGGCCCGGCTTGAGCCAGTAAGCGAGCACCGATGAGCCGCAGTCGTGCGCGCGCAGCAGGCGGATGACGCCATTCGCGAGATCGTAGAAGGCGCCGGCATCCGGAACGAGAAGTCCATCCGCGCCGTTGATCTGCCCGCTTACGAGAGCTCGTCCGTCACGCATCGTGACCGGCAGTGTCTTCAGCACATCCAGACGGCAGACAGCGAGCGCGCACGGTGACTGCGTGGACGCAGCCGACAGCGCCAGGGCCAGCAGGGCATTGTGGACTCGCATGAGGTCATTCCTCGCTGCAGCGGTACTGAGCGCGCTCGAGCCAGGCCGGGCTGATCTCGACGCCCCAGCCCGGTGCGGAGGGAATGCTGACGTGGCCGTCTTTCACCGCGTACGGATCCTCGACGAACAACCCTTCCTGCCAAGGGTAATAGTCAGGTCCCTCGATGGACAGCTCGAGGTACTTGCCGGGGTTGGGGATGGCGCCGAGAAGGTGCATCGTGCAGAGCGTGACCAGCGACAGGTTGGCGCTGTGCGGCGTGCATGGCAGGCCCGCGGCCGCCGCCATCTGCACGACCTTCAGCGTGCGGGCGATTCCGCCCATGTACATGACATCGGGCTGCAGGACATCGACCGCACGCATCTCGATCATCCGCTCCCAGGTTGCGAGGTCCCAATCCTGCTCGCCGCCGGTCACGTCGATCTCGAGCGCTTCAGTCACCAGCTTGGTCTGCTCCAGCTTCCAGTACGGGCACGGCTCCTCGTAGTGGCTGATGCCTTCGGCCTCGAGCAGGCGCCCCACCTCGATCGCGCGACGCGGCGAGAAGCCGCTGTTGGCATCGACCAGCTTCGCCACGCGCTCCCCGAGCGCGCGCGCCACGATGGGGACGATCGCCTCGGTCCGCCCGGGCCACTCGTCGATGTCGTGGCCGCACTCGGCCCCGATGCGCCATTTGAACGCGTCGAACCCCTTCTCATCGCGCAGCCGCAGCAGCCGCTCGGCCTCGAGCTCGGGCGAGATGTCGCGCCGCATCGATGAGGCGTACGCGCGCAGGCGGCGCGGCGCACCGCCGAGCAGCTCCACGACCGGCTTTCCTTCCAGCCTGCCGCGCAGGTCCCAGATCGCCGTGTCGAGCCCGGCGATGGCGCGGCAGCGGTAGCTGCCGGGAAACTTGTGCTCGCGCTCCTCGATGCGCTCGACGAGCGCATCGACGGCGAGCGCGTCGCAGCCGAGCGCCCACGGAGCAACCTGTCGGTGAAAGACGGCCGCGGTGATGTCGGCGTTGTACGTCGAGGTCTGCCCCCAGCCGACGGCACCGGATTTCGTGGTGAGGCGGACGAAGCACACGAACTGATCGGTGAAGGTCTCGAGCTTTGCGATGATCTCCATGCGGCTATCCTGCGGCGTCGCCTTCAAACAGACTCGCGACCAGCTCCTCGCCCAAGGCGAACCCGATGGAGGCGCCGGCGCCGCTCGTCACGATGGCGAGGCGTACGTGCGGCTCGGGCGCATCGATCAGGACAGCCCGGTCGTGCGCAGAGGCGTAGGTGCCGATCCAGCGCTCGAGCGTCGCCGGCGGATCGATCCCGAGTGCCGCGTGCAACTCATCGAGTATCAGCGCATCGATTTCCTCGCGCGCGAATGGCTCGGGGGTTGCGGCATATTCATGGCTATCCCCGACCACGAGGCTCCCGTCGGCATTCTGGACGACGATCAGATGGACTCCGTGACGCAGATGCCGGGGCCGCTCGGCGGCGAGGCGCGTCGCGAGCCGCGCCGCCGCCGGCAGCCGCGCGTAGCCCAGGTAGCGAATGAGGCTCAGGTCCGACATGAGGGCTGCGGGGAGTCTGAACCCGGGGTCTGCGAGCCGCAGCATCTGCAGTTTACAGCGGGTGAGCGCCCTCGCGTCGAGCCGCTCGGGATACAGGCTCGTGAAGTCATCCCCCGGACACACTGCCACGCGGTCGGCATGGACGACTCCGCGAGTCGTGTGCACGCGGGGCGTGTCGATTCCGCGGACGTTCGTGTTGCGCATGAAAGAGACGCCATGCGTGACCGTAAGCCATGCCGCAAGGCACGGAATCGCGACCCGTGACTCCACCCGCAGCTCGGCGTCGCTCTCGAGAACGCCGAGGAGCGAGGGAGATTGCAGCGGCGGACAGCGCCGGCGGGCCTCAGCCGCAGTCAACAGGCGGCAGCCGGTGGCCATGTCCGTTGCCAGGAACGCTTCGAGAACGGCGAGCGACTCTGCCTTGCGCGCGGTCATCCACAAGCCCGACTGAACGATCGCAATACCGGCGGCCGCGCACACTTCGCGCCATACCTCCCGCGTCCGCTGCGCGCGCCTCCACATCACACCCCGCTCCTGACCGGTGACGACCGTGAGCCCGAAATTCCGCACCGAGGCGCCGTTCGCCTGGGCGTCACGATCGAGAACCACAACCTTCAGTCCGCGGCGGACGGCGGCGAGAGCGGTCGCGAGGCCGACGATGCCCGCGCCGACCACGGCCAGATCGAAGCGTGCGGACGGCGCGGTCACGATGCGCTTGCGTGTGCCCGTGCCCGCGCGCGCATCCGCGTCGTCGGCAGCTCGAGGCCATGACCCCTCGGGCCGCGCTCGCGCCGCCACAAGAGCGCCACGGAGGTCAGCGCCGAGAGGCTCAGCAGGCCGAAGAACCACAGCATCGTCGCGTAGCCCGCGGGATTCGCCGGGCCGGCGTGAGTGAGGTCCCCGAGCCAGCCGGCCACGTGGTTCGAGGCCCACAGGCCCAGATTCTGCAGCACCGTAATGACCCCCAATGCGGTACCGAGGCGCCGCGGCTCCACGATCAGCGTCGTCGATGGCCAGATGATCGCCGGCACGAGCGAGAAGCTCACACCCATGAGCGCGGTGGAAACCCACGGGCTCAAGTCAGTGAGCCCCAGAACGATGAAGGTGAGGGGCAGCAGCACGGTCCCCGCGGTCAGCAGCATGGCGCGGTGGCCGAAGCGATCCGCAAGCAGTCCAAACAGTGGCGTGGTGAACACCGCCGTGAAGAACACGCCGGAGTTCACCCACCCGGCCTGCTGATTCGTCAGACCTTTGACGTGCTGGAAGTATTCCATCGCGAACGTCTGACGGAAGGGAAAGAAGACCGCCGCGTACAGCACGTGCAGCCCGAGGATGTACCAGTAGGACAGATCGAAGGTCCCGATGTCCGACCAGCGCACGCGCTCGCCTGCCGCAGGCTGCGCAGTGCGCGGAGCACGCCGCCGATCGAGCAGCAGGAAGCCGATCGCCGTCGCAAGTCCCATGGTCGTGATCGCCGCCCCGAGCCACAGCGGCGGCTGCCATCCGCGCTCGTACAGCGGGCGTGCCCAGGTGGTCGAGGTATCCAGCGAGAAGGATCCGACGCGGGCCAAGGTGAGAAAGAGGGCGACGGCGAGCGCGATCTCGTTGCGCCCGAACCACCGGGCGACGCCGGCGACGAGCGAGATGAAGATCGTGCCCTCGCTCACCCCGAAGATCAGCCGGCCCGCCCACATGAGCCGGTACGGTTCCCCGATCGCCGTCACCACCGCGCCGGCTACGCCGATGACCGCGGCCCACAGCGTCACGCGGGCTGGGCCGAAGCGATCGATGAGCACCCCGCTGAGGGCGGCGAGAACGATATTGGGCAGGAACATATCGCCGGTGAGCGCGCCGATCTGCGATTGCGTGAAGCCACGCTGGCGGATCAGCAGATCCGCGATCGCACCCATGGCATCCGACTCGTAGTAGCTGGAGAAGATCGTGAGCGCCGCGAGCGCGAGCGCGAGCCAGCGCAGTGTCGAGGCGCTCCCGGGGCTCTCGAGGCCGGTGCTGTCGGTTCCGCCGCTCAAGGGGCGGCGATCTTGTTTGCGGTCGTCCGCATGACAGTCTGCTGCAGGTCACATCGGGCCCGCGCATCCGATCATGACGGCCCACATAAGTCAAAGCTTGCGCGGCCGAGGACGGGAATTGCGACGCATGTCTCACGGCGTGCCCCGCCTGCCGCGTTCCGGCCCTGAATCCGCCGCGGGAAACCTCAAGGATTTCCGGGACTCCTCCGCGCACGGCTACCCACTATCCGTGGCCGCCTTCCCGAATAGTCCCGATTCGCCCTGGATGTCCGGAGCCCTAGAGTGGCTGCGGACATCGAGCCGCTCCAGCTTCCAACCATGGGCCCCTATCTGTCATGACCCCCGAGGCGTCCTTCAAGGCGGTGCAAGCGCGTGTTGCACGGCTGTCCGCATTGCCGGTCATCGACGTGCGGCTGCTGCGAGTGCTGGGCGAATCCGATCCAGGCGTGCAGTACGAGCTGCTCTGTCGGGTGCTGCACGGCGACCCGGCGCTCGCCGCTCGCATCCTCAAGGTTGCGAACTCCGCGTTTTACGGCGGCGCGCGCACGATCTCGACGATCGAGGCGGCGCTGCGCGTGCTCGGCACGCTCGCGGTCACCGGAGTCGCGATGGCGGCGAGTCTCGACGGAATGGCTGGCCGACTGCACGAGCTGGATGCGCAATTCTGTGCGGCGCTGCGACGCCACAGCCTGGCGGTCGCCGTTGCCGCCCGACATCTTGCGCGGCGTGTCGACGACCTTGACTGGACGGCGGGCGCCGCCTTCGTGCTCGGCCTGCTGCACGATCTCGGCTGGCTGGTGAAGTTGCAGCTCGATCGCGAAGAGCATCTGGAGAGTCTCGCGCGCGCCATCGCCGAGCCGCCACGCTCAGAGCACGCCGATGCGGTGGCTGACCACGCGCTGCTCGGGGCCGCGCTGCTGGCACACTGGAGTCTGCCCCAGAAGCTCGTCGATGCGGTGCGCCGGCACGATCTCGCCTCACAACCCGGCACGACGGTACCAGGGGCGACGCTGCTGTGCCTCGCCGATCAGTGCATCCGCCGTGGTAACGATTCGGTCCCGCTGGAGCAGCGCGAGCCCCTGCCGCGCTGGATGCTCGACGCCTATCACCTGAGCGACGACGAACTGACCGCGCTCGCAGTGCAGTATGCCGGCGAGGCCGCGGCGATCGACGCGCTCGTGCACTGACGGCACACACCATGACAGCTGCAGTCACCAGCGGTGAGGGCACCGGGACCGAGAGCGCAGACGCGAGCGCTGCGCAGTGGCCGACTCTGCCGCACACCCGGCTCGCGGGCATGCGCATTCTGCTCGCCGACGACGGTGAGGTGAATCAGTTGCTGATCTCGCATTTCCTGCGCACCGCCGGCGCCACGGTCAGCGTCGTTCCCAACGGCCGCCGCGCCGTCGAGGCGCTGAGCGCTGGCGGAGCCTACGATGCCCCGCTCGCAAGTCCTCCGCCGTTCGACCTGCTGTTGACCGACATGCAGATGCCGGAGCTCGATGGCTACGGTGCGGTGCGACTGCTGCGCTCGCGCGGCTCGAGCTTGCCGATCGTCGCCCTGACGGCACATGAGATCGCCGCTGCGGCCGAAGCGTGCCTCGCCGCGGGGTGTGATGCGTACGCCTCCAAGCCCATCGATCGCCATCGGCTGATCGAGCTGTGCGCCAAGTGGGGTGCGCGGCCGAGCGAGCCGCTCTACAGCACCCTGGTCGACGAGACCGACACGGCGCCGCTGCTGCGGAATTTCGTCGCCGGCCTGAAGCGGCTCAGTGCCGCACTCACCGCGGCTCTCGGCGCCCGCGACTGGAACGGGGTCGCAAGTCTCAGCCATCACTTGAAGGGTGCCGCGGGCGGATACGGCTTCCAGAGCATTTCCGACCTCGCGCGCCAAGTGGAGACCCTGGCGAGGGACGGCAGCGACTCTCGGGCACTGCACGAGGTGCATGCACAGCTCGTCGATCAATGTCAGCGAGCGACGGCCGATCGGCCGGCCACCGGCGCTCCCGCACCGAGCGCAGCGGGTGCACCGCGGCCTGCGCAGGCGGTCTCGGGCGCGAGGCAGAGCGTGCTGCTGGTCGATGATGCACCGGAGGTCCACGACTTGGTCGCCTGGCAGTTGCGCGAGCTCGATCTCGAGCTGACCCACGCCTACAGCGGCAGCGAGGGGCTGCGGCACCTGGAGACAGGAGCGCCCGATCTCGTGCTGCTCGACTATCAGCTGCCCGACATCGATGGCCTCAAGGTACTGCGGCAGCTGCGCTCCCGACCCGATACGTCCGAGCTGTCCGTGATCTTCCTGACTGCCGCCGAGGACGACGACACCCAGCAGCTGGCATTCGAGAGCGGCGCCGTCGACTACGTGCGCAAGCCGTTCCGCGCCGCGGAGCTGCGCGCACGCGTCCGGGCCGCGCTGCGCACCCAGGCCTTGCTGTCGCGGCTCGAGATGCAGGCATCCACTGATCGGCTGACGGGCATGCTCAATCGCGACGCGCTGCTCGCGCGCCTGGAGCAGGCAATGACACGGGCTCGCGCCGCGCCCGGGCGCAGCTATGCCGTGCTGTTCCTCGACTTCGACGGCTTCAAGCTGCTGAACGATGCCTACGGCCACGACGCCGGCGATGAGCTGCTGCGCCAGGTCGGCGCGCGCCTGCATGCGGCGATGCCCGCGAACGCGGCCGTCGCCTCTGCGCGCCACGCGACCGCACGGCTCGGAGGCGATGAGTTCGTCGTGGTGCTCGAGGACCTGAGCGGTCGCGAGGAGGCCGAGCGCTGTGCCGACGGCCTGCTGCAATCACTCAGCCGCGAGTACTCGATCAAGGGCCACCGGGTCGTGAGCTCGGTGAGCATCGGTGTGGTCTTGGCGCAGGACGACTATGTCGCGCCCTCTGACCTGCTGCGCGATGCCGATGCCGCCATGTACGAGGCGAAGGCGGCAGGGCGCGGACGCTACGCCATGTTCGAGCGCTCGATGCGCAGGCGCATCGAAGAGCGCGTCGACCTCGAGCGCGAGCTGCGGCTGGCGCTCGAGACGCAACAGCTGCACCTTCTGTACCAGCCGATCGTGGCCCTCGACGGCGGAGCCATCGTCGGCCTCGAGGCACTGCTGCGCTGGCATCACGCAACGCGTGGTCCGATCACGCCCTCGAAATTCATCTCTGTGGCCGTCGACAGCGGCCTGATCCACCCGCTCGGCGACTGGGTGATGCACAAGGCGTGCGACGACTTTGCGCGTCTGCGCGCCCGCATGGGCGCCCGCGCACCGGAGTTTCTGGGTGTCAACGTCTCGCGCATGCAGCTCAACGACCGCGCGCTGCCGGCGAAGATCCGCGATGTGCTCGCGCACAGCGCTCTCGAGCCGCGCCGCTTGCACCTGGAGATCACCGAGACCGAGCTGGTCACCAATTTCGCGAATGCGCGCGAGACCGTCGAGGCGGTCAAGCGCCTCGGACTGTGTCTGGCCGTCGATGACTTCGGCATCGGCTACTCGTCGCTCGCGAGCCTGCACGACTATCCGATCGATGTATTCAAGCTCGACCGCTCGTTCATCACGCGCGACTTCCCGACCAAGCGCGGTCGAGCGCTGCTCGCGACGGCGCACGCGATGATCCAGCTGGCACGCAACATCGGGGTGCGCGTCATTGCGGAGGGCATCGAGACGCCCGAGCAGCTCGCCATCCTGCAGTCTCTCGGCTGCGACATGGCGCAGGGCTATCTGCTCGGGCGGCCCATGTCGATCGAGCAGATCCCGGGCTTCCGCATCCTGCACGGCGTCGCCGCCGACCCGGCAGAGGCGAGCTATCGGGCGATGCGGCAGGCGTGATGGTTTCAGGAGGCGTGCGCGCAGCGCGCGCAGCTATCGAACTCAAGTGGAGGTATGGATCATGTTCGCGGATATGAAGGTCGGTACTCGGCTGGCGATCGCGTTCGGCGTGGTCGTGGCGTTGTTGCTGTGTGTGATCGGCGTCAGCCTGTCGCGCATGGCGATGATCAACGAGAACATGCGGGTCATCACCAAGGAGAACACGCCCGAGATGCTGCACGCGCTGCAGATGCGCGGCGCGTCCTACGAGCTGTCGGTGAGCGTCCGCAATCTCGTCCTGCTCACGGACGAGGCGAAGCTCAGGAGCGAATTCGACAACGCACACAAGGCGCTGCACGACTTCGAGTCCGAGTCCGAGGCGCTTGGGCAGATGTTCGCGACGATCGCGAGCACGACGCAGACGGAGAAGGACTACCTGGCGAAGATCAACAGCGCCTATCGCGATCTGCGGCCGCACTTCGAGCAGACCTTGAATCTGGGTCTGCAGAAGAAGCCGCAGGAGTCCTACCAGTACTACATGGCGAACGCCTCGGCGCCTGCCGCGAGCATGCGTGACACCGTCAAGGAGCTGGCGAACTTCGAGGACAAGCTCAACGGCGAGGCGGTCGACGAGGCCGTCAAGGCCTACGGCGAGGCGCACCTGATTCTGCTCGTGCTCGGCGCGGTGGCAGTGCTGCTGGCGGTGGCCGCAGGCCTGCTCGTGACGCGCAGCCTGATCAAGCAGCTCGGCGGCGAGCCCGCGTATGCGGCCTCCGTGCTGCACACGGTTGCCTCCGGTGATCTCGCGGTCGCTGTGGTCACGAAGGACCACGACGAGAGCAGCATGCTGTACGCGCTCAAGGGAATGGTCGACCGTCTGCGCCAGGTGATCAACGAGGTGAACTCGGCGGCCGATGCCCTGGCCGGCGCGGCGGAGGAGGTCAACCAGACCTCGCAGTCACTCTCGCAGTCCTCGAGCCAGCAGGCAGCGGGCGTCGAGGAGACGAGCGCCTCCATCGAGCAGATGACGGCATCGATCGGCCAGAACAGTGACAATGCGAAGGTCACCGATGCGATGGCCACCAAGGCTGCCGGGGAGGCGGCCGAGGGCGGCGAGGCCGTGCGCGAGACCGTCAGCGCGATGAAGCAGATCGCGCAGAAGATCAGCATCATCGACGACATCGCCTACCAGACCAACCTGCTGGCGCTCAATGCGGCGATCGAGGCGGCACGCGCCGGCGAGCACGGCAAAGGCTTTGCGGTGGTGGCGGCCGAGGTGCGCAAGCTCGCCGAGCGCAGCCAGGTGGCCGCGCAGGAGATCGGCACCGTGGCCACGGGCAGCGTGGAGCTCGCCGAGAAGGCGGGCAAGCTGCTGACCGAGATGGTGCCGAACATCAAGAAGACCTCCGACCTCGTACAGGAGATCGCGGCCGCTTCCCAGGAGCAGTCCTCGGGCGTCGGGCAGATCAACTCCGCGGTGACGCAGCTCTCGCAGGCGACGCAGCAGAACGCCGCGGCCTCGGAGGAACTGGCGGCGACGGCCGAGGAGATGAGCGGTCAGGCCGAGCAGCTGCAGCAGACCATGTCCTTCTTCAGGACAACCGGCACGGGCGAGCCCCCGGCGGCGCTGACCCGCAAGGCCGTCGCAAAGGGCCGGGCAAAGCCCGCCGGTCGCCTTGCTCGCAGCGTGGCGAAGGCGATCGACAACTTGGCGCCCGCGGCCGGCGCACCGGATGAGGCGCAGTTCGCCAAATTCCAATAAGGGAGCCTCAACGTGAACCTAGTCAGCAGTACTGCCGCGCCGGCCTCGGCGCCGGCCGGCGGCGCGATCGATTCGAGCCTGAGCCATGGCTCCCGGCAGTTCCTCACCTTCGTTCTGGGCGGTGAGGTGTTCGCGATCGGCATTCTCTCGATCAAGGAGATCATCGAGTACGCAAGTCTCACCCGCGTGCCGATGATGCCTGAGTACGTCCGCGGGGTGATCAACCTGCGCGGTGCCGTCGTGCCGGTCCTGGACCTGTCGGTGCGCTTCGGGCGCGAGCCGAGCACGGTCGGCAAGCGCACCTGCATCGTCATCATCGAGGTGCAGGCGGGCGGGGTGCATCAGGAGATGGGCGTCGTGGTGGATGCAGTCAACTCGGTGCTGGAGATAGCGCCGTCCCAGATCGAGCCGCCCCCGGCCTTCGGCGCACGCATCCGCACCGACTTCATTCATGGCATGGGCAAGGTCGATGGCAAGTTCGTCATCATCCTCGATGTCGAGCATCTGCTCGCCGCCGAGGAGATCGAGCAGCTCGCCGAGGCCGCGTCCGCGTCCGAGGCATGAACGTGAGCTCGGACCAGACCCGTTTGGTCGAAGCCCACCCGCCGCCGACCGCGGTGGACATCCGCGGCGGCGTCTGCGTCGATGCGCTGCCGATCTGGTCGAAGCAGATCCAGACGGCGCGCAGCCAGACCGAGGAAGCCGTGGTCGCGCTGACCGCGCGCTTCCAGAGCATCGTCGCACGGCTGGACCGCGCGCTCGGCACGGTGCACGAGGACAGCGGGGTCGACGTCGCCGGCGAGGATGCGCGCCAGGGCGAGCAGCATCTCGCTCAGGTCATGGCCGCGCTGCGTCAGATCCGCGAGAGCCGCGACGCACTCGCTCAGGAGATCCGCACGCTCGCCACCTACACCGACGAGCTGCGCAAGATGTCGAGCGACGTGGAGTCGATCGCCTTCCAGACCAACATGCTCGCGCTCAATGCCGCGATCGAGGCGGCGCACGCCGGGGATGTCGGCCGCGGCTTTGCCGTGGTCGCCCACGAAGTGCGCGCGCTGTCGGCGGCGGCGCGCGAGACGGGCAAGAACATCACCGACAAGGTCGGACTGATCAGCGCCGCGCTGGTGGCGATCGGCAAGTCGAATGAGCAGATCTCGGCGCGCGACGGCCAGGCGGTGGAGGATTCCGAGGGGCACATTCATCGGGTGCTCGCGCGCTTCAAGGCGCGCACCCAACGCCTCGCGCAGCTCGCGCGGCAGTCGCTCAGCGAGAGCACCGTCATCAAGAAGGACGTGTGCGATTCGCTGGTGCAGCTGCAGTTCCAGGACCGCACCAGCCAGATTCTGCGGCAGGTGGTCGAGACGATGCAGGAGGTCGGCGAGCTCACGCCCGCCGCGGACTCAGGCGACGTACGCGAGCAGGTGCGCGAGCACATCAGCGCCATGGCGCGCTCCTACACGACCGAGGAGCAGCGCCGCAATCACGCCGGGCTCGACAGCGCAGGCGTCGGACCACAGGAAGTGACTTTCTTCTAGCGCCGGCGCGCCCATGGATTCATCTTGCAGGTACCTATGTCATGGCAAAGAAGATTCTCATCGTCGACGACTCTGATTCGGTGCGCACGATCGCGCGCATCGCACTGCGCGAGCGCGGCTACGAGGTGGTCGAGGCGGCCAACGGACAGGAAGCCCTCGAGAGGCTCGCAGCCGAGGACCGGGTCCACCTGGTCATCAGCGACGTGAACATGCCGGGGATGGACGGCATCACGCTGCTGAAGGAGGTCAGGCGCGATCCGAAATTCAAGTTCACGCCGGTCATCATGCTCACGACGGAGGCCGGTCAGGACAAGAAGGACGAGGGCCGCGCGGCGGGCGCCAAGGCTTGGATCACCAAGCCGTTCCAACCGCAGCTGCTGGTCGATGCGGTCGCCAAGCTCATTCTGGCCTGACCGGGACGCAGCGATTCGCGCAAGGTGATGGTATGCACTGTGAGCTCCATGTCAGCGGCCAGCAACTGCAGATCGTCGGCGAAATGACCGTGCAGTGCGCCGAGTCCGTGCGTGCTCAGTGGCTCGAGCTCGCCGACGGCGCGCCGGTGCGGCTCGATCTGTCCGGGGTCACCGAGATCGACACGGCCGGACTGCAGCTGCTGCTCAGCGCACGGCGTGCCGCGGCCGCGCGCGGCCGCGTGCTCACGATCGTGGCGGCCAGCGAGGCGGTGCGCGAGGTGCTCGAGCTCACCGGCCAGGGCGCCCTCGAGGGCTTGAGCCTCGTGGCGAGCGGGTCATGAACGTCGCCGAGGCGCTGCCGACCTTCATCGCCGAGAGCGCGGATCTGCTGCGGGAGATGGAAGCCGGACTGCTCGAGTGCGCAGGCGGGGCCGCCACGCCCGAGAGCGTCAATCTCGTATTCCGCAGCGCCCACACCATCAAGGGTTCGGCCGGGCTCTTCGGTCTGCAGCCCGTCGTCCGGTTCGTGCACGTCGTCGAGACCGCTCTGGATTTCGTGCGCCTCGGCCACATCGGCATGAGCGAGGATCTGGTTGGGCTGCTGCTGAGGTGCCGAGATCACATCGAGCAGCTCATCGCACACTGCGCGATCACCGAGGGCGGCCCGGACCCGGCTCTGGAGAGGCGCGGTGCGCAGCTGCTGGAGGCAATGACGGCGCTGACCGGAGCGACCACGACCGATGGCGCCGCTGCCGGCGCGCCGGCGAGCGGCGCGTCCGTGAGCAGCGAGCGGCTGTGGCAGGTCTCGGTTCGGTTCGGCACGGAGGTACTGCGCGCCGGCATTGATCCACTCGGCTTCATCCGCTACCTGCAGACGTTTGGCGAGATCCTCGAGAGCACGGTGGAGGATTCCGCGCTGCCAGTGCTTGCCGAGATCGACCCGGAGAGCTGCTACCTCGGCTTCGAGCTCACGCTCAGGACCGCTGCCGACCCGGCACGGATCGAGGCGGCATTCGAGTTCGTGCGCGAGGACTGCACGCTCACCGTGAAGCCGAAGTCATCCACCGGAGCACCCACCGCCAGCGAGTCCGCGGCGGTCGCCCTCCAGCCCGCGGGGCCGAGTCCGCGTGTCAAGCCGACCGTGGGCGCGGGGAACGCCGCCCGCTCCCTGCGGGTCGATGCCGACAAACTCGACTACCTCATCACGCGGGTCGGCGAGCTGATCATTGCCGCCGCCGGCGCGACGCTCGTCGCGCGGCAGAGCGGACAGGATGAGCTGTCCGAGCGGATGTCGACGCTGACGGCGCTCGTCGAGCAGGTGCGCGAGGGGGCGCTGCAGCTGCGCATGGTGAAGATCGGCGAGACGTTCTCGCGCTTCCAGCGCGTGGTGCACGATGTCGCGCGGGAGCTGGGCAAGGAAATCCGTCTCCTCATCCGCGGTGCGGCCACCGAGCTCGACAAGACCGTCGTGGAGCGAATCGCCGATCCGCTCACCCACCTGGTGCGCAACGCCATCGACCATGGCATCGAGGCGGCCGAGGTGCGCGCTGCGCGCGGCAAGCCTGCGCACGGCACCGTGACACTCAACGCCTACCACGACTCGGGCAGCATCGTGATCGAAGTGAGCGATGACGGCGGCGGCTTGAACCGCGAGCGGATCCTTGCCAAAGCCATCGAGCGGGGCCTCGCGGCACAGGGGCAGACGCTCACGGACGATGAGGTATTCGCCTGCATCTTCGAGCCGGGATTCTCCACGGCGCAGACTGTCACCGATCTCTCCGGCCGCGGCGTGGGCATGGACGTGGTCAAGCGCAACATCACCGCCGTGCGTGGCAGCGTCACGGTCCGCAGCCACGAGTGCCAGGGCACCACGGTCACCATCCGGTTGCCGCTCACGCTTGCAATCATCAAGGGCTTCCAGGTTGCCGTGGGTGGCTCGAGCTTCATTCTGCCGCTCGAGTGCATCGAGGAATGCATCGAGTTCTCGTGCGAGCCAGGCCATGATTTCACCAACCTGCGCGGCGAGGTACTGCCGTTCATACGGTTGCGCGAGCTGCTCGGCACCGCGGGGCCCGTGGTGCGCCGCCAGAGCATCGTCGTGGTGCGCCACGCCGGCGCGCGTGCCGGGCTCGTGGTCGACATGCTGCTCGGGGAGCTGCAGACCGTGATCAAGCCGCTCGGGCGAATGTTCCACCGCGCGGACTATGCCGCCGGCTCGAGCATCCTCGGCAACGGCGAGGTCGCGCTGATCCTCGATGTGCCGGCGCTCATCCGCCGCGCCGTCGCGGTACCCCCGTGACCGCCATCACCGACGGCGAATTCGCGCAGTTCCAGCGCTTCATCTACGAGGCCGCGGGCATCACGCTCGCCAGGACCAAGAAGTCCCTCGTAGCCGGGCGGCTGTCGCGGCGCCTGCAGCACTGCGGAGTTGCAAGCTACGCCGAGTATCTCAAGCTGCTGACGAGCGGTGCGGCGGCAGCCGAGCTGCAGACGGCCGTCGACCTGCTCACCACGAACGAGACCTACTTCTTCCGCGAGCCCAAGCACTTCGAGTTCCTCCGGCAGGAGCTTGCGAAGCCGCGGCGCCGCGCCGTGCAGTATCGGGCATGGAGTGCCGCGGGCTCCACGGGCGAGGAGGCGTACAGCATCGCGATGGTGCTCGAGGACTGCCTTCCGGGTCAGCCCTGGGAAGTGCTCGCATCGGATATCAGCACACGCGTGCTCGCGCGCGCGCGCGCCGGCCACTACTCGCTCCAGCGCACGAGCCACGTGCCGCCCGCGTACCTGAAGCGCTTCTGCCTCAAGGGGCAGGGTGCCCAGCACGGCACGCTGCTGGTCGAGCGCTGGCTGCGATCGAAGGTGCGCTTTCTGCACGTGAATCTCAACGCGCGGCTGCCGCAGCTCGGCACTTTCGATGTGGTGTTTCTGCGCAACGTGCTCATCTATTTCGACGCCGAGACCAAGCGCAAGGTAGTCGAGCGGATCGCGAACGCCATCAAGCCCGGCGGCCTGCTGCTGATCGGACACTCCGAGACGCTGACCGGCATCTACGATGCCCTCGAAACGGTGAGTCCCTCCATCTACCGGAAGGGCGAATGAGCCGCATCAAAGTCATGGTGGTGGACGATTCTGCGGTCGTCCGCCAGGTGCTGGTGGAGCTGCTGCGCGAGGACAAGGGCATCGAAGTCATCGGCGCCGCCGCCGATCCGCTCTATGCGCTCGAGCGCATGAAGGCGCAATGGCCGGACGTGATCGTCCTCGATGTCGAGATGCCGCGGATGGACGGGGTGACCTTCCTTCGCAAGATCATGCAGGAGCATCCGACCCCGGTGGTGATCTGCTCAACCCTCACCGAGGCGGGCGCCCCGACCACGCTCGAGGCGCTGGCGGCGGGCGCGGTGACGGTGATCACCAAGCCCAAGATCGGACTGAAGCAATTCCTGACCGATTCGGCGCGGGAGCTGGTGAGCGCGATTCGCACGGCGGCCGGCGTGAACGTCAGGCGCCTCGCCACGCGGGCTGCCACGGCGAAGGCGCCCGCCGCGAGCATCAAGCACACGGCCGACGTGATCCTCTCCAGGGGGAGCGAGCGCGCGCTGACGCATACCACCGAGCACGTCGTCGCGATCGGCACCTCCACCGGAGGTACCCAGGCGCTCGAGTATCTGCTCTCGCGGCTGCCGGCGGTCGCGCCCGGGATCGTCATCGTGCAGCACATGCCGCCGCAGTTCACTGCCGCGTTCGCGGCGCGACTCGATGCTGTGTGCGAGATCGACGTGAAGGAAGCACGGCACAACGATCGCGTCGTCGCCGGCCGCGCGCTCATCGCGCCGGGCGGCAGGCACATGCTGCTGCAGCGAAGCGGCGCGCAGTACTACGTCGAGATCCGCGAGGGGCCTCCCGTCAGCCGTCACTGCCCCTCGGTCGATGTCCTGTTCCGCTCGGCCGCCAAGGCCGCCGGTCGCAATGCCCTTGGGATCATCATGACTGGCATGGGCGATGACGGAGCCCGCGGCCTGAAGGAGATGCGCGATGCCGGTGCCCACACCATTGCGCAGGACGAGGAGAGCTGCGTCGTCTTCGGGATGCCGAAAGAGGCGCTGCGCCTCGATGCCGCCGAGCGTACAGTCTCGCTCGAGGAGTTGCCGCAGGCCGTCGTGCTGGCCTAAAGAGCCGACAGTCTGCGCTGTCATGCATTCGGATCCGCGGCGTCGGGATAGAAGAGCTGCTGTCCGTCGATGCGGTAGTGAGCGATATCCGCCTGACCCTCGGGTGAGATCAGGTAATCGATGAACCGCTGACCGAGCTCACGCTTCACGCTCGGGTGCTTCCGAGGATTGACGAGGATAACGCCGTACTGGTTGAAAAGCCGCCGGTCGCCCTCGACGACGACCTGCAACCTGGCCTTGTTGTTGAAGTGAATCCACGTGGCGCGATCGCAGAGTAGGTAGCCGTCGCTCCCCGCGGCGAAGTTGAGGGCGGCGCCCATGCCCTGGCCGATCGATTTGTACCAGGAGCCCCGCTCCTTCTCGATGGCGATGCCGGACGCCCTCCAGAGATCGAGCTCGGCCAGGTGAGTGCCGGAGCGGTCGCCGCGCGAGATGAAGGCGGCTCGTCGCTGCAGGATGGCGCGCAGAGCGAGTGCAATATCGTGGCCGCCCTTGACGCCGGCCGGGTCGCCCATGGGACCGACCAAGACGAAGTCGTTGTACATGACCGGATGGCGCTGCGTGCCCTCGCCGTCGGCAACGAACCGCAGCTCGGCGGCTTTCGCATGCACGAACACGACATCGACATCGCCGCGGCGGCCGCTGTCGAGCGCCTGCCCGGTGCCCTGGGCGATGATCTTGACGGTGATTCCGGTCTTGCGCGTGAAGATCGGCAGCAGATAGTCGAATAGGCCGGAATCCTGTGTCGAGGTGGTCGAGGCGACCACGATCGAGCGCTCCGCGGTGCCCGCCCGCGCGGCCGCCGCCGCGAAGAGCGCAGCGCAGGCTGCGAGCAGCGCACGGCGCATGCGCATCATACGAGCAGCTCCCCGGCGAGGAATCGCCTCGCCTCCTCAGAGGCGGGACTCCCGAAGAACCCCTCCACGGGCGCTCGCTCCAGCAGTCGACCCCGATGCAGCAACAGGATCTCGCCGGCGAGCCGGCGTGCTTCACCGAGATCGTGGGTTGCCATGACCACCTTGACCCCACTCGCGCTGACCGATCGAACGATGTCCTCGATTGCCTTGGTTGCCGCCGGATCGAGGCTGGCCGTGGGCTCATCGAGAAACAGCACGTCGGGGTTGCGCGCGAGCGCTCGTGCGAGCGCCAGGCGCTGCTGCTCGCCACCCGACAGCCGCCGGGCGGCGCGCCGCGCGCGATCCTCGAGCCCCACCCGTCGCAACAGCTCGCCGGAGCGCCGCTGTCGCTCTGCCGATGCGACTCCGGCCGCCGCCAGAGCGTACCGCACGTTTCCCTGGCAGCTTCGCCGCAGCATCACCGGCCGCTGGAGCATGATGGCCCGTCTCGTAGGCGGGGCGGCATCGCGGCCGCCCCAGCGGATCCGGCCGCCCGTGGGCGCCACCAGTCCCATCGCCGCTCTGAGCAAAGTTGTCTTTCCCGATCCATTCGGTCCGATCAGCACGGTAGGGGGGCCGGCCGCGATGGTCAGCGAGATGTCATCGAGCAGGCGCGCAGCGCCGACTCGGATCGAGACGGAGGCGAACTCGATCGGCAGATCGACGCTGGGAACGCGCGCACTCATCCGGCGACGCGCTCACCCGCCCGACGCACGCCCCACGCCAGGGTGTTGATCAGCAGCACGATGCCGAGCAGCACTACGCCGAGGCCGATTGCGAGATGAAGGTTTCCCTTCGAGGTCTCGAGCGCGATCGCGGTGGTCATGGTACGCGTGAACCCCTCGATGTTGCCGCCGACGATGATGATCGACCCGACTTCGGCAGCCGCGCGCCCGAAGCCGGCGAGTACCGCGGTGACCAGCGAGAAGCGTGCGTCCCAGAGCAGGGTCGTGACGCGGCGCACGGGGCCCACCCCCATTCCTGCAAGCTCCTCGCGGTACTCGAGCCACAGGTCCTCGATGGTCTGGCGTGTCAGTGCGGCGATGATGGGAGTCACGAGGATCGTCTGCGCCACGACCATGGCCGCGGGAGTGAACAGCAGTCCCCAGGCACCGAGCGGTCCCGAGCGCGACAGAAGCAGGTAGACCGTCAGTCCCACGACGACGGGTGGCAGACCCATCAGCGCATTCAGTGCCACGATCACCGGCTCCCGGCCCCGGAATCGCGTCAGTGCGATGAGCGCCCCGATCGGTGCGCCGAGGAGTGCCGCGAAGCAAGTGGCGCTCAGGCTCACCAGAAGCGAGAGCCGCACGATCGCATAAAGAGCCGGATCCCCGGTGAAGACCAACTGCAGGGCCGAGACGTTTTCCATGGTTCGCGCTCGCCGGGGTCAGTCGGGGTGACCGGGCCAGTTGATGATGCGCACGTACTTCGCCATCACCGCATCCAGCAGCTCCAGGGCCGCATCCAGGCGCTGCTCGTCGACATCGCGCAGAAACTCGGCTCGGGTGCGCGCGACGACCTCGGTCATGGCGCGCAGCACCGGTCTTGCCTTGGCGGTCAGCACCACGGTCTTGGCGCGATTGCTCGCCGGCAATGCCCGGCGCTGCACGAGCCCCTCGCGCTCGAGGCTGTCGAGCAGCCGCACGAGCGTCGGCAACTCGACGCCAACCTGCTCGGCGAGCTCGCCCAGATTGCCGCGCCCGGCGAGCAGGTCGACCCACAACAGCGTGACCCAGCGAGCGTGGCTGTCGCCGGTTGCACGGAGCGCCTGATCGAGCAGATTGCGCCAGCGCCGCGCGAGAAACAGGATCCGTCGCGTCAGGCGCAGCGTCTTGTCATCGAGCGAGCCTGGTGCCGCCCCGAGCGCCACGACCTCGAACCACGGTCGGGTGACCTCCGCAAGCGTCTCCTCGGCCGGATGCGCCGGCGCAACCGATCCCAGACCGGCTCGCCTGGGGCGGGCACTCGCTGCGTGGCTGGATTTCTCGCGGGCTTTGCCGACTCGAGTCACACGCGAACCTTTCTTCGGATGCCAATGTGGCGCGTTTGCAACACTTGAGCGTTGACCTGTCCTGGTCGTTTATAGCATGCTGACCGTGTTCATTAGCTTGCTAATTTTGAAACAAATATCGGTGGCCGTGCGCTATTTCGGCGGCCATCGCGACCGCTGACGGTCGCGAGCACGCGTCTCTTTCCGCTCTGAACTCAACACTTCGGGGGAAACATGAAGATCAAGATCTCCGCGACGGAGCCGCGGCGTCGTCTGCCGCTGCAATTCCGCAAGACTGCCATTGCGATTGCGGTTGCGACGGCCTGCGGCTCGAGTGCCATTGCCGCCGACGCGCCCAGTGGGCCGGCTCCGGCCAAAGCGACAGAGGAAACCCAGACTCTTTCCGAGGTCGTCGTCACCGGAACGCGCATCCTGCGCCGGGACTACTCCTCGCCATCGCCGGTCGTTACCGTAAGCCAGGATCAGCTCGAGTCGAGTGGCCAGGTCAGCATCGACCAGGCGCTGCAGCTGCTGCCGCAGATGAGCCCGGGCAACAACCAGTTCAACCAGTCTTTCAACGTCCAGGCCACCTCCACCAGCACGCCGGGCTCATCCTCGGCGAACGTGCGAGGTCTGGGCGCCAACCGCAATCTGGTCCTGATCGACGGACACCGCGGGCAGCCTGAGGATGCCAGCCTCGTCATCGATCTGAACACGATTCCCGTTGCCGCACTCGACAGCGTCGAGGTGGTAACCGGAGGTGCCGCCGCGACTTACGGCGCGGACGCGCTCGCGGGTGTGGTGAATTTCAAGCTCAAGCACCGCTTCGAGGGCATCCAGCTCGACGGCCAGTTCGGCGAGAGCGGGCATGGCGATGACCGCAATACACAGCTGAGCGCACTGATCGGTGCGAACCTCGCCGAGAACCGCGGCAACGTGATGCTCGGCGTCACGTTCGCGGACCGCACGGCGGTCAACGTGCGCGATCGTGACTGGGCCAACGCCGCGAACACGGATCCCAACACACCGGGCGGCGCCTTCCCGGGGTTCCCGGGTTTCAATCTGATTCCGTACATCCCAGGGTCCTTCACGCCCGCCTCGAATTTCTTCTTCGACCTGCCGACTCAGGCTGCCGTGGACCAGGTATTCAACAAGTATCCGGCTGGGACCGTCAGCAACACGACGGCACTGTATTTCAATACGGCACCGACCACGGCCGGATCGACGGTGTTCTCGGTCAGTCCGGGCGCCGGAGGCCAACCGGCCCCGGGTTACACCGGCGCGCTGTACCCGAGTTTCAAGTATCTCTCGAACGGCTCGCTCGCGACCAACAACAATCCCGACGGTCCGATCTCGGCGCCGTTGCGGCGGTACTCCTTCTTCAGCAACGCAACCTATGAGCTCAGTGACAACGTCAATGCCCAGCTCCAGGGCTACTACGTGCGCACCGAGAGCACCGCTTCGTTCGGCACGCCGACGCCTGCGGTCAACCAGTGGGGCGTGACCATTCCCTACGACGCTGCGCATCCCGTGCCGCCCGAGCTTGCGACCTTGCTGAACTCGCGGCCGGATCCGACCGCGGCCTGGCAGCTCAATACGTTTCCGTACTACGTCGGCAACCGTCGCACGGACAACTACATTGACACCTATCAGGTGTCGATGGACTTCAACGGCAAGCTGGGATTCAAGGACTGGACGTGGGATGTCTACGGCTCGATCGGACAGGCCGACGGCACGCAGGATTACTTCGGGTTCCTGAACCTGCTGGCCTATCAGACGTTGATCCAGCAACCGAACTACGGCGCGGGCTATACCGCCAACGTCGGCCTGATCGGGCGTCTGGCGACCTGTACGAGCGGCCTCAACCCGTTCGTCAATACGCCCGTCACTCAGGACTGCATCAACATCGTCGATGCGCAGCTGAAGACCACGACGCAGCTGGCACAGCGCATCGCCGAAGTGAACTTCCAGGGCGCGGGGTTCAATCTGCCGGGCGGCGAGAGCCGCTTTGCGGTGGGCGCGGACTTCCGCTTCGACGGCATCCAGTACCGGCCCGACGAGGGCATGGAGGCGACCAACATCGTCTCCAACGCGGTGGGCATCTTCGGTGCGCAGCCGGTGGATGGCTCCGAGACGGTGAAGGAAGGGTACGCCGAGGCGGACCTGCCGGTGCTCGGCGGGATCACCGCCGTCAAGAAACTCAACCTCAATCTCGGCTACCGCTACTCGGACTACAACTCCGAGGCGGGCTCCGTCGATACTTGGAAGGCGCTGCTCGACTGGCAGGTCAATGATTTCGTGACCTTCCGGGGCGGTCCGCAGCGCGCCAACCGTGCGCCAAACGTCGGCGAGCTGTACACCCCGTCGACCGTGCTCGTGACGCTGTGGCCCTCGGGCGATCCCTGCTCGGTCAACAACGTGGTGCCCTGGGGCAACACGCCAGGCAACCCGAACCGGAACGCGGTCATCTCTCTGTGTAATCAGCTCTCGGGCGCTGCGCCGAATCTCACCTCTCCGATCAGCGCGAGCTACCCCGGCCTCGGGTTCTACTTCCCGCTCGCTCTCGATCAGCAGGTGGGCAACCCGGCGTTGAAGTCGGAGGAGGGCACGACCTGGACCGTCGGCACGGTCCTCAAGTCGCCGTTCGACTCTCCGGCCGCGAGCAACCTCGTCCTGACACTCGACTACTATCACATCAGGATCAACGGCGCGATCACCCCGCTCACGAGCCAGATCGTGTACAGCCAGTGCTTGAACAGCAACGGCATCTCCAATCCCACCTACTCGATCAGCAATGCCTACTGCCAGCTGATCCGCCGCGCAGCAACGGGTGCCACCGATACGGTCATCGGCCAATACACGAACATCGGCTACCTGGAGACCGCCGGAATCGACGCGACCCTCGACTGGCACGCGAAGCTCTCGGACCTGGGCATGGGGTCCGTACCGGGCGCGCTGTCGGTCAGCTGGAATATCAACTGGCTGCAGAAGTTCGTGGTCCAGGTAGCGAACGGCGATACGCCGGTCGACTACAAGGGCTCGACGGGCTTCGATATCAACACGGGGGTGCAGTTCAGCTGGAGGTCATTGTTCACGCTGGGCTATTCGGTCGGTGCGGCGGATGTGTCCCTGCGCTGGCAGCATCTGCCGAGCGTGGAGAACGCCGCGAGGGTCTTGAGCCCGACGGCTCAAGTGGCCGATACGTCCTCGTATGATCGCTTCGACCTGTTTGGCGGCTGGCGCATCAACGATACGATCTCGCTGCGGTTCGGCATCACGAACCTGCTGGACAAGGATCCGCCGCGGGTGGGCGTCACCCCCACCAACGACCAGGCGGGTCTGACCGATGCCAGCGGTGTCTACGATGAGCTCGGCCGCGAGTTCTACCTCGGAGTGAAGGCCAAGTTCTAAACGCCGATCCGCAACGGCGAGTGCCGCAGTAAACGCCCGGGAGCGCAGGCTCCCGGGCGTTTTTCTACAATGGGGCCATGAGTCTGGGCGAGCTGGCGAAAGTGGAGGCGCTCGATGCGCAGGGGCGTCACACGGATGCCATCGCCGCGCTGGCTCGGGCCACCGGTGCCGGCGACCTCGATGCGATGGCGGTGCTCGGCAGGCGGTTGCTCGTGGGAGATCGCGGCCCCTGCATTCCGCTCGAGGGTGCGCGATTCCTGCTCGAGGCCGCACAGCGCGGCCAGCCGGATGCGCAGGAGCGCGGCGCTGCGCTGCTTGCGGGAGGCTTGTATGCCCCGCAGAGCTGGCCGTCGGCGCTCAAGATGCTGGGTGCGGCCGCCGCCAACGGCAGCCGCACTGCGCAGCGGCAGCTCGCGGCCCTGACTGGCCGTGCAGATGCTGGGGGCGAGTGGGCGAGGCTCGCCTCTGCGGTTGATCTCCCCGGGTGGCTGCGGAAGCCCGCGTGCGAGCGGGTGCGCGAGGACGCCACGATCCTGCGGTTTCCCGAGCTGCTGCCTGACCCGATCTGCGCGTGGCTGATCGAGCGATCGCACGGGCGTCTGGTGCGCGCCCGTGTCTATGATCCGATCGATCAGCGCGAGACCGTGAGCGAGATGCGCAGCAACACGACGGCGACGTTCGGTGTCGCCGAGGTGAGCGCGCTGGACTTCCTGATCCAGGCACGCATGGCGAGTGGCTGCGATGTCCCGCTCACTCACTTTGAGGCACCCGCGGTGCTGCACTACGAGACCGGCGAGCAGATCACGCCACATTTCGATTTCATCGACCCGCGCTCCCCGGATTACGAGAAGCAGGTGCAAGTGCAGGGGCAGAGGATCTTCACTTTCCTCATCTATCTGAACGACGGATACGAGGGTGGAGAGACAGCCTTTCCGGAGCTGGGCTTCCAGCACCGAGGCGCCCGCAGGGAAGGGCTGCTGTTCTCCAACGTCGACGCGCACGGCAATCCCGACTTGCGCATGCTGCACGCGGGGCAGGCGCCCACCCGCGGGGAGAAGTGGATTCTCTCGCAGTTTATCCGGCGACGGCCGGTGCGTTGAGCCTCGTGGCCGCCCGGCTGCGGCCTATTTCACGCGATGGGCGCGGACCACCGAGCCATCGGCGGCCTTGAGGAAGAACGCGCCCAGTACTCCGTGACGGATCGTGACCTGCTCGTCGGCCTTGGCGGAGAAGCTCATCGCCTCGGACTGCTCCCAGATCTGGCCGTTATCGAGCTCGAAGGCCGAGATGAGCGGCTGACGCGGAATGACCCTGACCACCCGGGCCACGATCGGGGCAGGTCGCGATGGGTCCGGCTCGCCTCGCTCGCGCCGCTCCTTGCGTGCCTGGCGGGCATCAAGGCCTATATCGGTGTTCGCGGCAGCTGCGGCCGGGGCGGCCGCGCCTTGCGCAGCGGGACTCACCGTCGGTGTCGCGGCCGCGACCGGGGTGACGGTCGTGGGCCTCGGCGGTGCCGGGGCTGCGGGTGCTGTCGGCACCGTCGCTGCGGTCGAGGGGGGTGGCGCCGCAGGCGCGGGGGCACTTCCCCGGCGCGTCGCGATTTCGCGGTCGAAGCACGCAAGACGCGCCGCCGCGTCCTTCTCCTGAGCACAGGTATCGAATGCATCGGGTGGCGCTGCAGCAGCCCCGATGCTCGATAAGGAGGCGATCATGAGGGCGGCGCTGATGGTTCTGGTGAGCACGTTGGCGCGAGACTCCTGACTAACCGATTGATTCTGTTGGCCAGTGACGGGATTCGAGCCCGCCACTGCGAGCCCACCACCCCTGCGTCCCGAACAGGCGGTATTGCGACTCTCCGTCGCAATCGTACCGCAATTTGCTACCGATTTATTTGGCATGACCGCCGGCTCGCCGGGCATGACACGAGTAATATGACAGCCGTTTGGCTTGAGTTGCGCGCTCCGAACAAGAAGCGCAGCGGACAGGGGCTCGCCGTGAAATCCATCAAACTGCTCGCGTTCTTGTTGATCGCCTCGCTTCTCGTGTCTGGCCTTGCACGAACGGCGCAGGCGCAATCAACGATCACGATCGGCGATACGAACGTCGAGAGTGCAGGCGACAACGGCAACGGCAATCTTGTATTGGCGCAGTCGGCGGTGCTGGGGCAAAGCGCAACGCTTACGAGCCTGTCGTTCTACGTCAACCAGGCGAGCGGCAACCTGATCCTGGGTCTGTATGACGCGACGGGACCGAGCGGGCATCCGGGCAAGCTGCTGGCGGTGACCAGCAGCTTCGCGACGGTCCACGGCTGGAACACGGCGAACGTCGTGACGCCGGTCGCTTTGGCGGCGGGTACTTACTGGCTGGCGTACCTTCCGAGCAGTGGCAACCTGAGCTTCGTGAAGCAGAACAACTCGGGGAGCTGCGTTCTGAAGGCCCAGACCTTCAGTAGTGGCATGCCCGCGACCTTCGCCACATCGACGACCAACTGCACGCCGACGACCTGGTCCTTCTACGCCACGCTGACACCTTCCGGCGGCGGCACCGTCGTCAATGGTGCTTGCGGCTCCTCGAACGGTGGGACCTTCACCAGCGCTCCGACGACCAATCTCTGCAGCGCGGGCACCGCCTCCGCGGTGACGGGCACCGGCCCATGGACTTGGTCGTGCGCCGGCTCCGGCGGTGGCACGACGGCGAGCTGCTCGGCCCAGCTGCAGAGCTCACCGGTGCCTCCGAGCATCACGACCCAGCCGCAGAATCAGACGGTGACGGTCGGCACCACGGCGACCTTCAGCGTGGTGGCCACCGGCAGCGCACCCTTGAGCTACCAGTGGTCGAAGAACAGCACAGTCATCACTGGTGCGACGAGCTCGAGCTACACGACCCCCGCAACAGTCAGCGGTGACAACGGTGCAACGTTCACGGTCACGATCTCCAACAGCGCCGGCAGCCAGACGAGCAACACGGCAACACTGACCGTCAACAGTCCCCCCACGATCACGACCCAGCCGCAGAATCAGTCCGTGGCGCTAGGCTCCCCCGCGACATTCAGCGTCATCGCCACCGGCACTTCGCCCTTGAGCTACCAGTGGTCGAAGAACGGCGCCGCCATCGGTGGTGCGACCGGCTCGAGCTATACGACTCCCGCGACGGTGAGCACCGACAACGGCGCGACCTTCACCGTCACGGTCAGCAACGTCGCCGGCAGCCAGACGAGCACCGCCGCAACACTGACTATTAACAACATCCCCCCCACGATCACGACTCAGCCGCAGAATCAGACGGTGACAGTCGGCTCCGCGGCGACGTTCAGCGTGGTGGCCACCGGCAGCGCACCCTTAAGCTACCAGTGGTCGGAGAATGGCACCGCCATCAGTGGTGCGACCAGTGCGAGCTATACGACCCCGGCCACGGTGAGCGGTGACAACGGCTCGACGTTCAGCGTTCAGGTGAGCAATGCCGCCGGCAGCCAGACGAGCAATACCGTAACACTGACCGTCAACGCTTCGATCACGATCGGCGATACCAACGTTGAAACTGTAGGCGATAACGGCAATGACAACCTGATACTGGCGCAGGCGGCGACGCTCGGGCAAAGCGCAACGCTCGTAAGCCTGTCCTTCTACGTGAAGCAGGCGAGCGGCAGCCTCATCCTCGGGCTCTATGACGCCACGGGTCCCAGCGGTCATCCCGGAAACCTGTTGGCCGTGACCAATAGCTTCGTGACGGTGAATGGTTGGAACACGGCGAACGTCGTGTCGCAGGTGGCTCTGCCGGCGGGCAATTACTGGCTGGCCTATTTGCCGAGCAGTGGCAATCTGGTTTTCGTGAAGCAGAATAACTCGGGAAGCTGCGTCTATAAGGCTCAGACATTCAGCAGCGGCATGCCCGCCACGTTCGCAACGACGACATCGGGTTGCACGCCTACGACCTGGTCCTTCTACGCCACACTGCTGCCATCGGCCGTCCCCGTCATCAACGGTGCGTGCGGTTCCTCAAATGGGGCGACGCTGGCGAGCGCTCCGACCACGAATCTGTGCACCACGGGCACCGCTTCGGCGGTAACGGGCACCGGCCCATGGAATTGGACCTGCGTCGGTTCTGGCGGTGGCACGACGGCGAGTTGCTCGGCCCAGCTGCAAAGCTCACCGGTGCCTCCGAGCATCACGACCCAGCCGCAGAATCAGACGGTGACGGTCGGCACCAAGGCGACCTTCAGCGTGGTGGCCACCGGCAGCGCCCCGCTGAGCTATCAGTGGTCGAAGAACGGCACGGCGATCGGCGGCGCCACGAGCTCGAGCTACACCACGCCCGCCACGGTGAGCGGCGACAACGGCT
>Ga0335081_10001180_pt1 | contig 41593 bp, 34 predicted proteins | sample Lox_Sample_35_FD_206713 | JGI IMG/M metagenome (GOLD analysis project Ga0335081, IMG submission 206713) | Soil microbial communities from Loxahatchee National Wildlife Refuge, Florida, United States - Lox_Sample_3.5 | ecosystem: Environmental > Terrestrial > Soil > Wetlands | place: USA... | reverse complement strand
CGGCCAGCACCTGCCGGTATCGCGCCGAGCCCTCGGCCTCGATCGCAGGCCGCCATGCGAGCAACGCTTCCAGCGGATAGGGGTGCCGGAGCGTGAACTCCATCCCGAGCGGAAAGCAGCCGACCTGGCCCCACAGCTCGTGGCCGCGCCGGCGCGCGTTGCTGATCTGCTCGAAGTCGCCGAACACGCGCTGGGGATCGTTGGGATCCACGAACAGGGCGGCGATGACCACCGGTCTGCGGTTGCGGGCGGCGACCTGCTCGAGCCATGCCATGCTCGTGGTCATCCCCTTCGTCAGCATGAACACACCGGTGCCGGCCTCGCCCAGCGCGCCTGTAAGCTCGTTCAACTCATGCTCGTCGGCCAGCCTTGACGGCATCGGGACCCCGTGCTCGCCGTTATGCTGCTCCAGCGTGGAAGTGGAGAAGCCGACCGCCCCAGCGCGCAGCGCGTCCAGGACGAGCTGCTTCATCTGCGCCACTTCATCGGGGCTCGCGGCGCGCCTCGACGCGTCCTCGCCTAGCACATAGGTGCGCACGGAAGAGTGCCCGACGAACGAGGCCACGTTGGGGACCATCCCCTTGCGCTCCAGCAGCGCCAGATACTGCGGATAGCTCTCGAAGCTCCAGTCCACGCCGGCGCGCAGCGCCTCCAGCGGCATTCCCTCGACATGCGTCAGGTTGCGTAGGGTCTGGTCGCGGTCGCGTTCGTGACACGGCGCAATGGTGAACCCGCAGTTGCCGATCACCACGCTGGTCACCCCCAACGCGACAGACGGCGTGGCGAGCGGGTCCCAAAGCAGCTGAGCATCGAAGTGGGTGTGCACGTCGACCACGCCCGGCGCAAGCACCAGCCCACCGGCGTCGACGTGCTCGCGGCCTGGGCCCACGTCGTCGCCGATCGCGGCGATCCTTCCGTCTTGCACCGCCAGGCTGGCCTGCCGGCGCGGTGTGCCCAGACCGTCGATCAAAGTGGCGTTGTGTACCACGAGTTCGTGCATAGGCGCGTCCTCCCTCGGCCGCCTATGATTGCATAACATCTCCGCGCTCGTCACCGCGACCGCCGTGCACGGCATCTGATCTAGGTCAACCTGGAGGATGGTCCTTCGGTTTAGGGTATCTTTCGGCGGTTCCATCAATGAGCGCATCAGAGGCGAGGAGCGGAAGGGCTCACGCGCGCGCTCAGTCGCACAGGAGACCACATGGCGATGATCGGCAGGTTCTTCGCGTCGCGAGAGGACGCAGCGCAACGCCTGGCGCAGGCGCTGGAAAAGTACCGGGGGCGCAACCCGTTGGTCCTGGCGATCCCGCGGGGCGCGGTGGGCATGGGCAAGGTGCTGGCCGAGACGCTGGAAGGCGAGCTGGATGTGGTGCTGGTGCGCAAGCTGCGCTCGCCTTACAGCCCGGAGTTCGCGGTCGGAGCCGTCGACGAATCCGGGTGGACCTATGTGGCGGAGCATGCCGCGCGCTCCGGCGCGGACGCCGAGTACCTTGAACGCGAGAAGCAAGCTCAGCTCGAGACGCTACGCAACCGGCGCGCCATGTACACTCCCGCCCGGCCGCCTATCGACCCGGCGGGACGGATCGTCATCGTGGTCGACGACGGGCTCGCGACCGGCGCGAGCATGATCGCAGCTCTGCACGCGGTACGGGCCAAGAAGCCCGAGCGCCTCGTGTGCGCCGTTCCCGTCGCCGCGCCCGAGAGCCTGGAGCGCGTCCGGCCCCACGCGGACGAAGTCGTCTGCCTAGAGGCCCCGGAGGAGTTCTTCGCCGTGGGGCAGTTCTACCGCGAGTTTGAACAAGTCGAGGACACGGAGGTGATCGACCTGCTCCGGAAGCGGCAACGCGAACAGACAGGAGGCGAGCGATGAGCGTACAAGACCACGCACCGCTGGTATCGATCCCGGCCGGCGCGGTACGCCTCGAAGGCGTGCTCGAGCTGCCGCCGCGGGCCGCCGGCGTGGTGGTGTTCTCCCACGGCAGCGGCTCCGGGCGCCATTCCCCGCGCAATCAGTTCGTGGCGCGCGAGCTGCGCAGTGCAGGCTTGGGCACGCTGCTGCTCGATCTGCTCACCGAAGCGGAGGACCGCGACTACGAGATGCGCTTCGACATCGATCTGCTCACCGAGCGATTGGCTCACGCGGTGCGCTTCGTGCACGGTCACGCGTCCACACGTGCTCTACCGGTCGGGCTTTTCGGCGCAAGCACAGGTGCGGCATCGGCGCTGCGGGTGGCGGGTGAGATGCCAGATGTCGTGGGCGCTGTCGTCTCGCGCGGCGGCAGACCCGATCTCACGGGCCCGCGCGAACTTGGTCGCGTGCGCGCGCCCACGCTGCTGATCGTAGGCGGCCGAGACGAGCCCGTCATCGCCATGAACCAGAGCGCGCAGGAAGCGCTCGTTCACTGCGAGCAGGAGCTGGTGATCGTCCCGGGCGCCACGCATCTGTTCGAGGAGCCTGGAACGCTCGAAGAGGTGGCGCGGCTGGCCAGGCAATGGTTCGTCCGCCATCTAGCGCGCCCACCCGCGCGTGGCACGCCTGGCTGAAGCGCAGCCGCGGCACATGGGCTGCCGCGGTTGCACGAGCTTGCTCACGCTGCGCTGATCGCGGCCGCAGACCTACTCGTGCCTCGGATCACGCTGTTCTTGTGCGGGGACGTGATGACCGGACGCGGGATCGACCAGATCCTGCCCCAGCCGTGCGACCCGGCTATCCACGAGCCGTACATGCAGAGCGCGCTCGGCTACGTCCAGCTTGCGGAGGAGAAGAACGGACCCCTCTCTCGCCCCGTAGATCACTCCTATATATGGGGCGATGCAGTGGACGAGCTCCGACGCGTGCAGCCCGACGTCCGGATCGTCAACCTGGAGACTGCGGTCACGGTCAGCGAGCATTGGGTGGACAAAGGGATCAACTACCGCATGAATCCGGCCAACGTCGGGTGCTTGACGGTTGCGGGCATCGACTGCTGCGTTTTGGCGAACAATCACGTCCTGGACTGGGGTAGGCCGGGCCTGATCGACACGCTCGACGCCCTGCACGGCGCCGGGGTGCGGACGGCGGGTGCGGGAAGCAACCGCTTGCAGGCGCAGACGCCGGCCTCGCTTCCCATCCGTGCGGGCGGGAATGTGCTGGTGTATTCGCTCGCCACATCCAGCAGCGGCGTGCCAAGCGACTGGGCCGCGACGGCAAAGGATGCGGGCGTGGACTTCCTGCCGGATCTTTCGCAGCGTAGCGTGGAGCGGATCGCCCAACGCGTGAGCGCGGTGAAAAGAGCCGGCGATCTCGTAGTCGTATCGATACACTGGGGCGCCAACTGGGGCTACGACGTGTCGCCGCAGGAGTCGGCGTTCGCTCGCGGCCTGCTGGAGCATGCGGCCGTCGACCTCGTCCACGCCCACTCCTCTCATCATCCCAAGGGCATCGAGGTATTCCGCGACAAGCTGATCCTGTATGGGTGCGGCGATTTCATCAACGATTACGAGGGCATTTCCGGCTACGAGCGCTTCCGTGGCGATCTTGGGCTGATGTACTTCCCGACCCTGGATGGAGCGACAGGCAAGCTTCTGCGCCTCGAGCTGGTTCCGACCCAGCTCATGCGGCTGCGCGTGCAGCGCGCGTCCGCTCCCGACTCAGACTGGCTGCGCACGATGCTCACTCGCGAAGGCCGCCGCTTCGAAACCAGCGCGGAACTCGGCGAATCGGGCCGCATCGAGCTGCGTTGGCGCGGCCAGCCGGGCTAACCCGCGACGAGCGGGCAGGGTTGGGACGCGCCCGTGCGCCTCACGCAGTCAGGTAGGTCTCGATGCGCGGCCGCAGGTCCTCTGGGATGGCAACCGCACGGGCGGCGTCCAGTTGCATGAAGACGATGGTCTGCTGGAGCTTGAGGTGCTCGACGCCGTCCTTCTTCCCCGTGTAGCCGAGCTGCACCGATGCATTGCCGAGCTTGAGCACGCGCAGCTCGAAGCGCAGCGTATCTCCCATGCGCAGCGGCTTCAGGAACTCCGCGGCGATGCTCACCGTCGGTGTCCCGGTGCGCCGGTCACGGATGAGCTCCGGCAGAGGCTGGCCGAGACCGTCTCTGAACCAATCCTCCATCGTCGCGTGCGCCAGGTCGAAGAAGGCCGGAAAGTAGACGATCCCGGCCGGATCGCAATGGGAGAAGCGGATCAGCTGGTCGTGGAGGAAGACCTGGTTCACCGGACGGCGAGCCGGCTCTAGAGGCACGAGCGCACGAACGCAGCCTGCTCTTGCGCGGCGTTGACCAACAGGCTGATGTCATTGCCCGCCAGCGCGAAGCGCATACCGCGTGCGATGTAGCGCTTCGCCAGGTCGCGCACATACACTCCACCCAATCCCGGCCACTTGCCGTGCTTGCGGCAAGCCGCGACGACCTTGTCGATGGCGTCGACCACCCGCTCGTTGTCGAGCTGACCCGGGATGCCCATTTCCAGGCAGAGATCGTTCGTGCCCATCAGCAGGACATCGATGCCCGGAACCGCGGCGATCTGCTCTGCGTGCTCGACCGCGCGCGGGGTCTCGATCATCGCAACCAGCAGCGTCGCCGCGTTGAGCGCCGTCACCACCTCCTTGGCCGGTGCCGACGCAAACCCGAAGTGAGGATACCCGCCGCCGATCGACCGATGTCCCACGGGCGCGAAGCGGAACGCGTTCACCATGGCCTTCGCCTCCTCGGCGGTGTCCACATGGGGGAGCACGATCCCCAGGCCGCCTGCGTCCAGGCAACGCGTACCCAGCGCGAGCTCGTCGTGGGGGACGCGGATGAGCGGCGCGATCCCTGCATCCAGCGCGGCCACGCAGATTTGAAATGCCGTCTCCACGGATGTGGCCCCATGCTCGAGGTCGATGAATAAGAAGTCGTAGCCGGCCGTCTTCATCATTCTCGCTACCTCGACGCCGCGTACGACTCGCACGCCTACGCCGATCGCCAGCTCGCCCTGGATCAAGCGCTGCTTCGCAGGATTCTCGATCTGTGCCATGTGCTCTCCGTGAGGTTGGACGCCTGTGTAACATTCTAGCCCGGATGCCCGATCCAGGACTCGTGAAGCTCGCGCTGACCGTTCGAGCGGACGGGGCGCACATGCGTTCGTTGCGGCCGCTCGCGCACGCTCAAGGGCCGATGGCACGAGGGTTGCGGAGCAAGGTCGAGGACTCGGTCAATCGGTCAACACATTGTCAGAGTCGGGCACGCTCTGTGACGAAGTCATTGATGCACCGATGCAAACCATATCGCGGCGGGCGTGAGCGCCAGCACGCGCGCAGCAGCCTTGTCGCACACGCGGCACCCGGCGTGCGCACGGAAGCCTCGCGGCCCAAGTTCGACGAACAAGGCACAGGCCGGGCTGGATCTCGATCCCTGACTCGCGTGAGCGACAGCCATCCATGAGCCAGCTGTTCGCTCACCTGTCGCTCACCGCAAAGCTGTTGCTGAACAGCCTGCTCACTTTGGGGGCGGTGGTCGTTCTGACCTGCGGCCTGGTGATCGCCGACCACTACCAAGACGCCAACGCACGCCTGCGCGCGGAGGCGGGTGCGCGCGCCGACTTGACGGCCGCGAACGCCGCTCCGGCATTGGCTGCGCATGACATCCAAGGCGTGCAGCGGGCGCTGAGCGCGTTGCGCGCCGCCCCGGATGTCCGGGCGGCCCGGCTGTTCGATCAGCAGGGCGCTCGGCTTGCGGAATACCTGCGCGAGAATTTCCGCGGCACGGCCCCGGGCGTGGATCCGGCTCCCGGTGGCGGCCAGCGCTTGCGTGCCGAATCCCTGGAGACATACCGGCCGCTGGTCTTTGACGGTCATGAGATCGGCATGCTCGTGCTGGCGACGGACTTGACCCGGTTCCGCCTCGAGCTGGCTGCCTCGGTGATCAAAGCGGTGCTGATCGCGGTGATCGCGATGGTCGTCACCTATATTATCAGCGCTCACGTGCAGCGGGCGCTGCTCGCGCCGCTTGGTTCGCTTCGTACGCTGGTCCAACGCGTGGCCGAGGAGAAGGCCTACGAGCTGCGCGCACCGGTCACAAGCCGCGACGAGATCGGGGAGATCGCCGCCGGCTTCAACGCGATCTTGGAGCGGATCTCCGAGCGCGAGGCCTCGCTCTCGGAGGAGCTTGCCGAGCGCAGCAGCGTACAGCGGCGCCTCGACGAGCTCGCCCATTACGACCCCGTCACGAAGCTTCCCAATCGGCGCTATTTCACGCGCCAGTTCGAGCGCATCTTGTTGGAATCGGCGAAGTCGGGCAGCGCGGGCGCGCTGATGCTGATCGAGCTGGACAGCTTGAAGCCGGTGAACGACACGCTCGGACACGATGCCGGCGACACCGTGCTGCTGCTCCTGGCAAAGCGGCTCTCCACCAACCTGCGCGAGACCGACATGCTCTGCCGCCTGGGTGGCCACGAATTCGCCTTGGTGCTGGAGGAGATCAGCGGGGAGAGCCATCTGGTCACGATCGCCGAGAAGCTGGTTGCGGCTGTGCGCCGCCCCGTCGCACTGGGCGAGCGCGAGGTGCGCCTTGGAGCCTCCATCGGCATCACGGTGTTCCCGGTCGACGGGAACGAGCCGCAAGTCCTGCTGCGCCACGCGGAAACCGCGACCGGCCGCGCCAAGCTGGCTGGGAAGAATAACTACACGTTCTTCGAGCCGGACATGCTCGTAGAGGAGGAGCCGCCGCTCGACATCGTGCCCGAGCTGCAACGCGCTCTCGAGAACGGCGAGCTGTGCCTGTACTACCAGCCCCAGGTCAAGGTGAGTGACGGCCGGATACGCGGGCTGGAAGCGCTGCTGCGGTGGAACCATCCGGAGCGCGGGATGCTGCTGCCCGGCGAGTTCATGCCGCTTGCCGAGGATCACGAAGCGTTGATCCGTGCGCTGTCCGATTGGACGCTGGAGGCGGCTTGCGCGCAGATCGCGGCCTGGCGGGCAGCGGGCTTGGACGCCGTCTCGATCGCAGTGAACTTCAGCTCGGCGCAGATGCGCGACACCCGCATGCCTCGGCGCCTGCACGACCTGCTGACGCGGTACAACGTCGCGCCCGAATTCATCGAGCTGGAGGTGGCCGAGAACCTCTTCGCGTCCGAGCCCGGCGCGCTGGAGAACCTGCGCGAGCTGAGGAAATTCGGCTCCCGCGTGGCGCTGGAGCACTTCGGCGCCGGCTACGGCGGTTTGACCCAGTTGAAAGACCTCCCGGTCACGGCGGTCAAGATCGACCGCGAGTTCGTGCACGGAGTGGCCGAGTCGGCCCGCTACGCTGCCATCACTCGGGCAATTGTGACGCTGGCCGCAGACCTTGGCCTGGACTCGGTAGCGGAAGGCGTGGAAAGCTCGCGTCAGCTGGAATTCCTGCGCGCGATGGGATGCCGCGCCTATCAGGGCTTCTGCTTCTCGCCCGCCGTGCCGGCGGAGGAAGCAGCCCGCTTCCTCAGCACCGAAGAAGCCGCTCCCGTCCGGCGCATCGCCATCGTCCGCGCCTGACGCCGGCCACGCCCTACCGGTCCGCTCGCGGCGCCGAGCCGGCTCCCTCACGACATTTGCCCTGCGGCGCTTCGACGCGGGATCAGCGAGCCCGCTCGCCGAGTCTCGCAGGCGTGTCCGCTGCGGCGGGCGCCGCCGGCCCACGCCACGGTCGCAGCCGCTGGGCGTTGGTCGCCAGAACGCCAAGCAGCAGGATGAAGCAGGCGAGCACGAACAACTTGTTGATGAACCAGTTCGTGCGCCAGATCGTCCATTGCGGCGCGGATAGGAACAGCACGAGCTTGACCGCGACGATGACGATCTCCGTCACCGAGACGACCGCGGCCAATGCGAACGTGTAGCGGCGCCAGTGCAGCAGCGCCCAGCCCAGCCACAGATGCACCACCCACCAGAAGTCCCACATGACGAAACTGCCGATGGGCACGCCTTGCGCGACCGCGTACGCGACGGGAAACGCGAACTTGATCGTGACGGTCCACGCAGCCAGGATGAAGAGGAAGTGCGCGAGAAAGCCGAGCATCGGGATCTCGCCTGCGGCTGATGCCGGGGGGATCGTCTCGGCCACGTCACCCGCCCGCCAAGCGTAGAGCGGCATCGCGGGCAAGATCCGCGATAGGGATCTCGAGCGGGCAAGCCCGCAGGCAAGGTTGGTGTGAGCATGCGATGCACGCGTTAGCAGGGTTCCCGAGTTGTGCATACTCGCTGCGCGCCAGCAGCGGATCGCCGTAATCGACCTCGTACATGCGTGTTCGCAAGACCTCTGCGATCGGCACACCGGACGGACAGCTGTTGCGGCAGGCGTGGCAGCCGGGTACACAGTAATTTCCCGCGCGCATTTCGGCGTAGCGGGAGAGCAGTTCGAGGTCGTGGCGGCTCACCTTGACATCGCCCGAAGCCGCGACGTATTCGTCGATGAGCGGCTTGCTCGTCATCGACACCAGCAGCGCGTCGACATTGCCGCTCGACAGCACCCAGCGGAATGCCGCCTGCGAGAAAGTGCCGCCGGGCCGCTCGTACGGGCGCATGTCGTTCAGGCGGCCGCCCATCAGCGTCTTCATCGCCACCACGCCGACCTGCTTCTGCTTGGCCTTGGCCAGCACGCGCGGCAGATCGGTCTGGATCGCCGCCCAGTGGAAGGTGTGGCGCAGCTTGTCGGAGAAGCTCGGGTCCTGGCCGAACGTGTAGGCGACCAGGATCACATCCACCAAGTCGTGGTCGATGGCGTAATCGAGGCATGGGACCAGATCGCTGCCGTGACCGGACATGCCGCGGAAGCGGATCTTGCCCTGGCGCTTTGCGAGCTCGGTAAATTCCCACCACTCGTGGTTCTGCATCCGGCTCACGTCGTTGACCGCATGGTTGAAGTAGATGTCCACGTGGTCCGTCTGCAGGCGCCGCAGGCTGCCCTCCAGCGAATGCATCATGTCCGCGCGCGTGTCGCTCGCTCCGGCCTTGGTCTTCGTCGACACCAGCACGCGGTCGCGCTTGCCCTTCAGCGCTTGGCCGATCGCCTCCTCTGCGCCGCCCCAGCGGTAGCTCTCCGCCGTATCGAAGTAGTTGACGCCGCGCGCAAGCGCATGCTCCACGAGATCGGGATCGCTCGAGCTCGCCGAGCCGAAAGAGATGTCCGAAACCTCGAGCTGCGTGGCTCCCAGGCGCACATAGCGGCGGATGCTCGGTGCAGGGCCGGCGTCGGCCCGCGGTCCGACACCCACGACGCCGAGTGCCGCCCCGGCGCCCAAGCGTAAGAAGTCCCGTCGGTCGATCATGTCCGGTCACCCCCCGGTCCGATGTTCCAGGCCCGGCCATTTTGGCCGCGCCCGCCCGTGGACGACACGTTAGCGGAACCGACCAGCGCGCGCAAAGCCACCCGCGCCGGTCAGCGGGTTAGATCGAAAGGTCGATGGCCGCCGGCGACACCAACACGGAAGATGCATCGGTGCGCGGGGCGTAGCTCAGGCGACGCCTTCGCACACGCCTCGCGGGCGCCAGCAAGGGAGGGCCGGCTCGGACGACTTCGCGTCCCGGACCGGCGGGGGGCTGCGTCCGCTCCGCTGCGGAGTACGGCCGCTCTTGGGCCGTACTCCGCGGAGCGTGGAAGCAAGGCTCGCAGAATCGGCCGCCGGCAGATGACGGCTGCGCGCGGCCCCGGCGCGCGTTTACGCCGCGTGCTGCCTTGCCCAATCGACCACCTGGGCGTGAGTAGCGAACCACACGTCCTGGTGCGAGCGTGCGTGTCGCAGCAGCTCCTCGACGATCCAGATGCGCGAGCGGTAGCCGATGACGTGGGGATGCAGCGTGAGCTGAAAGAGTCCACCCTGCGCGTATGCCGCGTCGAACTCGCGGCGGAAGATGTCGAACACGTCGGCCGGCGGGGTGTAGGGGCGGTGCGATGCGAAGCGGTTCATCCAGAAGTACACCGCATCGTCGCGCACCCACTCGACCGGCAGCTCGACCACTCCGGTCGGCTCGCCGTCGAGCAGCAGCTCGTAGCAGTCTTCGTCGGCCATCAGCGAAGAATCGTACTGCAGCCCCATCTCCCGGGCGATGCGAAGCGTATGCGGGCTGAAGTCCCACGACGGCGTGCGCATGCCGACGGGACGCATTCGGGTGACCCGCTCCAGAACGTCCGCCGAGCGCAGCATCAGATCGCGTTCGGTTTCGTAGGCGAGCGTCGAGTTCAACTCGTGGATCCAGCCGTGGATGCCGATCTCGTGTCCCTCGCTCACCACTCTGCGCTGCTCGTCCGGATATAACAGCGCTACCACCGCCGGGACGTAGAAGCTCGCGTTGACGTGGTACTTCTCGAGCAGGCTCAGGATGCGCGGCACGGCCACGCGGCTGCCGTACTCGCCCCAGCTCAGGCGCCCGATCGACTTGCCGCCGTCGCGCAGCTCGTTGGTCTCGTGATCGGAGTCGAACGAGATCGCAAATGCGCAGCGCGCGTTGTCCTTCCATGCTTTCGGGCGCAATCTTGCCCCGGCGCGGACATGGCCGACCATGCGGCGCCACTGCTGCTCGCTCCATTGCCAAGGCTCGACGCGTTCCTCGTGCGGTTCCATCTCACGTTTCCCCAAGGTCGGCACCACTCGGCGCGGGCGCAAGGGCGGAGGACCCGCGGTCCTGGCCCCAGGTTCGGGCGCTTGCCCCTACGTTCCAGCAGCCCCGAGTGTACCGGACATCGCGCGCGTGGCGCAGATGCCCTCATGGGAGCGGCAGGTGCGCGGTCTCGCGTGCTCCCCAGATTACCGCCATGCTCGCGAGCGCCGCCGCGATCACGTAGTAGCTGGGTGACAGCGGCTCTCCGGTGTATTGGATCAGCCAGGTGGCGATGAACGGCGCGAAGCCACCGAACAGGGTCACCGCGAGGCTGTATCCGATCGACATCCAGGTCGAGCGCAAGCGGGTAGGAAAGATCTCCGCGATCGCTGCAGGGCCAGGCCCGGAGAAGAGCGCAACCGCAAGGCAGAGCACGACCTGCACGAGGATCGCGGTAGCCGTCGTGGCGCCGCCCAACAGGCGCTGGAACAGCGGGTAGGGCAGCGCTGCCAGCGCGAGGCACGAGGCCAGCAACAACGGCTTGCGGCCGATCCGATCGGAAGCCCACCCTGCGAGCGGGATGCTCAGCACCATGGCCAGAAGCCCGACGCTGCTCGCCCACAGGGCCGGAGTGCGGCCCAGCCCTGCCTGGCGTTGGAGGAAAGTCGGCATGTAGGTGAGGATCACGTAGTAGGACACCGTCCACACGACTGTGAAGCCGAACGCCCGAGCAGCGAGTAACGCTCCCGCGGAGCCTTGCCCGCGCCCCGGCGGGGTGGATGGCGGCGTCATACGCTGGAAGGCCGGTGTCTCCGCGACGTTGCGGCGCATGTACAGTCCGACCGGCCCGAGCAGGCCGCCGAGCAGGAACGGCAGCCGCCAGCCCCACTGGTCGGCGAGTGAGGGCGTGAACAGCGCGTTCACGGAAGCGGCGACGCTCGAGCCCAGCAGCAGGCCACCGGCCACGCTGCACTGCTGCAGGCTGCCGTACAGGCCGCGCCTGTTATCCGGCGCCCACTCGACGATGAACGCGGTCGATCCACCCCATTCTCCGCCGGCGGAGAATCCCTGCAGCAAGCGTGCGGCCACCAGAAGGATCTGCGCCGCAACGCCGATGGCGTGATAGGTCGGGATCAGCCCGATCCCCACCGTGCCCAACGTCATCAACGCAATGGTCGCCAACAGGGCCGCCTTGCGGCCCTTCACATCTCCCAGACGGCCGATGAGGATCCCGCCGAGCGGCCGTGCGAGAAAGCCGGCGCCGAAGGCCGCGAACGTGGCGAGCAGGGAAGTGATCCGGTCGGTGGCGGGGAAGAACTTGTCCGCGAGCACCGTGGCCATGTAGGCATAAACGGCGAAGTCGTACCACTCGAGCACGTTGCCTGCCACGGCGGCGAGGATCGCGCGTCTGGCTTCGGGCTGGAGTCGCGGCGCCACGGTTCGCCGGTTGCGGATGGAAATGAGCGCCAGAGCGCAGAGTCGGAGAGCGCGCGACGCAGAGTCTCGTCCTTGTCCGGAACTCTAGTTGGGCTCAGCGGGCGGTTCCGAAGTCCTTGGACAACTGCTCCACCATTGCGCGCAACTCGGCCACTTGGTCGCGTAGTTCCGCGACAGTGGACTTGAGCGCTGCGATCTCGCCCGTCGTGACGCTTCCTATTTGCTCGGCGGAAGCAACCGTAACCGACTCGATCGGGACCGTGCCGCTGAGCAAGTGCGCCCATCGGTGCTCGCGGGAACCCGGCTGCTTGGGCAGCTTCGTCACGAGTGCGCCGGCTGCGCGCGCGCTCATCTCTTCCAGATAGGCCTCGACGGAAGAGATGTCGGCGAAACGATACAGACGCTCGCAACCCGTCCGCAGCTCTCCCGGAGTCTGCGCGCCACGCAGCATCAGCGCAGCGAGCAGCGACGTTGCCGCCTGGCCGATGTCGAGCACCTTCGGCAGGTTGTGTGCATAGCGCATCACGCGTCCGGAGGCGCCGTAGCTGTCGATGACCAGCGTCTGGCGCTTGAGCGCATCGAGCGCCATCTCCACCTCAGCCTCGCTCGCGTTCATGACCGGGTCTCTGTTGCTCTTCTGGTTGCAACCGGCGACCAGAGCATTCACGGTGAGCGGGTAGTAATCGGGCGTGGTGACCTGCTTCTCGATCAATACCCCGAGCACGCGTGCTTCCAGCGGCGAGAGCGACGGCAGGCGGGAATCGGTCATGTGTCGAGTCGGGCGGAGTGGGCGATGCAGGGATTCTAGCAACAACGCGCTCGCCGGCCGCCGGGGGCGATGCGCGCGCCGCCGGATGAACCAGCGTAGCGGAATCGTGCGCTTAGCTCTCGCCCCCTGGCTCGACCGCCGCGCGCTCCAACACCTGTGCCCTCGTGGGGGGCGTCGCCTTTCCACCGGAGTCGACATAGGGCTTCAGCGCCTCGATGATCGCGCCCGCGCGCAGGACCAGCGCCTGCTCCCCCGCTGACGGCACGCGGAGCATGTGGATGGTGCCGCTGGCGTGATACGTGGTCACCAGCCCGCGGGGCGGTTCGTAGTACGGATAGCCCGCGGCGCCTGCGCTTTGCGCCGGCTCTACCAACGCGGGTGAGGATGCCTCCCAGCGCTTGCGCACGGCCGTGGGCTCCGCGCCAGCCGCCTCGGGGCCGGGCAGCGCGAACATCTCGTAGCCGTGCTGCCGAGTGAGCTCCGCGCAGCGGTAGATCCAGAAGTACCAGACTCGCTCTTTCGAGCTGTACCCGTTGCCGTCGAATTTCACCAGGTAGGACGCCTCCCCGATCTTCTTCTCGCTGTAGCCGCCGAAGAAGCCATGGCGCATGTACGGGGTCGCGCAGCCTGCGAGCGCGATGAGCGCCACCGAAACGGCGAGAAGCCGGGGTAGAGCAGTCGAGTATGTGCTTTCCTGCGGTTGCATCGGCGCGGGCTCAACGCATCGGGGGTGCCGTCTTGGGAAGCGTCGATCGGGATGTCTCGCATCCGGCTGCCCGATCGGCGCTCCGGCCACCCAGCGGGATGATTACATGCCGCAGGCAGGCCGTCCTCGCAGCTTAGCGGCCGCACGGCGCTTGCACCGGCTCAGGCCACCGGCGCGCCTCCCGCCTCGCTTGTCGGATGCTTGGACGCGGCGTGCTTGTTCCACAGGTCGAGCTTGCGCCAGTAGCCGTGATCGCTGAAGCAGTCCCAGCCCCAGCGCGCCCATCCGAGCAGGGAGTACGCGAGCCACAGGGCCCACGCGAGCATCAGGAGCCGGTAGACGATGAGTGGTACCGAGATCACCCACGCCGTGGGCAGCGCCCCAGGCGTGCGATCCTGATACCAGCGCAGGTTCCACACGTCCGACCCGTTGCCTGCCACTTGCATCTCGGGGTACCCCAGCAGTCCGTTCTGCACCGCCCAGAACAGGCTCAGCGCCGCCGCCAGCGTCAGCAGCGCGAGCACGACTTGCCCGAGATTGAACCAGCGCTTGCCCGCAACCCCATCCCCGAACCGCTTGCGCGCTCCGAGCCCGAGGAACCAGGCGACCACGATCACCCCCGTCAGCAACGGCGCCTGCGTGAGGCCCAGCGCGAGCAGAAACCACTGGTGCGCTTTGAGCGGCGTGAGGCGCATCCTCCCCAGGGCGAGCGCGGCGAGGGCGAGCACGATCACCACACCCCAGAACAGGATCGCCGGGCCCACGGCCGGCCCGCCCACCAGCAGCAGCCAGCGCCCTTCCGGCATCTTGATCTGCAGCGCTGCGTTCACTCCCGGCGTGCCGGCGTCGGCTGACGAAGCCGCGAACCAGGTCGAGATCCCCCGCGGCTCGCGCCAGGCGATCGTCACTTCTTGCTTCCCGGGGCTCACAGGCAGGTGCACCCCACGCCCCTCGAGCCGGATCGGCTGCGACTTGCCGTCGATGGCCACGCTCTGCAGCGCTGCGCCTTCCGGCAACTGGACCACGTGCTGGCCGCCTCGGCTCGATCGCAATGTCATGTCCAGCTGCACATCGGTCGCACGGATCCCGGGCGCAAGGCTCAAGCGGGTGCGGTCCAAGGTCAGCGTCTGTCCTGCGACTCCGGAGGGCTTGGTCAATGCCAGCGTCACATGCTCGTCCGGCCATGGCCGCCACTCGGGGAGCCAGCGGCCGGCGTCGTCCTGGTGGTGGACCACCGGTATGCCGCCGAACTGGACATGCCACTGCGGCCCGAGGTTGAGGCGCCACACCTGGATCTGGTTGCTCTCGGCGGGCGCTCGGAGGTCGAGTTGCTTGCGCTGCTTCAGCGCGCTCTCGAAGTAGAACGCGTTGGTCTGCGGCCCGAGGTTGACCAGCGCGACACCGTCCTGCGCGCGCACCTCGCCGTCGGTCACCGACTCCCCCTCGAGCAGCGGGACCTTGACCAGCACGGGCGCCGTGCTGGGACCCGCGCGCACGACCCGGGTCGCGACCTGCCAGACGAGTCCCAGGTTGAAGGTCCGCTCCACGCGAACGAACGGGGGCAGGCTGTCTCCGGACCCGGGTTGTGTGGACCGCGTCGCGCCTGCGACGCGCGTGAGCAGCAGGCTCTCTCCTGCCTGGCCATCCTCTCCCAGCCCATCCAGCGTCCATCCCACCAGCTCCGCTTCCACTCGGTGCGGTTTGAGCGGGAGCGCGAGCTGCACGCTGTGCCGGCCGTTCATGCCGGAGCGCATCCCGATCTGATGCACGCCTTTGGCGAGCTGCACCCAGAGGTTTCCCGTCCGGTCTCGCATCAGCCCGCGGGCGGGAGCGCCGTCGACTGTCAGCTCTTCGGGCAACCATTGCTGCGCTCCGCCCGGCAGCGGGATTGCCGTATCGGTTTCCGCATGTGCTTCCAGGCGCAGCTGTAGATCGCCGGCTGTGGCGCTCAGCCGGAGCCGCGAAATCTCCGCGCACCTCGGCAGGCAGTCGGGTGCCGCGAGCAGCTTGTCTCGGAGTTCGTTCAGCAGCTCCGGGTTCGGCATCGATTGCGCCCAGGCCCGGTGGGGCGGGATAGCGACCGTGCATGCGAGCAGCGCAACGATCGCCGTTGTTCCCGCCGCCCTCCCGATAGCCGGCAGCCGGATCGCGCCGACCCAGGCGAGTCGTGCCAATAGAGCGAGAAGCGCCGCCAGGCGCGCCGCCGTCAGCACTTTGCCCTCCAGCGGGGACACCAGCCACAAACGCAACGTCTGCGTATGTTCGACCGGTCCGCTCCAAGCGAGCTCGTACTCGTTCCAGGTCCATTGCGGGAGCCCCGGACCGGTCTGAATCTGCGCGTTCGGGTCGATGCGCTCGAAGGACGCCCGGTCGAAACCGCTGGATGAGAGCTCATACGACGTGCCATGCCGTGCGAGTGTCTTTTTCTCGACGCGATCCTGCTCCTCGGGCTGCGCGGGGGGCGGGCTGCTGCTTGGCTCAGCGTTCTGTGCGGCGAGCGGGGAACTGGCCGGCGCGCGTCCGCGCGCGGGCGCTGGAACAGGCCGATTCTGCGCCATGCCGCCCGCCGCTTCCGGCTCGGCGTAGACCGCAACCTGCTCGCCAATCGCCTGCCAGGGTCGTTCGAGCACCGGGTAGAGCGCTTGGCGCACTTGGTCGACCGCGAAGGGCACGGCCACAACGATCAGCGCCGTGAGCGAGAGCCAGCGGTAGAGGGAGACCACGTTGCGTAACCGGCCGTCGCGCAGGACCCGCAGCAGCGCGGCTGCAGCCAGCAGATTGAGCCAGGCCCAGGTGGGCGCGCCGCTCTCGTGATAGGACAACGTCAATGCGGCCAGTGCCACCACGCCCCAGCGCCAGCCGAACAACTTGCCCGACGCGAGCGTGATCATGAGCACCAGGAAGAAGTCGAGCAGCGTCCAGCGCTCGATCCACGCGCGTGGCGCACGGTCCGCTCCCGACGCGTGCAACAGGCGCCAGCCCGGGGGCAGATGCAGCGTGGCGGACAGCTGATTGAAGTCCTGCTGCCATCCGGTAGCGGAGAGCGTGTGCGTACCGGTGTCGATCCGGCTGTCGGCCGTGATGTTCGCGACGCCGCGGCGCAGCTCGACGCCGGGAAGGGCATGCGCGTCGAGCTGCGTGATGTACTGATCTGCGCCGTCGACTGCCACTCGACCCAGCGTCTGCGGCTTTGCCATCTCCAGCCGCCAGGCGCGCGTGATGCTACCGCTGATCTTGTCTTGCACGGTGTATCCCGCGCCGTCGAAGTCGAGCCACAAATGTCGCCGCAAGGCGAGCCGGTCGGGCTCGGGCTCGGGGTCGCCGCGTTTGGTCTGGCGCAGGCGCATGGCGTCACCCGGCTTGAGCAGATACGCGGGAAAGCGCTTCCATTCCTGCGGCAGCGTCGTCTGCTGTGGATCGACGGCGGTGAGCCCTTCGATCGTCACGAGGCGCAGCTCGGGACGCGCCTCGAATGCCCACACCTCGGCGCTCGGGGCCAGCCGATCCTGGGTGGCCGGCAGCCCCAGCTTGGTCTGCGGCGCCATGCTGCGGCCGGTGGCGAAGAGCTGCCATCGCCCGGGGCGCACTTGGACCCGCAGGCTTCCGTCGGGCTCGAAGTGCGCCGGTAGCGGGCTCGACAATGCCAATGGCGTGAAGCCGTCCAGCAGCGCGTTGGGCACCAGGGCCTCCTGGTTCTTGCCCGAGGCCGTCAGTTCGATCTGCGTGGTCATGGTGAGCGGGATGTCGTCGGTCACCCGCCGGTTGACCCGGACCTCGATGCGCTCGACCCCAGAGTTGCGCTCCGATCGCTGCTTCAACCACAGCCGTCCCGTGCTGTCCAGGTTCGGGACGGCGTTGCGCGCCCCATCGGTGGTGAGCTCGACCAGGCCGATCGCGTCCGGCAGCAGCAGGCTCTCCGGGAGGCCGTCCCAGACGAAGTTACCCGAGATGGCGTGGCTTCCCGGCGTCACGCGTACGCCCGGCCTGTCCGCTTGCGCGACCACCGGCGCCGGCTTGCCATCGACCTTGACCTCCTGCGGCCAGTGCTTCGCGTCGCCCGGCAACTGCATCCACAGCGTGCGGAAGGCGGCAACCTGCAGCGAAAAGCTGCCGCCCGTGCCCGTCACGGCCAGCGTCATACGGGAGGACCAACTACACTGTCGCTGCTCGCCGTTGTTGTAGAAGTACGGGCACTGCCGCTCTTGGGCTCCGTGGAGCACCCACGGCACCCAGGGCTGAAGCGGACCAGGTACATCTTGCCGGCTCAGCGGCGCGGCGGGGCTCGAAGCGCTGGCCAGCATGCAAACCCCGATGAGCAGCGGCGCAACGCCGGTGTGGAAGCTGCTGCGTCTCATGCCGATCCCCCAACCCATTGCAACGGTCGCGCTGTAAACGCACGTTGCATGCCTAAGGGGTCGGGGTTTTGGGCGCGTCCGCTGACGCGGCGGTCCGCGGCCGGGAGGCTGGGGTGAGCGCGATGCGTGCCCGGGGTTCGGCTGCGGCTGGGCTGCTATCCGCTCCTCGCCGCCACAGGCGGGGCCGCGCTGTTCGCGGTCTGCGCGCAGCATGCGCGCATCGCAGCGTTGGAGATCCCGCCCACAGAGATGGCTACTCGGCTCGACAGCGTCACGATGACGACTCGCGCCGCGCCTTGCGGGCGTTTGCAGCCGCACCCCGCTCTCCGGGCATGACGCCGGGATTGCGGGATGCAGCCGGCGCCTAGCCTGCGGCTAGACGTGGAGACTTGCTTTCGAAGGCTACGCCAAGGACTGTTACTGCGTCTTCTGGGCGTTGACCGTCACTTCGACACGACGGTCCGGCTGCAGGCACGCGATCGTCTTGTCGTTTCGCAGTCCCCCGCAGCCTTGGTAGGTCGCAAACTCCTCGGTCTCCCCGCGCCCTTCGGTTCGGATCTTGTCTGCCGAAATCCCGCGGCTAGCCAGGTAGGCCTTGACCGATGAAGCGCGCTGCTCGGACAGCTTCTGGTTGTACATCGCCGTCCCGATCGGGTCGGCGAAGCCCACCACCACGATGTCGCCGAAGGGGATGCCATCGAGCTGCCGGATCAGCTCGTCCAGCTTGCCCTGCGCGTCCGAGCGAACGCCCGACCGGTCGAAATCGAAGAACGGGTTCGCCTCCACGCGCACGGTGACCGGCAGGACCGTGACGGGCTTGACCGCCGGCTCGGCCGCAGCCACTTTTTCTTCGGAGAAGCCCTTGGGTCCGCTCACGCCTCCCCCGGCCGCCTTGCCCGACTCCTCGTCGTAATACCGGGTCTGGCCGGTAATCCCTTCCTCATTGGGCGCGCCTTGCTCTTCGTAGTAGCGCCTCTGGGCGGTGATGCCTTCCTGCTTGGACGCGCCTTGCTCCTCCTCGGGGTATCGGCTCTGGGCGGTAATGCCCTCTTGGCTGGGTGCGCCTTTCTCCTCTTCGTACTGCCGGCTCTGGGCGGTGATGCCTTCCTGCGCGGGCGCGCCTTTCTCCTCCTCGTAGTACTGGCTCTGAGCGGTGATGCCCTCCTGGGTGGGCGCGCCTTTCTCCTCTTCGTACTGTCGGCTCTGGGCGGTGATCCCCTCTTCCTTGGGCGCACCTTGCTCCTCCTCGAAGTACCGGCTCTGAGCGGTGATGCCCTCCTGGGCGGGTGCGCCTTTCTCCTCTTCGTACTGCCGGCTCTGGGCGGTGATGCCTTCCTGCGGGGCGCCGCCCTCCTGCTTGGGCGCACCTTGCTCCTCTTCATAGTGCTGGGCCTGCGCGGTGGTGCCTTCTTCCTTACGTGCGGCTTGCGCTTGTTCCTGAGCCTGCGCCTGGGCGGCGGTGGATTCCGTGGAAGCAGCCTGTTGCTGGGGCGAGCCAGCCGCTTCCGCAGCCGGCGCGGTCTGTGCCTGCGGCTGCCCAGGCGGTGGCGTTGGCGCGGTAGTTTGCTGCTTCTCAGATGGCGCTTGGGTTCGCCCCTGAGCGCCTGGTCCAGACGTGCTGCGGCTGGTTTGCGCGGCGCAAGCGGAAAGCAAAACCGCCATCAACAACAAGGACATCCGACCCGTCTTCATGTGCACAAATCCTCCGCAGCGCGCGATTTGAGATTTCCAACGACAAGCTTCCGGTCCCCGTCGACGGTGCGCCGAGAGAGGCTGCACCTGAAGTTCGACGTTCAGGGTGAGTTGCTCGTGTTGGCTGTTGCTCAGCACTCTGACCCGTCGCAGGCGCGAAGAGTTTCTTCGCCCGCTGTATTCACATCGCCGATCACCGGTCGCATGTGGCCGGACCCCGATTCTCGAACTCGCCGACGTCGGAAAGCACCGTCAAAGTACCATACCAAGGGCCGCGGCGCCCTGCAGGAATCCGTCATGGCGTCCGCAGCCCCCCTCGCACGTGCAGCCTGCCCGCCACAGAGCCTCTAAAATGCCGTCTTTCCCGGGTCCAACCGCTTCAGATCGGCCGCGAGGCCGACCCGTATGCAGCGCTCATCCGCCTTCTTCGGCATCGGCTTCGAGCTGCTTGCCACCATCGTCCTGATCGTCGCGGTGGTCGCGATCAACCTCGCCATCTCCGCGTGGTTGCGCGGGCGCGCCCGCCTCTCGCGCGAGACCAAGCTGCGCGCCTCCGTGTTCTGGCGCAACGCCTCGTTGTTCCTCGCCGTGCTCGCGCTCCTGTTCGTATGGCGAGCGGAGCTGCGTGCGGCCGCCTTCTCCCTGGCGGCGTTGAGCGTGGCGCTGGTCATCGGCGGCAAGGAGCTCTTGACTTCGGTGCTGGGCTACGTCTACCGGACCACCTCCAAGAGCTTCCGCTTCGGCGACGTGATCGAGATCAACGGGATGCGCGGCGAGGTCATCGACCAGACTCTGCTTTCCACGACCTTGCTCGAGATGAGTGACGAGCACCAGTTCACCGGACGGACCGTCCAGTTCCCCAACAGCCTGTACGTCAACCACCCGATCCGGAACCATTCTCGCATCGGCAACTATCAGCTCGGCATCTTGGTCGTGCCCTTGGCAGTCGGCGGCGACGTCGAAAGCGCCAAGCGGCTGCTGGAGCGAACCGCGGCGCAGGTGTGTTCGGAACACGTCGCTCCGGCCGAGGCAGCGTTGCGCGAGCTGGAAGGGGAGCAGTTCGTCGTCATGCCCTCGGCCGAGCCGCGAGTGACGCTCAGACTGGTGGACGCCGACAAGGTGACGCTGGTGCTGCGCTACCCATGTCTCGCCGAGCAGCGCACCAGGACGGAACAGGACATCCTGGCTCGCTACCTGGAAGGCCGGGCCGCGCAGCGGCGGGAGCTCGCGAGCTAGCTCCGTGCTGCTCGGCTGAGAATGGTTTGCAAGCTCACGGCGCCTCTTCCTGCGCGTGGCTGCGCGGCAGCGACCACCTCCGCCATCACTGAACTCGCCCGCGAGACGGGCTCTTGCTTGCTCGCTCTCCGGAGGGGATGCCACGCGGCCGCTGTGCCCTGTGGCTGGGAAAGCGGTAGTTGGGGAAGGCCTCGGCAACCGACACCAGGGTGCCGCACTGGATCCCGTCCAATCCGGGCAGCTCGGCGATCATGCTCCTGAACTCGCTGCTGCGCGCGGTCTCGAGCACCGCGTGGATCTCCGGAGAGTCGACGGCATCCTCGCGGCAGACGAGGAAATAGCGCTCGTTGACGAGCGGCACGAAGCCCAACCCGAACTGGCGCGCGGCCGGCTCGACGCCGAGCCCCGCATCGGCCATGCCGCTCGCGATGTAGGCGGCGACCGCCGCGTGCGTTGCTTCGACGGTGTTGAACCCGGCGATGCGCGATCCGTTCAGGCCCTCGCGTTCCAGCAGCATGTCGAGCAGCAGCCTGGTCCCCGAGCCGGCCGGTCGATTGACAAAGCGGACGCCCGGGCGCGTCAGATCGGCGAGGCTGGCGATCCCTTGCGGATTGCGCGGCGCGACGATCAGTCCCTGCCGCCGGGTGATGAGGTTGATCAGGCGATGCTGCCGCGGCCTGAGCCAGGGCGCGTACGCTCGCAACGCGACTGGCTGCAGATCGCCGACCGGAACATGGAAGCCGGCGAGGTCACAATGGTCCCGGCACAACGACGCGAGAGCGTCCGCGCTGCCGACGTAGCGCAAGTCGACCTGCAGTCGCTTGCCATGCAGCAGGCCGTGCAGCGCGGCCACGGCATACCCGTAACTGGCGTGGATCCGCGTGCGAGCGCCCGCAGCGGCCAGCGTCCGCCCGATCTCGCTCTCGAGCTCCGAAGCGAAGCTGTCCAAGATCGGGGTCAGGCGCGCCGCGATACGCTTGTTCGCCCAGACCAGCTTGTCGCCGAGCGGGGTGAGCTTCGCCCCTTGACCGCGGGTGAAGTCGATCAACGGCATGCCGAACGTCTGCCCGCCCTCGCGGACTATGCCCCAAGCATGGCGGTACGAGAGATTCAGCCGCGCACAAGCGCGCCTGAGGTTGCCCTCGGCAGCGATCGTGGCGAGCAGTTCGAACAGCTGCGACAGGCCCCGGCCCGCTCCCGCGGGGTCGCGCAGGATCCACTCCGGTTTGATCTGAAACTTGTTCATATGCTCACGGAAACATAAAGGAGATGCCGGCCCTTACAAAGCTTTGTGCGCTTTGCGCAGCATATTGAGTTCATCGTCCCGGGTCTATAGGCTCATGCCGTCCTGACAGAGCCGGCCGCAGCGACCGGGGGCGTCGACACCCCAGCAACATCTGTCGATCTCCCAGCGGGGCGGCACCGCGATCGCGAGCGCAACCAGCCCAATATCGTTGCTTGCTCAAGCAGCTGCGTACGCGTCCGGGGTCGAGGAACGCTAACAGAGGCATCCCGCAATTTCGAGGGGGAGGAGCGAACGTGTCTCAAGCCACCGCAGTGCTGCCCGGCGGCTTCGCCAACGGCGCCGGCTTGCTGTCCAAAGAGCGGACTTACGCCCGGCCGGGCTTCAACCGCTGGCTTGTGCCGCCGGCTGCCCTGGCGATCCACTTGTGCATCGGCATGGCCTACGGCTTCAGCGTGTTCTGGTTGCCGCTGTCGCGGGCGGTCGGGATCACCAATTCGGTGGCATGCCCGCCCGATATGACGTTTGTCGCGGGCCTGTTCGCGACTTCTTGCGACTGGAAGATCAGCACGCTCGGCTGGATGTTCACGCTGTTCTTCGTCTTTCTCGGCGGCGCGGCAGCAGTCTGGGGCGGCTGGCTCGAGCACGCCGGTCCGCGCAAGGCCGGGGTGGTGGCGGCGCTGTGCTGGTGCGGCGGGCTCGCATTCTCGGCTCTCGGCGTGTACGTCCACCAGATCTGGATGCTGTGGCTGGGCTCTGGGATCATCGGCGGCATCGGGCTCGGGCTGGGGTACATCTCACCGGTCTCGACGCTGATCAAGTGGTTTCCCGACCGGCGCGGCATGGCGACGGGAATGGCGATCATGGGCTTCGGCGGAGGAGCCATGATCGGCGCTCCGCTCGCCGACATGCTGATGAAGCACTTCGCGACCCCGACCTCGGTCGGGGTGTGGGAGACCTTCCTTGCGCTCGCTGCGATCTATCTCGTAGCGATGCTGAGCGGGGCATTCGGCTACCGTCTTCCCGCCCCAGGATGGAAGCCAGCCGGCTGGAATCCGCCCGCCGGGAACGGGGGACGGATGATCACGATGCGGCACGTGCACCTGAACGTCGCCTGGAAGACGCCCCAGTTCTGGCTGATCTGGTGGGTCTTGTGCCTGAATGTCACGGCCGGCATCGGTGTGATCGGAATGGCCTCTCCGATGCTGCAGGAGGTGTTCGCCGGCCAGCTGATCGGGCTCAACATCAAATTCAACGATCTCACGTCCCTGCAGCGCACGCAGATCGCGGCGATCGCAGCCGGGTTCACCGGGCTGCTGAGCCTGTTCAACATCGCCGGCCGGTTCATCTGGGCGTCGGCATCCGACCACCTCGGCCGCAAGCTGACCTACTACACGTTCTTCGTGCTCGGGATCGTGCTGTATGCCTCGGCGCCTTGGTCCGGACATCACCACCACATCACGCTGTTCGTGGGTGCGTTCTGCATCGTCCTGTCCATGTACGGCGGCGGCTTTGCGACCGTGCCGGCCTACCTGGCGGACATGTTCGGCACCCAGATGGTGGGCGCCATCCACGGCAGGCTGCTGACGGCCTGGTCGGCTGCCGGCATCTTCGGCCCCGTGATCGTGAACTACCTGCGCGAGTACCAGCTCGCCCAAGGGATGCCGCGCGCGGCGGTCTATGACATGACGCTATACATCCTGTGCGGACTGCTCGCTCTGGGCTTCCTGTGCAACCTGCTGGTGCGGCCGGTGGCCGAGCGGCACTACATGAGCGATGCCGAGCTCGAAGCGGAGCGGCGGATTGCGCATGAAGCCGCTGCGCGCGCGACGGGCGATGCACATGGTGTCGCCAGTGCGCCATCCGACGATAAGCCGACCAGCCTGGTCGTGGTCGCGCTGTGCTGGCTTGCGGTCGGGGTACCGCTCGCGTGGGGCGTGGTCACGACGCTCAGCAAAGCGTCCGTCTTGTTCCGCTAGCGCTGCGCTACGCGAGGCGCGAAGCGCAGCGGTCGGAGGACGCCGGCACCGCGCCGGCCGTTCTCACCTGGCAGCGGTGAGACGACGCGTGCTCGTTCGCCGGCACTCGGCCGCGTCAGCGGAGTTCAGACGAGGCCGTGATCGCGCGCCGGATCGAGCCGAGCGGCGCGGAGTCGTCGAAGGTCACCAAACCGCCGTTCATCGAGACGCCCAGTTCGCGCCATAGACCGGCCAGGTCCACGTTCACCGGCGTGTCTTTCATCCGCTCGTAGAGCTCGGTCAGAGCGTGGGTGCCGGTCCCCTGGTCCGCTACGGCGAGCACCTTGCCCATGGGCCATCGCTGCGAGATGTTCCCGCCGCTGGCGACGATCTCGCGTAGCGCGTCCTGCAGCCCGCGCCGGTTGTCGGTGCGGCGCCGGATCTCGATGTCGGCCAGCAGATAGAACAGTGCGCCGCCCCAGTAGGTGCGTCCCCACGTTGGAGTGTGATCGAGACCGCGGTCTCCCTCGCGCGGCAAGCCCTGCGGTAGCCCTCGCACCAGATCTCCCCAGACCTTCCGCACGCTCAGCTCTCCGGCCTGCGCCCGAGCAACCGGCTCGACATAGGTCGCCAAGCCCTCTTCCATCCAGTGGTGCTCGTCGGACAGCATGGGAAAGCCCTGGTGCACCAGTTCGTGCACCAACACCCAGTCCTCCGCCAGTTGAGCCTGCGTGGTGTCGCGTCCAAGCAGGATGCGGCTCGCGGCGCCCCGGTAGCCGTATGTGGATCCGCCGCGCACGCCGGCACCCACGATGGGAACGATGAGCAGCTTCGCGTCGGGATCGGGAAGTCGTCCGTAATAGTCCGCGACAGCGCGCACGCAGTTCCGGACCCAGGCGAGAATCGCTTCGCGCGAGAGCGCCAGCTCGCCTGGACCGAACGCAACGGTCAGGGCACCGCCGCCGGCCTCGATGCGCGTGGCCGGGAGCTGCTGGAATGCGCGATACGGGAAGAAGCCGCCGACCAACGCGTCCTCGTCGGTCGCCGCTGCGGTGCACAGGCCTGCGAACGAGAGCATCGCGGCGATCAATGGGCAGGTCAGTCGCGAGCGAAAGAGGTTGGCCACGCGTGTGCTTGGGGGTCACCGATCGGGAAGAGTATTGTGGGCGCTCGCCGCCTCGTCGGTCTAGAATCACCTCCCAGCCGATGCCGGCCTGCGGGCCGGTGTAGGCGTAGTCCAAAAAATCCCGCAACTCTCCTCGAAGGGAGACCACCTATGTCCGCCGTTCCAAGTCCCGCTGCGTCCGGCCAGAAGACGATCCTCGGCGCCTGTCCGCACGATTGCCCCGATACCTGCTCCATGCTGATCACGGTCGAGAACGACCGTGTGGTGAAGGTGCGCGGCAACCCAGACCATCCGTTCACCGACGGGCGTCTGTGCGTGAAGGTCAATCATTACGAGGAGCGGATCCATCACCCGGAGCGAATCCTGCACCCGCTCAAGCGCAGCGGACCGAAAGGCTCGGGACAGTTCACGCGCGTGAGCTGGCCGGCGGCGCTGGAGGAGATCGCCACGCGCTGGAAGCAGATCATCAAGGAGCACGGCCCGACCGCCATCCTCCCCTACAGCTATCTGGGAACGGAAGGCATCTTGAACGGCCTGAACGTGGGCGATGCCTTCTTCAACAAGCTCGGCGCGACGATCTCCGAGCGCACGTTCTGCGATTCGGCCGCCTGCACGGGGTACATGATGACGGTCGGGCCTACGCCCGGCACCGATCCGGAGAGCTTCGTGCACTCGCGCTACATCATCCTGTGGGCGTGCAACACGATCAGCACCAACCTACATCACTGGCCCTTTATCGCCGAGGCCCAGAAGCGCGGCGCGAAGATCGTGGTGGTGGATCCGGTGCGCACGCGCACGGCGCGGCAGGCCGACTGGCACATCGCGATCAAGCCGGGCACCGACGGTGCACTGGCGATGGCGATGATCCACGTCGTCGTCAGCGAAGGCCTGGTCGACAAGGACTACGTGGAGAAGTACACCGTCGGCTATCCCGAGCTCGCCGAGCGCGCCAAGGAATATCCGCCGGAGAAAGCTGCTGCGATCACGGGCATCTCTGCCGACGACATCCGCAAGCTGGCGCGCGAGTACGCGACCACGCGCCCCTCGGTGATTCGGATCGGTGTGGCGGTCGAGCGCCATGCCGGAGGCGGCCAGACGGTGCGCGCGTTGACCTGCCTGCCGGCACTGGTCGGCGCCTGGCGGGACGTCGGCGGGGGCATCCTGCAGCTGCCGATCTGGGCATTCCCGGTCAAGTGGGACGCGCTCATGCGGCCGGACTGGATCAAGCCGGGCACGCGCGTGCTCAACCAATGGAAGCTCGGGGCGGCGCTCACCGGAGAGCTGAAGCTCGACCCGCCGATCGAGTCCCTGTTCGTGTACAACGCGAATCCTACTGTGGTCGCGCCCGAGCAGGAGAAGGTGCTCAAGGGCCTCGCCCGCGACGATCTCTTCACGGTGGTGAGCGAGCATTTCGTCACGGACACGGCGCGCTATGCCGACATCGTGCTGCCTGCCACGACGCAGATGGAGCAGCACGAGATCATGTTCTCGTGGGGCCATTTCTACCTCTCGCTGAACCAGCAGGCCATCGCACCGCGCGGCGAAGCCGTGCCCAACACCGAGCTATTCCGGCGGCTCGCCGTGGCGATGCGCTTCGACGATCCGCACTTCAAGCGCACCGATGAACAGATGGCGCTCGACTCGCTCGACTGGTCGTCTCCGGCGCTTGCCGGCATCACCATGGAGCAGCTCAAACGCGACGGCTATGCACGGCTCAAGGTCGGCACACCCGACACCTATGCACCGCATGCCAGCGGCGGCTTCCCGACTCCCTCGGGCAAGGTCGAGCTCAAATCCTCGATGGCGGCGGGTGGCAACTTCGTGCTGCCGCTGTTCCGCCAGGGGTCGAACGAGTTCCAGGACGGAAGCCCGGTCGATCCGGTGCCTGCCTACATTCCGCCGCAGGAATCAAACGACGCTGCGCTGGCTGCAAAATATCCGCTGAATATCTTGACGCCGAAAAACCACGCCTTCCTCAATTCCGGCTATGCCAACATCGCGCGCCAGCTCGGCCATGCCGGCGAGCAGTACGTCATGATCCATCCGGCCGATGCGAGAGCGCGCGGCATCGCCGAGGGCGAGCGCGTGGAGGTGTTCAACAACCGCGGCCGCTTCGAGGCCGAAGCGCAAGTCACCGACGAGGTGCGCGAAGGCGTGGTCGTGTCTCCGCTCGGCTATTGGGCCTCGGCGAGTGCGAGCGGGCGTTCGGCAAACGTGGTGAACTCCTCGCGCTACGCGGACATCGGGCGCGCACCCACCTTCTCGGACACGCTGGTGCAGGTGCGGCGGGTGGAAGCCTAGCGCGGGGCATCGGTGAAGTTGGCGCAGAACGAAACAAGCATGCGGACTCCGCAGGACCGTGACGAATCCCGGCGAACTCGATGCTCCGGATCGCCGGATCCCGCTGGCGCTCGACTGTTCTGCTTCGACGACTTGAGTCGCGATTTGCCGAGATCGTTTGGTTTGCTCTCGCGGGGCGGCTAGGCTGCTCCGGTGCGCAGGAGATGACCGGCTAGGACCAGCGCAAAGCTTCTAGCCGGATGCCTCGATTTGCATCGAGCCTAGGTCCGCCCCGGACTGGCAACGCCTGCTTGACTGTTCACGGGAATGCCATCGGATCACCGCTGTGTGCCTTCGTCCCGTTGACATGTGCTGCACACGTGGCTATCGTCGACGCATGGCCAAGATGATCCAGCTCAGACATGTACCCGACGCGCTGCACCGCAAACTGAAGGCGCGCGCGGCTGCCGAAGGACTCTCTCTCTCGGAGTACTTGATCCGCGAGGCCGAGCGCCTGGTGGAGCGGCCGAGCATTCCGGAGATGCGGGCGCGCCTCGCTGGTCGCCGGCCGGTCGCCCCGAGCGTCCGGCCGGCACAGGCGCTGCGCATCGAACGGGATTCGCGTTGATTGTCGTCGACGCATCGGCCGTGCTGGAAGTGCTGCTCAACACCGCCGACGCAGATCGTGTCGCGGATCGCCTGTTCACTCGGGGCGAAACACTTCACGCTCCACACCTGATCGACCTCGAGGTTGCCCAGGTGCTCCGGCGCTACGTGCGCGGTGGGGAGGTCGACAGCGAACGCGCTTTAGAGGCTCTCTCGGACTTTGCTGCGCTCCAGGTTAGCCGCTATCCGCACGATTTCCTCTTGCCGCGCATCTGCCAGTTGCGTAACAACGCGACCGCTTATGACGCCGGGTACCTCATCCTCGCCGAAGTGCTCGACTGCCCGTTGGTCGCCTGTGACCAAGCGCTGGCCGGCGTTCCCGGCCACGCGGCACAGGTGCAAGTGACCGTCTGAGCGGCTCCTGCGCTGCGCGTCGTCGGCATCGAATGTTACGTGGCGTCGTGGCAGGTAGGCTCTGTTGGTTGTCGCCTCCTGGAATAAGCTAGATATAGAGCGATAGCCCGATCCTCTGTGCCGGGCGCGGGGGCCTACAACGCACCAAGAGGATAGGCCTGCAAGAGCGAACGGTAGGGCTCGTCTACTCGGCGCACCGACGCGCCTCACTGCGGCACCTCGCCCAGCACCGTGCATCGCCGGATCACACGGCGCTGCCTGGCCGGATCGTATTCCGTCGCGCGGTGCATCACGCAGCGGTTGTCCCACGCGATCAGCTGGCCCGGCTTCCAGTGATGCTCATAGGTGAGATCGGGATGTACGACCAGCACATTCAGCTCCTCGATGAGCCTGCGTCCCTCGTCGTAATCCATACCGACGATGTACTCCGCATGATCGCCGAGGAAGATGCATCTGCGGCCTGTCTCCGGATGCGTGCGCACTATGGGATGGTCCACCGGAGGAACCTCGCGCCGCTGCGCTTCAGTCATCGGATCCTCGCCGTGGCGCCGAGTGCGCGAAAAGTCCAGATTGTGCACAGCGCGTAGCCCGGCGATGCGCGCCTTCCACTCCGGAGTCAAGCGCTCGTAGGCGCCGTACATGTCGCTGAAGTGTGTCTCACCGCCTTCCTCGGGAACGACCTCGGCGTAGAGGATGGTCGCCTGGCCGGTGCGCTCTTTCCACGAGCCGTCGGTGTGCCACGCGAGCGTGCCTTTGTCCGGATGCTTACCGGTGGGCTTGCCTTGTTCGTCGACGTTGGAGAGACGATACAGCTCCGGATAGCCGTCGGCGTGGTACTGGTTCATGACGTGGACCTGCACCTCGCCGAAGTGGCGCGCGAGCTCCACCTGCTTCGCCGGCGGCAGCTCTTGCGTGCCGAACAGCAGCACCTGGTACTGAAGGAATGCGTCGTAGATCGTGCGGAACAGCGCATCGTTCACACCCTGTGCCAGGTCGACGCCGAGGATCTCGGCGCCCAGATGCGGCGAAAGCCGTCGGATCGTGAACGGTGGCCGGGTCGCGAGGCTTGGTTGCATGGGCTCTCCTTCTACGTCTGGCCGAGGCGGAGCTGGCGTGCCGGTCGTCTCGTCTTCGAAGTATATCTGCCGGCACAGCCGGCCAAGGCCTTCCATCCTCGGTCAGCCCCGCCGCGACGTGCGGCACGCTCGGACGCCCTTTATCCATTGTCCGTTTGGCGGAGAGTATACTGAGGCGGACCGCTATCGACAGTGATGACATGGGAAACGTCGGCACACCTGAGGCTCTCACGCTGCGCTGGGCCGAGCTTGTCAACGATCCCGCGCTGCAAGACCTGCCGTACAAGTTCGAGGTCAACCTGTGGGGGAAGCTCGAGATGACGCCGGCAAGCTTCTGGCACGGGCGGCTACAAGGCGCAGTCGCGGCGCAGCTAGCACGTCAGCTACCGGATGGCGAGGCGCTGACCGAGATCCCGCTCCTGACCGAAATCGGCGTTCGCGTACCGGACGTCGCGTGGGCGTCACGGGATTACCTGGCTGCGAACGCCGACGCCTCGCCGGCGCCGCGCGCCCCTGAGATCTGCGTCGAGATCGTCTCGCCGGCGAACTCGGACGAAGAGATCCGCGAGAAGATCCGCGCCTACCTCGCAGCCGGAGCCCAGGAAGTATGGATCGTGTCCGAAGACGGAGAAGTGCGCTTTCACAATGCGGCCGGCGAACAACCTGCGTCGAGCTTTCCCGTGCGGTTGTCGTTGCCTAAGCGCTCCGGACCGGCTTAGCCTCGTGTTCGATTCGCCGTGTCCCGCGGAGGCATGCTCGGCGAGGCGGCTCCGATTCCAAGTATAGTACCGGTCAAACGCCACCGAGGAGCTTTGCGATGACGCCACACGAGCAGGTGCTCGACACCCCTACCGCCACGCAGACCACGTACGCCCGCCGGGCCCGCTATCACACCTCGGCGAATCCGTTCACGTTCAGCTACCCGCCGGTGCCGATCCGCCAGTTCCTGGCGGAGCGCGACCGGGCCTTCGATGCGGCAACCCCGACCTGCGCGATCCCGCTCGATGCATCAGCCGATCTCGGCACAGCATATGCAGCGACCACACCCACGTTGCTCACCCGGTACCTCAAGATCCGCGCCGGAGAGCACCTCAGCAGTGCTTGGGCTTCCTCGGGCGAGGTCTACTACGTCATGTCCGGCAGCGGCGAAAGCCGGAACGGCAGCGACGTGATCGAGTGGGGCGCGGGCGATGTGTTCTGCTTCCCCGGTGGTGGCGAGACCACGCATCGAGCCGCGGACGCGGGCGGCTTGCTCTTCTGCGCTACCGACGAGCCGCTGCTCGCATTCGAGCGCCTGCGTCCTCCGCTACCAGGACAGGCTGTGATCCAGACCACGCACTGGCCGGCGCAGGAGATCGATCGCCAGTTCGAGAGCGTCTGGCAGCGCGAGACCCCCGAGTATGCAACCGGCGCGTCGGTGATGTTCAGCAGCACGGCGTTTCCACCGAGCTGCATCACCACGCCGTCCATGAACGTCGCGATCAACTCGCTCGCGGTCGGTTGCGATCAGCGGCCGCACCGCCACAACGGCGTCGCGGTGACGCTGGCGATCCAGGGCGAGGGCATCTACTCCCTGATCGACGGGAAGCGCGTGGAGTGGTCTACCGGCGCCGCGCAGATCACGCCCGCCACGCTGCTGCACTCCCATCACAACCGCGGCACCAAGCGCATGCGCTCGCTCGTCATCCAGGACGAGGGGTTGCATTTCTACACGCGCACACCCGGATTCAGCTTCGATTGAGGATCGCTCTCATGCATCCCAAAGCGAGGTACATCTTCACCGCCAGCATGGACGTCGATCCCGACAAGGAAGACGTATTCAACGAGGTCTACGACGCTGAGCATGTCCCGCTGCTGCTGAAAGTGCCCGGGGTGCTGTCCGCAGTGCGCACGAAGACCGAGCCGCTGACCCTGCGCATCTCTGGGGAAAAGCGCGCACTGGAAGCCGAGGGTGAGCCGCGCTACAGCGCGATCTATGAGCTGGAGAGCGCCGAGGTGCTGGTGAGCGATGCGTGGGCCAAGGCGGTCGATCAGGGGCGCTGGCCCACCGAGGTGCGGCCGTACATCCGCAACCGCAGGCTCGTCCTGCGGAAGATCCTCGGCCGCTGAACGCCGGCGCCTCGGGATCCGCACCGTGTCCGACGCGCCTGGCCCGTCGACGAAGAGGCCGGTGAACACGCTGGGCGCGTTGCTCGCACTGCTCGCTGCATTGTGCGTCGCGCACGATGCAGCCTGGGGTTGGGGCACGCTCGGACATTCGATCGTCGGGGGCATCGCCCAAGCCCACCTCACTCCCGACGCCTCGCATCAGGTGGCGCTGCTGCTCAAAGGCGATCTGGATGCCGACGGCAATCCCTCAGGCAGGACCACGCTCGCGCAGGTCGCCTCCTGGCCCGACGAGATACGCGGCACGCCCGCCGGGGCAGGCAAGGACACGTGGCATTTCGAAGACATCCCGGTGTGTGGGGCGGCGCAGCCGGTATGCCCGGAGGGTCAATGTGCCCCGGCGGAGCTTAGCCGGTTGATCCGCGTGCTGAAGAACAAGCATGCGCACAAACGCGATCGCAACGAGGCCTTGAAATGGGTCGTGCACCTGGTGGGCGACATCCATCAGCCGCTGCACGCCGCAGACAACGACGATCACGGGGGTAACTTCGTGGAGGTCTCCTTCTTCGGGGAGACGAAAGTCGGCGACAAGTCGCTGACGCTGCACCACATCTGGGATACGGAGATCGTGGAGCGCATGATCGGACAGGCAGGTGGCGAAGCGGCGTTCGTTGCCACCCCGATCTCGGCGGCGCACCAATCCAAGTGGCAGCAGGGCTCGATCGACGACTGGGTGGCGGAGAGCAACGCGATCGCACGAACCTTCGTGTATCCGAAGCTGCCCGGCGGGTTCGCTTGCGGCCAGCCGATCACGGGAGTGGTGGCGATCTCGAACGGATATTACGACGGGGCCGCCTCGATCGTCGCGACGCAGCTCCGCAAAGCCGGCGTGAGGCTTGCGCTCATCCTGAACGCCGCGCTCGCGCCGCCGCCGTCTCACTAATCGGCTCTCCGCTTTCCCTCTTCCAGCATGGGAGCGCAGCGAATGCGCTCACTCGAGCCAGCGCTCGAGATTCGCGCGGACGAAATCGTCGTCGGAGAGGTCGGCATGCGCGGTGCACACGCGGTCGATCGCTTGCATCTGCCCGGGGCTGAGCGTCTCCTCGGGGTCCAGACACCAGATGCCTTCCAGCAGGCCCTGCCGGCGCAGCACCTCATGGCAGCCGGCGATGCAGCCCCGGAAGCCGTTCGCGACGTCGAAGAAGGCCGCATTGCAATCGGTGACGCGGCTGTCGAGCGCGAGCAGCGCCTCGCTCACCGCACCGCTGCCGACCTCGCGGTGGATGCGGGCGAGCAACTGCACGGCTGAGCGCACCCATACCGACCAGTGTCCGAGCAGTCCCCCGCGAAAACGTAGCGTCACAGCGCCGCCGTCGCGCGGCACGCTGAACGGCGTCGCCAGGTCGAGCACGATGTGGTCGTCATTGCCGGTGTAAAGGCCGATGCGCTGCTCGGCGTGTGCCAGGGCCACACCGCGCACGACGTCGAGCGTGGCGTAGCGGTCGAACGGCGCTACCTTGATCGCGACCGCGTTCTCGATCTCCGCGAAGCGGCGCCAGAACCCCGCGTCGAGCCGGATGCCGCCCACGCTGGTCTGCAAGTAGAACCCCACGAGTGGAATCTCGGTCGCGACCGCCCGGCAGTGAGCGACGAGTGCATCCTCGCTCTCGCCTTGGAACGCGGCCAGACTCACGAGTCCCGCGTGATAGCCGAGCGCGACGGCGGTGCGCGCTTCGGCCATTGCCTGCGGGGTGCGCCCACAGATGCCGGCGATCAGGACCAACGGAAGCTTGCCCCATTGCCCGGCGTCCTCCACGGCGGCCGCGAGCACCGTTTCGTACATCCCGGCTTCGCGGATCGCGAACTGGGTGGTGTGTACTCCCACGGCGAGTCCACCCGCGCCGGCGTCGATGTAGTAGCGCGTGAGCCCACGCTGGCGGCGGCGGTCGAATCGCCGCGATGCGTCGAGCGCGAGCGGATGCGCCGGGATCACCGTGCCGTTCACGAGGATGTCGAGAACCTCGCGCGGCAAGTCGTCTCGATGCAGGCCCATCGTCGATTCCTGTCCCGGTTCGAGTTAGCCGTATTCGGGACCCGCGGTGGCAAACAGGCGCTTCGGGTCGCCGTAGGGCAGCTCCCGCCCGAGGCCCATCCTGAGAAACGGGCGCTGTACACGAAAGCCGTGCGCCGCCAGCCAGCCCGAGACCGTGGTCCAATCGATCGGCACGTCGAGGAAGATCCGCCCGGGAGTCGACGCGATCGCCGTGTCGATGAGCGCGATTGCGCCGCGCTCGTCCGCGGCTGCGACCGGCCCCAGATGCGACGCGACGCGCCCGGGACGCACCAGAGCGTATCCGCTTTCTGCGGTCGGCGTGAACCCGCGTGCTCCTGCGCGTTCGAAGAGGTCGGCGAGCAGCGTGTACCGTTCGGAGCCGAAGGCGTTGGCATCGACGGCGGCGATCTGGCGCACATCGGCAGCAGCGAGCGAACGCACCGGTGCGGTTGGCACGGAGTGCCCCGGCCCCGTGCCTTCCCAGCGTTGCAGGCGCAGCACCGGCTTGAAGCCGAGCGGCGCGTAGACCTTCTCCCCCGCCGGCGTGGCGTCCAGCATTCCGACCAGCGCGTGGCTACGGAGCGTGGCGATGCAACGGTCGAGCAGGCGCGTGCCGAGGCCGCGGCCGCGATGCGACTGCGTCACGATCACCAGGCTCACCCAGGCGAAGCCGGCAGGATAGGGGAGAACCGCTGCGGTCGCGACGAGCCGCCCTCCGTCGCGCACGCCGAACACCATTGCCTGCGCGAGAAAGAATGCCCAATCCTCTGCGGTCTGGTTCCAGCTCACCTCTGCTGTCAGTGCGAGCCCTTCGGCGAGTGCGTCCGCGCCGAGCGGCGCGACCGCAAGCTCGTCAGTAAGCCCCATCGCGCACCTCGAAGTGGGTCGGCTTGCCCAGCGTCGGCAGGCCGCTCGCGACCCAGTCGGCGGTCCAGTCGATCATCTGCGCCAGACTGACGGACGGATAGCCGAACAGCCGCGCGGAAGCCGCGGCGTTCGTGAGCCATGCGGTGGGCGACTCGGTGCCGGCAAGCTGCGCCTTTCGGCCCAGCCGCGCGGCGAACTCGTGGGCGAGCCAGCGGATCGACACCGTCTCGGGCCCGCTCACATTGAGCGGCGAAGTGGGGACCGTGCAGTGCGCGAGGCAGCCGAGCGCGCAAGCATTGGCGTCTCCCTGCCAGATGACATTTACATGACCCATCGTCACGTCCACCACGACCCCATCGCGCACCTTGAGCGCGACATCGGCCAGCACTCCGTAGCGCAAGTCGTTGGCGTAGTTGAGGCGGAACAGGCGGCCCGGCGTGCGAAGCAGCCGGGAGTAGTGCTCGAAGACCCGCTCGCGCCCGACGCAGGAGTTGGCGTATTCTCCCGGAGGGGTGAGGGGCGTCGCCTCGGTGGCGCCGCCGCTTCCCACATCCACGAACGGATACACGCATCCCGTCGAGAACGCGACGATGCGAGAATCGCGGAACGTCTCGGCCACCAGCCCCGGCACGATCGCGTTCATCGCCCAGGTGAGCGGCTGGTCTTCGCTTGCGCCGAACTTGCGGCCGGCCATGAAGATGACGTTGCGCGCACGTGGCAGGCGCTGCAGCGCGGCGCGGTCGAGCAGGTCGGCCGCGATCGTCTCGATACCGTGAGCGGTGAGCGCCTGTTGCAATCCGGGCTCGCTGAACCGCGCGACGCCGATCACCCTTCGGTCCGGGGCCGCCTTGCGCGCGAGCCGCGCCAACGTAGGCCCCATCTTGCCGCCCACGCCGAGGACGAGGATGTCGCCGTCGACTCCGCCGAGCGCAGACACGAGTGCCGGCGGCGGCCGGCTCAAGAACGCATCGAGCTCCTCGATGCCCGCGAAGCGCTCCGGAAATCCCTCGGTCGCCTCGCTCATGGCAGCCTTACGCCGATGAGCGCATGCCCGGGCGCCACGCCGTGTTCTCCGAACGCGGCCTGTGCGCGAAGATGCAAAAATGCGATCGACGGCGAACGCGCGTGCACGGGATCGGTTGTGGCAGTCGCCGCTGCGGAGCGTGACGGCATGCCGCAGCGGTGGGATCGAAGGGCGACGCGCGCCGCGGGCGTCTCGACGGGCCCGGATCGTTGTGGCATCAACCGAACGGTTGGCCGATTGCGGACGATCGATGCTAGCATCTGCTGCGCGCACGGGCAAGCGAGCGCCCAGCCGGCGCGAGCCCGCTCCGCCTGACAGAGTGTCAGTCAACAGTAAGCAGGACCGGAAAGCGCGTGGCCGTGGGGCCGAACCCGGACCCCGTCAGCTGGTGCTCGAGGATCCGAGTGCACCAGCACGATGCGCAGCTGCGTTCCCCGTTTACATCAGTAGAGGAGGTCACAACATGAAAGGGTTACGAGTCATCTCGGCGTTTGCGCTTGCGCTTACGGGGTGCGGCATGGCCCTGGCGATCGAGTCCGTCGTCACCGGCCAGAGCAACGGGATTCCCTACGCCACCGGCGGCGTCGGGCTCGAGTCCCGAGAGTTGCTACGCGCAAAGGAAAGCGAGTTCAACCTGGCGGTGGTCCTTTCCCTGAAAGACGGCCAATACCTCGGCGGAGGCAAAGTATCGGTCCGTGCTGCCGGCGGTAAGACGCTCCTGGCGGTGGAGGCTCAGGGACCGTGGGTACTCGCCAGGCTCGCGCCGGGCAAATATGTCGTGGAGGCGACTCTGGCCGGGATCGCGCGGAGCAGAAACGTCACCATCGGAAAGGCCGGAATGAAGCGCGTGTACCTCACGTGGGACCGTGAGGCGTCCTGAGAACGCGACCATCGGCCTCGACCGGGCTGGCGACTGCGTAGCGGCGTAGCACCCGGCGCTACCCGCGGCCTCGAGCCTATGACGAAGACATCACCCGTCCTGGATGCAGCGTTCAAGGCCCGCGCCTTGCTCATCGGTGAGCGCATCGACTTGAAGGCCTGGAGCGCCATCGACACGCTTGCCACCAATCCGCTCACCGTCAAAGTGGAAGGCAGCGGCGCGGCCACGCTGTACCGCTACGGGGTGGTGGTGTTCTTCGACGTTTCGCCGCTGGAAGAGGTGACGTTTCTCGCTCGTCTGCAGCCGTTCGTGGCGAACCCTTACCCCACGCCGGAAACGGAGGGGCTGGACGTGCGCGTCGAGCCGGGCACACGCGAGAGCGTCACCGGCGGTGTGGTCTCCCTGGAAGAGGCCACCGTCCCGCGGTTGCAGGTGATCGCGGATGTCTTGAGCAAGAGCGCGCTGCTGTCGCTGTATGAGCGGCGGGTGGCAGCCGAGTTCGACCGCATCGAGCCTCTGGCCGCCGAGCTGGACCAACGCGGCCGCATCGGCGGCCATACCCGGGACTTGCTGAAGAAGCTGGGCTCCCTCCTGCTGGTGGAGCATCGGATGGTCGGGCGCGCCGAGATCACCGAGAAGCCCGAGATCCTCTGGGACAACCCGGCTCTGGAAGGCCTGTTCGCCAGGCTGGAGGACGAGTTCGAGATCCGGGAACGGCACACGGCCCTGGAGCGCAAGCTCAACCTCATCTCTCAGACGGCGCACACGGTGCTCGAGCTGCTCGGCAGCAAGCATTCCTTGCGCGTGGAATGGTACATCGTGATGCTGATCGTGCTCGAGATCCTGCTCACGCTGTACCAGCTGTTCCTGCGCTGACCGGCGGCGCCTCACGAGCCCCGGGTCGAATCCGGCGCTCGGTGTGAGGTATAGTCCCGGCTCGCGTCGATCGGCGCGGGTGCCGCGCCGGGCTTCCCGCGCTTCCGAGGCGAGCAGGAAAAAACGGATCGGACCATGCAGACCAGCATGCTGGAACGCCATGCCTATAGCATCGCCGCGCTGCGCACACTCGCGCGACGGCGGCTGCCGCGCGTGGTGTTCGACTTCGTCGACGGCGGTGCAGAGGACGAGCGCACGCTGAGGCGCAACGAGGCGATCTTCGGCGAGACGCTGTTCCTTCCCACCCCTTTGAACGGCACGACCGAGCGCGACCAGTCCGTCGAGCTGTTCGGTGTGAAGCTGCGCCTTCCGGTCCTGATCGGTCCTACGGGACTGGCCGGGTTGATGTGGCCGAGGGGCGAATCGGCGTCGGCGCGCGGCGCCGCCGCTGCGGGCACCGTGTACACGATGAGCCACGCTTCGACGGTGTCGATCGAAGATCTCGCGCGCGAGGTCGGCGGCAACCTTTGGATGCAGGTGTTCGTCTACCGTGACCGCGGGCTGACGCGCTCTTTCGTCGAGCGCGCCCATGCGGCCGGCTACAAAGCGCTGGTGCTCACCGTCGACAACCAGATGCCGGGATACCGGGAGCGCGATGTGCGCAACGGGTTCACCGTGCCACTCCGGCTAGGGTTGCGGAATATCCTCGATATGGCTCTGCACTTGAGATGGCTGATGCGCATGGCGCATGCACGTCACCTCACGTTCGCCAACTACGCCCAGGAGGGCAGCTCCGACATCGTATCGTTGGCGGCGCGCATGGCGAGCATGCTCGTGCCCGACCTCACCTGGAAGGATGTGGAAGCCGTGCGCGCCATGTGGGACCGCCCGCTGCTGCTCAAAGGCATCCTGCATCCGAACGAGGCACGTCAGGCCATCGCGTTGGGTGTGGACGGCATCATCGTCTCCAATCACGGCGGCAGGCAGGTCGATGCCGTTCCCACTTCGATGGAAGCGCTGCCGGGCGTGCTGGACGCCGCGGCAGGACGGGTGCCCGTACTGATCGACGGCGGCGTGCGGCGTGGCTCGGATGTGCTGAAGGCGCTCGCGCTCGGCGCACGCGCATGCCTCATCGGCCGGCCTCAACTCTGGGGCCTGGCGGCGGCGGGGCAGGACGGGGTGGCGTGGGCGCTCGAGTTGTATCGCCGCGAGATCGATCGCGTGATGGGCTTGTGCGGATGGGACCGGCTCGCCGATGTGGACCGCTCGGTTCTGTTCGCGCTCCCCGCGCACAGCTCTGCGCCGCTGCGATAGACGCGATGCCCCGCTCAGCGAACCCGCGCGCAGTCGCGCCCGCGAAGCGTTACATCCTCCGCCACGACATCACGAATAGGAGCGTCGTGCCCTGCGCTCCGCGCGCTGCGCGGCCGCCTGCGGCGACGCCGCGCCGGAGGCCGCTTCCGCCACCATGTTCACCATGATGTAGTCCGCCATGACGGCCGCCGAGGCGGGCCCCAGTCTGCCGGCATAGCCGTCATCCAGCGTACGCTCGGGAATATCGCGGAACGGCGTGTGCTTGGGATCGGCAGTCCAGATCGGATTGCTGCGGTAGGCTTTGAGCGGCTGCGCGACGTAGCCGATGGAAGCCGCCTGCCATGCTTCGTACTGCTCCTTCTCCATCATGAAGCGGATGTACTCCTTGGCGGCGTTGGGATACTTGGTGAACTTGAACACGAAACCCGGGCTGAACAGGTTCAACTCGCTGGAACGGCCCACCGGTCCGACCGGCATGGGAGCGTGGTAGATGTCCTTTGCCATCTCGCGCAGCCGCGGGTCTTCCGATTTCTTCGCCGCATAGTAGATCGAGATGCCGTTCAGCGTGAGCGCGATATCGCCGGCCAAGAACGCCTTGTTGTTGCTCGGGTCGAGCCAGGACAGAGTGCCCTCGATGAAGGTCTGGTACATCGCCTTGCCATACTCGAGCGCCGCGATGGTCTCCTTGGAGTTGATGACGACCTTGTTCTGCTCGTCGACCATCTTGCCGCCGTGGGACCAGACGAGCCAATGACACCAGGCGTTCGCATCCCCCACGGCGTTCCCTAACGCGAAACCGCATGGTGTGCCCTTGGCCTTCAGGGCCTGCAGCAGCTTGAGATAGTTGGGCAGATCGGTGGGGACGCGGTCGAACCCCGCCGCCTCGATCATGCTGCGGCGATAGGTGACGCAGCCGCCGAGGATCCCCATCGCGATCGCGATCCAGCGCCCGTCGCGCGTGGAATAGCGCTTAACGAGGTCGTACCAGCCGCCGTATTTGTTGCCGAGGTAGTCGGCGAGGTCGGTGAGGTCCATCACCTTGTCCGCGTACAGATGCGGATCGTCGAACCAGCCGTACACGATGTCCGGTCCGCTGCCGACGTTCGCGGCGACCGCGGCCTTGGGACGGATGTCCTCGAAGTTCTCGCTGTCCACGCGCACCGGTACGCCGGAGAGCTGCGTGAACTTGTGGGTGTTCGCCATCCACAGGTCCTCGTCTCCCTGGACGAAACGCTTCCAGCGCAGAACGCGCAGCTCCGCGCCGGGTTCGATCGGGTACCTGGCCTCGTAGGCGGCCGAGGCCGGCCGACCCAACAGCGTTGCACTCGTGGCCGCCAGCGCGCTTGCGCCGAGCGTCCTGAGGGCGTCGCGTCGCGAATACTTGGGCATGGGATTCCTCCTCCGGTTATGGGCGCCATTGCGCTGGCGCTCGGGTTGTACTGTGCGTTAGAGCGTGCGCACGCCGCGCGGTTCAGTGCCGATGCGTGCCATCGCAATCGAGGGCAGTATCTACACCGGATGCAAGCGCGCGCGGGCTGGGTGCACTCGGATACCGCCGCCTGCCTCCGGTAGAATACCGCCGCCTCGAACAAGAAAGGAGCAGCCGATGAGCAGGAGGAGCATGGTGTGCGCCGCGATGGCCGCAGGTTTGTGCTTGATCGGGCTGTTCCGACTGGCGTGGGCCGACGATCCTCTCGGCGGCACGCTGAAGGCGATCAAGGAGCGCAAGGCGATCGTCATCGGCTACTTGACGGACGCCTATCCGCTGTCCTTCCTCAGCGCCGAGCAGTCCCCGGTCGGCTATTCCATCGACCTTTGCCGGCTGATCGCTCAGGAGGCAGGCAAGGCCGTCGGCGTGGAATCTCTCGACATCCGGTACGTGCCCGTGTCCTTGGCGGAGCGCTTCGACGCGGTGGCCAGGGGCAAGATCGACATCGAATGCGGGACCTCGACCATCACGCTGTCGCGCATGGAGAAGGTGGACTTCACCGCCATGACCTTCCTCGACGGCGGAAGCCTGCTGGTGCGCAAGGGCTCGGCCATCCACAACCTGGCTTCGCTCGTGGACGAGAGCGTCGGGGTGATCCCCGACACGACCACCGAGCCTGCCCTGCGCCGGGCGCTGGCGAACGCGTACGTCAACGCGAAGGTCGTCGCGGTCAAGGACCACGCCGAGGGCATGGCCGCCCTGGAAGCCGGCAAGATCGGCGCCTACGCATCGGACCGGGCGCTGCTGGTCGGTCTGCTCGTCAAGGCGAAAGACAGCGACCGATTCGAGATCGCGCCGGAGCAGTTCTCGTACGAACCCTATGGCTTCGCGGTCAGGCGCAACGACTCCGAGTTCCGGCTCGTGGCCAATCGCGCGCTCGCGCGCGTGTATCGTTCGGCCGAGGTGCTGAAGATCTTCGAGAAGTGGTTCGGGACACTGGGCAATCCCACCCCGGCGCTGCTGACCATGTATCTGATCCAAGCCACGCCGGAATAGCACCCCGTCGTCCACCGCTGGCCGGCGGTGTCGCCGCGCTCAGCCCACGTGCTTGGCAAGGAACTCGAGCGTCCGGCTGCGAGCGAGCTTGGCGCTCTCCGCGTTGTAAGACCCGCGCTGATCGCAGTTGAATCCGTGGCCCGCGGGATAGAAGTGATGTGTCTCGCCTTTGTGGGCAGCCGCCACCTCCTTCGCCTTCGCGAGCGGGATCGACTGATCGGTCTCGCCCCAGTGGAACAAGACCGGGCATTTCGGCCTCAGCGCGATCTGTCCCGGGATGCCGCCGCCGTAGTAGGCGATGGCGCATGCCAGTCCGGCCACATTGGAGGCCGCCTTGAACGCTACGGTCCCGCCCCAGCAGTAGCCGACGATCCCGACCTTGCCGGCGGGGGCGACGCTCTGCAGCGCGGCCGCGATGTCCTTCATCGTGTCGTCGAGGTTGATCTTCTGAATGAAGCCGATGCCCTTCTGGATCTCGTCTTGCGAGTATCCGGCTTCGTATTCGGGCTGCACGCGGTCAAACAGAGCCGGTGCGATCGCGAGATAGCCGTCGGCCGCGTAC
>Ga0335081_10001179_pt1 | contig 41617 bp, 39 predicted proteins | sample Lox_Sample_35_FD_206713 | JGI IMG/M metagenome (GOLD analysis project Ga0335081, IMG submission 206713) | Soil microbial communities from Loxahatchee National Wildlife Refuge, Florida, United States - Lox_Sample_3.5 | ecosystem: Environmental > Terrestrial > Soil > Wetlands | place: USA... | reverse complement strand
TGAAAGCCCAGCCCATCGCAGAGCGCGACGAGCTCCATGCACTCGCGGTAGTAGCGGGACGCCCCGATCTTGCTCGGGTCATGGGTCGGAAAGAAATTGATGCCGAATTCCATCGGGTGATTATCGCGCATGGAGGAGATGGGCCAAACACTTCATCGGCCGGCCGACATCCCGTCGCAAGTCTTGCGCGCGGCCAATGCCGACGGACGAGGCGGGAGCGCCAAACGTCTTTTCGCAGCCGCGATGCCACATTTTGCCCATCCGCGCGCAAGCGCAGCGAAGATCCGCGGTAAGGTCTTGATGGAGTGGCGTGCCGGACAGGATGAATCTGGGAACGCATGGCGCAGCGCCATAGCGCTGACGGCCGCGTGTAGGAAGCATCATTCTACTGCAACTGCAGGACGCCGAAAGTGGGATGTCATCGTAACTTAGGCTTCCGTGCGTTCAGAGGGCAGATTTCGGCGGTGCGGACGCTTGGATTTCGTGTTGTCGAACAGCGGTTCGTGCGCCAACCGCTCGTACATTCAGTTCGGATGGAAGAGCTTGAACCTCAACTTGAAGCCAGCCTCATCGATCGCGCCAGAGGCTCGCTCAAAGAAGATTTCCGCCTTCTGACTCATCGGGAATTTGCTGACGATTTGTATGATCACGGGCCGTTCGCTCGCCTCGGGGTACTTTTGATATAGTTCTCCGCTTTCTATGAATCGAAGGTAGGCATTCAGTTTCCCCTGCAATAGCATGAGGTGCTGCCCCTCGGTTTGGTCCCAATCGAGGTGATCGCTGATCGTAAGCAGGACATCGCCCGAACCCTTGTCGATGTTCACAAAGTCGATCGTATCGGTCTGTTCAATGGACATGGGACTACATTATTGTCCTCGGATAATCTGTACGTCGATCGGAGGAATTTGTATTCCACCGGGAAAACCGGGCTTCCCCGCACCAAGAATAGTACCGCCGGTTTGGCCGATTTCCGGGAACGCAAGCGTCTGATTTGGGGTCAAGGGCGCCGTTTGAGTTGCCTTGCATTCGATACACCCAATTTCTCCGGTTATCGGATCCTGCGTTAGGAAATCCAGGCGCGTACGAACGCCACTTTGAGTCTGCACGGTGATCTGTTGGCCAACCGAAAGACCGCTTCCTTGCAGATCAGCACCTACCGATTGCTCAAAGGCAGCGCCGGCAGCACGATTGATTGCGAGTTGGTCAGCTGCTGACAGCCCACTACTCTCTGCGGCCGCCCCTCCAGCACCTACAAGCGGTACGCTCATTCCCAGTCCAGCAAGCGCTGGTGCCGCTTGGCTGAAAAATTGACTCGGGTTCGTCGCCAAATCGCGAGCATATCCAGCAATATCGCTCGGTGCATGAGCGAACGACATCGCTCCTTCGGACAGGTAATTGCCGAATTGTTGTAGCGGGCTATCCGCCGCGAACCCGTATGGGTCGACGAGGCTTAGCGGGTCGTTCCCCCCATATGCGTAGAGATTGCCGCCCGCCCGGTACCCAATCGGATCGGTCTGCATGAACCGGCCGAGTGTGGGCGAGTACATGCGCGCGCGATAGTAGTAGAGGCCAGAGGGCTCGCTGATGCTGCCGGCGGTTTCGGGATCGAACCGGCGCCCAGTGAAACGGAACGTGCCAGAGGTCAAACCCGGATTTTCGCCGTAGGCTTGGTACCCGGCCTTGGTCAGCGCACCCGAGCCTGCGTCGAGATTGGCAACGATCGAACCCTGGATATCGGGGATCATCGTCTCGCGCGTGCCTGATGCCACATTCAGCTGGTTGAGCACTTCGTCGGGCCCTTGGCTGAAACTGTACCAGTTGCCGATCGCACCGGTCGTGCCGTTGTATTCAAGCACTTCGCGATTGTCGGCGTCGGTGACGTAGATCGTGGTTATGCTCCCAACCGTCTTCGATTTGCGTCGGCCTTGCGCGTCATAGGCGTAAGCGGCGACCGTACTCGTCGGACTTGCACACGTGCCGCCGCCGATGATCGCTATCAGCCGGCTCTCGGCATCGTAGCAATAGTTGAAACTGCCGTCATAAGCGAGATTGCCGTTCCCGTCGTAGCTCGGCGTTACTGAGCCTACCGCAGTATACTGGTTGAGATTGTTCGCGGTGTAGCTGACATTCGCGGTGGTCGTCGGGTAGCTCCACCAGCTGTTGTCGTTGGCGGTCTGACTGATGCGGCGGTTGGTCTGATCGTATCCGTAGGTGAACGTAGCGCTGGTCGCCGTTGGCGTGACCTGAGTTGATATCGGGGTCCAGCGCACCTGAATCGGGCGGTTCAACTGATCATAGAACGTTTTTATCGAATAAATCGCCGCAGAGCCGCTGGCAGGGGCTCCCATCGAGGCGCTGGTATCGCTCACCGCAGCCAGACGGTTCGCGAGGTCGTAGGAATAGGTCACCGTGGCTTCGGGAGACGGCGGAACCTTGGTTGCCATCCGGTTCAAGGTATCGTACGTGAAAGTGATTGTCGCGCCGGCTCGCGTCTTACGAGTAAGCGCATTGCCGTCCGCATCGTACGTAAGTGCCTCCGTGGTGGTGTCGGGATAACTCGTCGTTGAGAGACGATCAAGACCGTCAAAAGCAAATTGCGTGGCGTTGCTGTTAGCATCGGTCAGAGTGGCGAGCAATCCATCGGGGCTATAGGTTCGCTGTTCCAGAGGCGTGGATTGAATGGCAAGGTTGGAGACGCTGGCAAGCCGGCTCATGGCATCGTAGGCATAGTTCGTGATGTGTTGAAGCGGGTCCGCTACCGAGACAAGACGATCGTCACCATCATAGCTATTCGTTGTGACGTTTCCGTTCGGATCGGTCACCGTGAGAACTTGGCCGGTCGCACTGTAAGTTTGACCCGTTACCGCATCGCCGCCGCCGTTGACGCGAGCAACTGCAAGCAAATGCCCTTCCGAATCGTAGGTATTGGTCGTTTGAACGAGAGATTGGCCCGAATTGAACGGCGCTGGCGCGATCGTCGTGAGCAGACGACGGTTAGCATCGTAGCTGATTGCCATCGTATGGCCGTCAGGATCGGTCAAGGAAATCACGTTGCCCAATGGGTCATAGGCGAAATGGGTTGTGAGTATCAGGTGACCCGGACCACCGCTGTCTGCAATCTGCGAAACCAAGTTCTCTTGCGAATCACGTGTATAGGTCGTCGCTACGCCTAATGGGTCCGTCGCAACGGCAATCTGGCCATACTGGTCGTATGAGAAGGTCCGTTTCTGATTGAAATGGGGCAGGCTTCCACTGTCGGTTACGACCGAAAGCAGATTGCCGGTATTGGGGTCGTAGCTAAAGACAGTAATCAAACCGAGCGGGTCGACGATCATCCGTGGCTTGTTGTAGATCGAGTCGTAAACGAAGGCTGTCGTAAGCGGCGACAACGGTGACCCCGGTTTAGGGGTTTGGGTGATTGAACCTACGTTGTTTGCCCAGGGATTTTCAGCCGCGTAGGCGTACGACGTTGTGCCACCTTCAGGCAGGGTCGTTTGGGTCAGCCGGTCTAGCCCGTCGTACTGGTTCGTCGTGACGTTGACGACACCGTTAAGCTGAACCGTGTCGTTGAACACGTCTGCGGTGCCGCTGAGTACCCACGCGTCGGAGAGAATCTTGCCACGGTCGGACTGGTAGGTCACATGCCGGTTGCCCAGCGCATCGATTAACTCGGTGCGTGAGCCGGCGAGATAGAAGTTCGAGGTGTAGCCGTTGGCGTTGGCCTGCGCCGCAACGCGGCCCATCGCATCAAACCAGTTCGTGACAAAGGCGTTCCCGGATCGAAACGGGTAGAAGACCATAGTCAGATGGGCGAGCGTGTCGTAGGTTCCTGTGGCGTCGTAAACATAGCGCGTCGTCGCGCCAAGCGGGTCGGTCGAACCGATGAGGTTGTGGTTTGCGTCGTAGGTATAAATGAAGGCGCGCCCAGTATCGTCCGCCACCGAAGTGATGTCGTTTCCGCTGTAGATCAGATTGAGATTTCGACCGAGGTTATTGCTCACTTGCGTCAGTTGCGATCCGGCATACGAAAGGCTGACACTCATTCCATTGGGATACGTCCAACTTTGTAACGCGCCTGTTGGGCTACTGCCGAAAGTCAGTACCTCGCCGTCTTTCATCGTGTAGGTGTACTGACCAGTGTTGGTTTGGCTCACGCGTACCGTTGAGCCTGGCGGCGCGCTGAAGGAATAATTGGTCGCGCCATCGGCGTGGGGAAGCGCGACAAATTCTTCGACCGTGTTCGGCTTAGTGACCATAACTGTGTTGGTTGTGAGTTGATCCGTGAGCCATCGTGCAACCATGGAAGATATGGTCATGTGCTGCGCGTCAGGCGTAACGGAGTGCAAATCGCTCAAAACGTATAGTGCCGCGATCGAAGTTGCCGCGTAGATTGCGGGCGAGTCACTTGCTCCTAATCCGATATAAGGATCACTTTCGGTTTGGACGCCGATGTCGTAGTTGTGCGCCCAACCATTGCCCATTCCAATGTCTGAATTCGTGCCAGTAAGATAGCTTCCCGATGCCGATTGGTAGGTTCTTGAGAAATTCAATGAATAAGGGAATGAGCCGCTGCCGGTTACCAGATCGTCGTGCGTGAAGACGTAAGCACCGGCCACACTATCAACTGGTTCCATGGCGGGCGGGTTGGCCGGCGACGCCGTTGTGTTCACGAGAGTGCTAACCGTACTGGAGCTGGCAGGAGGAGTTAGCGTGACGACGGAATTATTTGGTGCATCGGGATCGGAAGTGCCTCCGAATCCTCCGGACATTCCCCCGGTTATTTTCGTAACGACATTAAGGGTATAGGTAGTGCTCATGCTCGCGGCAATCGTGGTGTAACCCGCTCCTTTCCAATTGTTTACCGCGAGTAAACCGTTTTCAGGAACCAAGACCTGTTGGCCAGTCGGGGTTCCGCTCGGACAATTAGACGAGCCGGCGAGAACCAGATTTTCGATCGCCATTAGATCAGTGGAATTGTAGTTTGAACGAATGGCCGGTTCAATCGTACTTGTGAAGGTCGATTGGCCCGAACACGTCGTGCCATCAGCAAAATAAGTCACGCCGGAGGACCCAGGATACGTAGAATTCATGTTTGCATCGACGAGCAGCATTGTCGATGCGGCTGTCATATCTGCTAACGGCGCTTGCGTCTGCAACAGTACGGCCGACTCAAACGAACTTGCTGCCTCGATGTTAGCAAACGTCGAGATCACGAAAGCGGCAGGCATCGCAATTGTCGCCACCGTAACAGTTGGGGCGCTGGCCGAACTGGACCAAGGAACTTCGTAAATGTAGTCCACCGGCAGATCAACGTACGGTCCCACGTACGACGTACTCTGTATGTTTGTCTGCCCCGTGATCCCGAGAGCGAAATTGTATATCGATGACGCCTGTGCGAGCGGACCTTCAATTCCCATTTCGGCCGATCTCTGAGCGAGCCAGTTGTAGCTAATCACGGCAAGATTCTCGCCCATTACAATTTCGGAAGTGGTGCTGTTGCCCGCGCCCTGAGCCTGCCCCAGCAATTGACGGTGATATTCCGCCATGCCTCGACCGACGTGGCCTACACCTAGGCTAACGAGGTATGAGCCGCCGGCACCGATAGTGAGCGTTTTGCAGTAAGTTGCCGTAGTGCCCGGTGGGCAACCTACAATCGCGCTTTGGTTCGGCGATGTCATGGTGGTTTGAACTGACCATGGCGTACCAAGCGGCTCAGCGGTCCCGGTGTTGCTGCACGTCGGCACGCAGCTTGGCGCTGCGCCGTCGATTAATAGCGTTGGAATGAAGTCGCTGCCACTCGGTGTAGAGAATACTGTGATCCGATGTCCGTAAACGTGATCCGTCGTCAGCGAAATTGCGTGGCTTGCGGACACGCCGGGCAGCGTGATTGATATCGTTGTCTGGCAAATTGACGACTGCGTGGGACATGAGCTCGGGAAAGTCGAAAAAAGGGCAACGCTAGAATAAGCCGGTGACTGGTTTGGAAATGAGGCCGCACGAATCGGCGAGCCGACCAAATTAGCAATTGTGTGGCCGCCAATGATGTTGCCAACGGACCAAGTCGGATTGTTGGCGCCAATATAATTGACGAGATTGCTTGCGTAAGTCGTGAGATCGGCCCTTAGTGCGGCTCGGTTGACGTTTGAGATTGCAGGGCCGCTGATAGTTCCACCGGCGTCACTTAGGAATTGCGTAAGATTATAACCGAGCGCGGTTCCGAGATTGCTTAGACCTGCGATCTGCGTGTGCTGCTTGAAGCTCGGATCAAAATAATATGCAGTTCCGCCCAGAGTGACCTGGACCGCAAAATGTCCGAAGTCGATATAATTTAGTGGTTGGCCCGGGTTGCACGTGCCCGAACAATCAACGGCATAGAGTGGGACGCCAGCACTAAAAAGTAGTTCTGCGATCGCTTGACCGTCGTTGGGCACATTCAGCCAGTTGCTTGCCTGAGCACCGCTGAGGCGAATGTGAGTCCACGCGTAGTTGGTTGAGGAGTAGCCTGCGGCATTCAACATTGTCACAAATAAAATGGCTTGGTCGGCGTCATCTCCCTGGCGATCGAGAAGTGTTCCAAGCGGACCCTTGTTGCTGCCATAAAGGGGATCGAATTCAACATTGTTGTAGATATACTCGAAGATCAGATCAGGATCGCACTTTAATGCCGATACTAGTGCAATAATGGGCGCGGGCTGGCCGCTGCTCGAAGCACAACCAATCGAAGAGCCGACGAACGCAGACGATATAGACGACCGATTAGGCAATTGAGCCAAGGTCGTGCCACTCGGTGTATTCCCAAAAATGGTTTTGCCGCTGCGAGTAAGTCGCCACACCTGGCCCGCCTGGGGATGAGTTCGCAAATAGTTGGCGTAATCGGCCATGCTCATTGACTTTGTAAGCGTCGGTAGTCTCGTTATAGGCGCAGCCGGAATTTCTACGGGTTGAGCCGACGCGTCCGCCGAAAATAAACGGGCAATGACAAACATAACGATGACGATCGAGAAACAGGCCCTCAGACGCGTGTCTTTTTCATTCTTTAAGGCGGGTGTTCTGCACAACCGTTCCGAGTCACTGGGAGCTACCATAGGCCGGCTCCCCAACAATTGGACGTGCAAGGTGTTGCTGTCGCCGTCCACGTCAGCGTCGCTGTATTGACGTTGATGTCTTGCTGCGTTCGGTTGCCGTTCGCGTCGTAGGTGTAGATTACGATGACGCCTGTGTCGTAGCTCGCGGTAATCACGCGTCCTAAGGCATCGTAGGTATAGGTAACTGCGCCGTTTACCGCATGAGGCTCGTCCGGCAGGTTCTCGCGCTCTTCGATGAATACCAGAGCAAGGAGAACGGCAAGCACACGCTCCGGGCCATGAAGGAGAACGCGCGGCAAGGCTTCTGGAACGGAGCCCGGCCGCCGTTCGGCTATCGCACGATCGAGGCCGGACGGCGCGGCGACAAGGTGAAGCGCCGCCTCGAAATCGATACAAGCGAGGCGGAGACGGTTCGCATGATCTATCGGCTTCACCTGGAGGGGACTGGCGCGGGCCAACTCGGCATCAAGGCTATTGCCCACCATTTGAACCACGCCGGCCTCCGCTATCGCGAAGGCCGCCGATTCAGCACGGGGCTCGTCTATGCGCTGCTGACGCGCGAGACCTACACAGGCCATCATTGGTTCAACCAGACCGACTCGCGATCGCGGCAGCGCAAGCCGCGCGAGGAATGGATCGCGGTGGCAGTTCCGCCCATCATCGGTGAGCAGACCTTCCGGCAAACAAGGGCGTCGCTTACGAGCCGCAGTCCCAAGGTCACCGCCCCCCGCATCGTCAACGGCCCAGTCCTCCTCACCGGGCTCGCGCGCTGTGCCACGTGCGGTGGTGCCATGACCTTGCGCACGGGCAAGAGCGGCCGCTACCGCTACTACACCTGCTCGACCTGCGCGCGCCTCGGCAAGACCGCGTGCAAGGGCCGTACGCTCCCGATGACGCTGCTCGATGGGCTAGTGGTGGATCATCTTGCGCATCGGCTCTTTACGCCCGAGCGCTTGAGCGAAGTGCTCGTAGAGCACTTCGCCCGAAGCCGGGGCGCGGCCGAGGCCTTGGCGCGCCAAGCCAAGGAAGCCGGGCGCGCGTTGACCGCGACGGAAGAGGCCATTCGGCGCCTTCTCGAAATGGTAGAGCGCGGCATCGCCCCGCTTGACGACATACTCGCTCACCGCCTGGGAGAGCTGCGCCAGCGCCGAGACGAACTCACCCGGCTCCAGGCGGCTACGGCGCATCAGCGGCGCGCGCCCGCGCGTCCGCTCGCGCCCGCTCAGCTTGCGGCCTTCTGCGCCGCCATGCGCGAAAAGCTTCTCAGCGCCGATCTCTCGACGCGCCAGCGCTATCTCAGGCTGTTCGTGGAGCGCATCGACGTGGACGATACCGAGGTGCGCCTGTGCGGACCAAAAGATCGGCTCGAAACCAGCCTGCGATCCGGTACCGATCCGCTCTCCGAATCAGTGCCCAGTTTTGTTCAAGGATGGCGTCCCCTACCGGAGGGGAACGGCATTTTTCTAAGCGACTGATCTTACTCTGAAATCTGCTCTAACGTTGTCCATCAGGAGCGTTGGTCACGTTGTACAACGTAGCACGACGGCGCGGTCACCGACAACGGGACTTGTCCTCGTCCGTCATCGAGAGAGCACGAGCAGGCCCTTGCTGTTGCGCGCCGGAACCGGCAGGTTATGCTCCTCAAGGTGTCTTAGCAGCTTCGCCTCGAAGGCGGGTCCGATACCACCCCATGTCCCACGCAAGCATCCATCGCACAACAATATCTGATGCGCCTTGAGAAACTCGCCGTGGTATGCGTGCGGCCCATAAGCAAAGTTACTGTCGCAGAAGAAACACTTTTCGCGACGCAAGTAGGCGTCCGTTTCGTAGTGTGATCTGCGCCTTCTTGTACTCATACCCGTCTCCCGAGCAGCACTACGGAGCACACGCTCGCATAAGCTCGCGGCCAAATGGTGTCAGGAACCATCCGACATTCGAGCTGGACTTGAAAAGACATTTCGCCTGTTCAAGCGCATCCAATGTCACCTGAGCTTCGTCCTGCGAAAGGCGCAACTTCTCCATCAGTGCAGCGCGAGCGTTTGGCCTTAGCTGGCCATCGGGTTCGTCCGAGAACAGGCGAAGTGAGAGGGCATCTCTCGGATGAAGCCGCTTCAACGTTTCAACAAACTCCTGTCTCACTCGGCTCGTCCTCTCCGGGTCCATCGCGTTCGCGAGAAGCTGTGCCCAGAGATGTTGAAGCTCTTCGTGATCCTGCTGACGCGCCGCCTCGAACAGTGGTGCGGCGATGTCCTCGCTTGGTGCCCTAGGTTCCTTCACCTTCCGCTGTTCAAGGATCGCTTCGGTCTCCTGCATGATCTTGTGAAGGTTGCGGATGCGCTTGTGGTGCAAGCGGTCCCCAACAAGCCAAGCGAATAGATCGTGCGGTGCGGTATCGAACACCCCGGCCCAGTAGCTCAGGAACTGGGACACGGCATCTATCCCCTTGCCGGTCGCTTCCGCAACTGCGGCAACGGCCTTCGCCTGTTCTTCGCTGACGGGAACGAGGTCGTTAGACATCTACGGCCCGCGCGATCATCAGTCGCACTCCCCACTCAACAACCTCAAGCTCACCAATCGTCTCCACGTATCTCGCACCGCTGGCGTCGTTGAAGACCACGCACGTGAAGCAGTAGGACACTCCCTGGCATCGGATCGTGCCTGCGAAGTGCTCGCTCAGTCCCTCATCGTCGTATGCGTGCTGCCCGACTAGAGCGCACTCGATGTCCACTGCGCGCGCAGCCTCATCACCGGTTCGGTGCAACGCCAGTGACACCACGCCCGCCGTAGCGTCGGCCAAGGCGCGCTCAAGAGAGATGCCGAAGGTGGCGATGAGGTAGCTGTTGAGGGCGTCAGCAGTGTCAGCCATTGCCGCTATTTCAGATAGAGCTTCCGAGCGCGCGTCACCACCGTGAACTGCTCGTAGGGAATGTCGGGATACGCGGTCCTCAACGCCTCTTCATCGAGCTTGGAGCTTTCATACATCTGCCAAGTGGCGATGCCCTCGATACCATTGGTCCTACCGATGGACCTTTTGAGTCTCGCCACGCGAAGCTCCCGTTGCATCGACAACGAAGCCATCTCTTCGTCAATCTCTCTGATCTCCTGAAACAGCACCGTATCTTCGTTGCCGGGCTGCTTCATCTGCCCATCCGGTTCAAGCTTCTCCAGCCCGTCAATTTCCTCTTGAACGGTTGCGTGCTCAGCAGCCAAAGCCCTTGCATCAGCGAACGTCGCACGAAGAACATCTGGCGCGATCCCAAACCAGTCCTTCGGATCACCGACGATCTTCTTCGTGCGTAGCGCGTTGTGCAGGTACGTTTCCCATCTATTCGGGGCTTGAGTTTCGATCAGATCAAGCAGGCTGAGCCTGAGGGGGTTACCCGTTGCCAATTGCTTCCTTCTTCTTTCAACAGCTTCCCGTTCTCCATTGCGGACACATCCGATCTTCACCTTGTGGTCGTCGCCGTTCTGGAACGCGTACACCCATCCCATCGAAAAAAGCTCCTCGGGCAAAAGGGGCCTTGCGGCACGTTACCAGACAGCATACCGTATTGAGAACAAAAACGGAACTCTTGCGTTGAGGCACCCTCTGACCAAGCGATCAACGCCGGATCACGTGAAGGCAGAGCGCGCCTATCCCGTTCGCGTGCGCGTGCCGGTGCCACCGCATGGTCTTGGACAGAAGCTCAACGAGATGCACGAGTGGTTACGCGAGCGGGCACCTGACGGGAGACACTTCGTGGGCAGTGATCGTGGACCACCCGATGCGGCGCTCGTCTACTTCGCGGATATTGAAGTGGCGCGTGACTTTTGCCGCGAGTTCGGGTGTGGGGCACATCGTTGAGACTCATTGCAATGGTCAATTTCTCAACCATCACCTGCGCGGGAACTCTGAGCGTAATTTGGTGGGCGTTTGGGCGGCTCGACAAACTATCGCGAAACGAGTTCAAGCGGCTCATTGCTCACGCAATCACCAATTCCTCGATTTTTACAGTTGGTGCCATGCTTCCAGGCTTCGTGATATTTGCGTTCCAAGCCATCTTCACAGCGAAGGTATTTTCACTGCGCGGTTTCCTTCGCTCGTGCTTCGCGTCGGTCGTCGTCGTAGCACTTTTGATGAGTCTTTGGTATTCGAGCGTCCCAGGCAATTGGATCATTCGAATTTCGCACCTCGCGAACGCACGTGATCCTACAGAACCTACTTGGATCGTGGCCGCAATCGAGCAGACAGCGCCAGGTTATCACTTCGACCTCGACCTGCGTGGCGTGATTCAGGTTATCCCATCTTCCCCTCCAGTCCCGACCCCGACTCAAATAAGCGCGCCAACAGAGATTCACCGGTTAGACACATTTGTCTTCTTGCCGATCCTCTACAATTTCATCGCGGATTTCGGGGCACTGCTTCTCACTAGCGGCATGCTCAACCATATCGCACGCCAAAAGCACGCATCGTGGCAACGACTGTTAGTGAGCGGCGTGCTGTTGACCGGATCGATCTTCGTAATAGTGGTCGTCGGATTGGCCATCTCAGGCGCAGCCATGAATTGGTTCATTAACATCTCAGCGATTCATCCGGCCTCGTCACCGAGGGGTAGATCGATTTGGGATTGGCATAACTTGGTGCGCGCGATTTCGTTTCCAATTTATAGGATATACCCCGACGCATTTGGAGGATGGTCGCTGAACACCTTGTACGGCCCCTTTATATGGTCAACGCTGATGGGCGTAGTTTGGGTAAGCATATTCAGCTTGTCAGTCATCATTGCAAACCTCAGCACCCGACTGTTGCCTGTAGGACCATGGATTGCGACCAACTTTCGCGTGATTCAAAGGCCGTTTCAGGTGCTAGCGTTTTTGATAGTTTGCCCCGGTGCAATCCTTTGTGCGGTTTGGCACCTCCTCTGACCGCGATCTTCGCCTACCCGGCAACGCTTCCATCACTGCAAGAACGAATTTCGTTGCAGATTTGTCAGGCGGGATGACGCGGCGCAGCGTCGGAGGGTTCCCCCGGTGCCGGTCGTCGCGGCCACGTTTGGCGCACCAGTGAGGCACGCATCGGGCGCGGCGTTCACAGTGACTTCACAGGGCGCTCAGCGCGCGTGTACCGTTGGCGCGTCACGGTCATTCGGGGGATTGGCATGTCTTATGAGAACAGCAAGAACCGTACTCAGCAAGTCGCCTCAAGGCTGGTTGCATCGGTGGTGATCGGAGGCGCAATCCTGGTGGCGGCGAACACGATGGCTCGTGAAGCGGAACAAGATCGGTTACAGCGACAGTGCGAAATGTATGCGCGCGTGGCCGCCGTAACGGGTTCATATACCGGCGTGTACGGGAATGATGGGCGCGCGGCAGCAAGGGCCTTCAACCTGGAAGGCACATCAAACCCATACTGTCGCGTGCCCTAAGTCAAACCGGCGTGCCCGAGTAGCGCCTCGCTTCTGCTGCGGCAGCACCAGCCCGCGCGGTCAGCGGCGCGTGATCTGGATACCCTCGTAGATGATCGGTGAACCGGGTTCCATGCGGATACCCCAATCTGGATGGAGCACAAGGAACGCGGCAGCGTCGCGTAACGCTGAGAAGCAGCGCGCGTCCGCTACCAGATTGCTGCCTTTCGGGTAGCACTTGAACAGTCCGTCCTCGTGCTGATGCGCGTCTCTGCGCGCGCCACCAACCACCGCGTAAACTTCCACAGTACGTCTCCAACCAAATAACCTGACTGCCTATACCGAAAACCCTTCATCAGCGGCAACCGGAAAACCCGTAGAACACCTAGCTCGCGCCCTTGCTGATCCGCCTATCCAACAAACACTCGATTTCAGTATGGGTCTATGGTAGCTTGCCGCCTTCGCTGAGCGGGAGCACGGTGCATGGCAGGCAAGAACGTCGCGCTGTATCTCAGGGTGAGCACGAACAAGGGGCAGACGGTAGAGAACCAACGCCGCGAGCTACGCGCCGCTGCTGAGCGCCACGGCTGGCGCGTGGTGGCCGAGTTCGTGGACAAGGGCATCAGCGGTGCCAAGGGGCGCGATCAACGCCCTGCACTAGATCAGATGCTCAAGGCGGTAGCCCGCCGCGAGTTCAACGGTGAGCGCCTGGACATAGTAGCGGCATGGTCCGTAGATCGCCTTGGACGCTCGCTACAAGACTTGCTCGGCACCCTCGGTGAGCTTCACGCCAAGCGGGTGGACCTCTACCTGCATCAGCAAGGCTTGGACACGAGCACGCCAGCGGGCAAGGCGCTGTTCCAGATGATGGGCGTGTTCGCGGAGTTTGAACGGGCCATGATCGTGGAGCGGGTCAACGCCGGATTGGCGAGGGCGAGGGCCGAGGGCAAGACGCTAGGCAGGCCACGCGTGGACACTTCGGTTGAGCGGAAAGCGCGCGCGATGCTGACCAAGGGCACCGGCATCCTCAAGACGGCCAAGGTGCTCGGGATTGGGACGGGGACGGTTCAGAGGATCAAGGAGGAAATGGCCGCGTGAGCGCCGAGCCAATTAGGACGCCCTAGAACAGGTAGCAGTGTCCGATCCCGCATCGGCAACCACGTCCTGAACTTGCAGAGTCACTACAAGGGCTTGCGGGTGGCCATCAACGGGTTACCGGCAATTAGGGCCCCTTAGAACATATAAGCGCAGTCGCCGCACGACGCGCCGATTACCCCACTTTAGAACAGGTAATAGTCATCGCGGTGCCAACCCCTCTTGGCTGTCCCTTGCCTCCACGTTCAGACACGCTGACAGGACTCCGTAGAGCGCCGTACAGCGGGATCAGCGGGGCACCGGCTGGTGGGTAGCTGGCGCGCTGGTGCTTGCCGGTGAGCTTTTGCGGACTCGTGCGCGCGTTCAATTACCCCTCTTTAGAACAGATAGCAGTCGCGCTGCCCGCATAGGCCACGTGCAGGCCACAAGGGTTGCCGCAAAGGCCCTCGAAAGGCCGCGATGCAGAAGACATCCGTGCACGCGCGCGATTAGGATGCCAATTAGGGCCACCTAGAACAGGTAGCAGTCGCGAACCGCCTGTCAATTACCCCCACTTAGAACAGGTAGCAGGCGCGCCCTGACCCGGTGCGACCAAAAGATTTTTTCTACGCATCCGTCCAAGCTCGGGTGTCTCGAATCTTTTTCCGAATGTGACTCTCAACACGAAGAGCAGAACATGCAAATCCCCTTCAACGAACTCGACCCGATACCGGCTCCACGGCTCTACGCAAGGAAGTCTCATCGTGACCGCATCCGTGTCTTCGTAGACGCACAGACGCGCTCAAGGATCAGCGCTCTGGTCCAACGATGCGCGACCATCTGCGGTGTCAGGCCCTCACTCAGCACGCTTGTCCGCGCGGGGCTGATCGAACTCGAAGCCTGTATCAGGCAGCAGGCTGATGACCCAGACACTCTGCGCCGCAAGCTCACCGAAGCTGCCCGAGGTGGCTGCTGATGGGCGGCGACAGGATCGACCAGGACGAACAGGAAGACCTCAAGAGGCTCCGCAAACTGGCCCTCAAGCGCGCTATGGAGGCACTGGAGGCTGGCGTTCCTCGGGCTTCGATGTTGGCGGTGATCGTGAAGCTGCTGGACAACACCGGCAACCTTGAGCCTGCCGAACCGCCCCGGCCACCGTTACCGCCGCTTCCATTCCCGGCAGATGAGCGGCCACAGCAGGCCACTTCAACGCCACCGCAGAGCACCAGAGCCGCGCTCGCGGCTGACAAAGCTGTCCCGGATGTTGCCACTGAGGGCGACCCGCCGCGCCTTGAGGCGCAGTACCGGCGCCCGCTTGGTGATACCTACGACCTCTGACCACGGCAAACGCCGACAGGCGCAAGTCAGACTGCCACATAGGCCAATAGGTCTATTGGGGTAAGTGGCACTCCGAACTCTCTGACACCCCGACCACCACCACCATCCCCGACCAAGGATGAACCGATGACGGTTGAACCTTCCGTCTTCGTGGGTGCCATGCGCGCCCACTGGACCGACACCCTACAGAATATTTCTTCGGCTGCCCTCGAAGCCGTCTGGCACCAGATGGCCTTCACCTTCAACCACCAGATCGCCACATTCGGGACACCGGCGGCTGACCGCTGGCGTATCCTCCAACCGACCACAGGGACCGGGAAGTCACAGGGCCTCGCGGTCTACTGTTCCCTGCTGCCAGATCACGGTCACCCTGGCGTCCTCATCGTCACTCGTCTCAAGACGCAAGCCGACGAGATCGCAGCCACGATCAACACGCTTGCTGGCCGAGACGTGGCCCTTGCCTACCACAGTGATAGCCGGGTGCCGGTCGAAGTGTTTCAACGCTCCCCGGTCCTCGTGATCACACACCGTGCCTATGAGATTGGTCTGGATGCGGTGACGAAGGCTGATGCCTGTATCCCGAACGCCGCAGACCATGGGTTCGTGGAGGAACAGGGCTACGTTGACCCCAACCCAATCAGAGCAACAGCAGCGTCTTGGGAGCGGCTCCATCAGTGGACCCTCGGTCGGCGTAAGCTCACCGTCATTGACGAAGCCTTGGACATCATCGAAGAGGCGCAAATCGACCTCAAGCGGGTCTCTCAGGTGCGCGGTCTGATCCCCTTCGCAATCGCTGAGAAGCACCCGGCGCAGATGAAGGTGATTGAGATGATGGAGGGCTATCTCAAGAACCTCGCACGCACCGTCGATGAACGGAACGCGCCACGGTCGGAACGCCTCGTGTCAGCAAAGAGCTTGCCGGGTCTCGTGGACATGACGCCACTTCGGCAAGCGATGAAGTCTGTTCGTCTGGACTTCGACCTACTGAACAAGAACGATCCCGACGACAACAAGCGGATCGTCCACCAGTGCGACACCATTCTACGCGACATCCAATCCACGCTTGAGAATTGGCACTGGTACGCGATGAAGCTGCAACAGCACACCCTGAACACGGCACGCTGTCTGATCGTCCCTGATGACATCAACGGCGCTGTCGTGCTGGACGCAACCGCATCATCCAACCTCATCTACACACTGTTCGGTGATCGTGCGGAGATTGTTCCTGTCCCTGCCAACGCCCGCAGCTACGCCAACGTGACGCTTCACGTCTCCACCGGACACGCTGTCGGGAAGACCACGCTGTTGAAGAAGATCAAGGAGGAAGGCCCAAAGCTGATCAGCAATCTACAGCGCGAGATAGCGCCACGCCGCAAGGTGTTCGTGTGCTGCCACAAGTTCGTTAAGCCACACATTGCTGTCTATGACACCGGCTTTGACAGGTTCGATGTCGGGCATTGGGGAGCGGTTGATGGTGAGAATAGGTGGAAGGACTTCGACACTGCCGTGATCTTCGGTCTGCCGTATCGTGACCGAACGTGGTCAGCGAACACCTTCATGGCACTTCAAGGACCACAAGCGACCGAGTGGTTGACCGCTGAGGGCGACCGCCCGTTCCAACGGTACAAAGACATCAGGCACGCGCTTGAGGTTGGGCAGCTTGTAGTCAATCTCGTGCAAGCGATGAACCGCACGCGCAATCGGAAGGTCATCGACGCGCACGGTAATTGTCCGCCTGCTGACATCTTCCTGCTTCTTCCAGGTGACGACACCGGCAAGGAAGTGCTGGAGGGCATCAGACGCGAGATGCCAGGACTGAACGTCGTGAACTGGTCCTACTCCGAAGCACGCCGCAAGCCGCGCCGGTCGAACTTCGAGGACGCTTTGGTCCACTACGGTGACGTGATGGTCGCAGGCGTGAAGTCCGCCAGTGATGTCCGGTCAGAGCTTGGCATCCCGCAACGCACTTGGTTCCGCCTTGTCGAGAAGATGCAGGACCACGCCTCAGCAATCTGCAATCGTCTCGCGAGCTTGGGTGTGTCGTATGAGGTCAAGCGACAGGGAAGCCGGAACGTCGGTCATCTCGCAAAGGCTGGATGACTTCCACTCGCGGAATTGATCCGCCTGTGGATAGATCGTTGCTTATGCACATAACTGTACACGACTGCGAGTCACCGCACCAGCGCGAAGGTTGCTGACCAGGGACTCCCAATCAACCTATCGGGAGACGCCGATCCTAATGGACAATCTTCCTACACCTTCGAGTGGTCGAGGGTATGGAAGAGGAGCAAGCACATGAAGTTCATCTTCAACACCAGCCACCGTGAGTACGAAGTCGCTGCCTCGCGTCACGCCGTCGAAGTCATCGTCAACAGAGACGGACATCCGCGCCTAACCGAACTTTGGTTCGGCATCGGTGGACCTTCCTGGCATCCCGCGTTCGACTGCGAGGATCGCGACGATCACGTTGAGCGCACGACGGCGCGCTTCTGTGGCCCGTTCTTCCTCGTTGTCACTCGCCCGCCGCGTACCGCCGCCATGTCGGGAGTTCCCGCATAACGTCGTCATCCTTGTTGTGACACAGACCGGGAGCCTTCCCCCGGCTGAACCTCCAGAAGCCCCGTCAGGCTACACGCTCGGCGGGGCTTCTCTCTTTCTACATCTGAACCATGTACCTCCCTCCACTCGTCATCCTTGCGCCGTGGTTGATCATTCCGTTGATCAGCTTGGCGCTCACCTAACCTGAAACCAACAGACATGAAGAACACCAAACCAACCTTGCTCAAGCACGAGCAGGGCGTCGGGTGGATTGACGTTGCGAACCTTGCCTTGTTCGCACTCAACGAGCCGATGCCTTCCTCGTCCGTCTCCGCTTTCGTCACCAAGTGGCGCGCCTATGACGACGCACAGAAGCTCACCGAAGCTCGCCGTCTGATGACACCGCACTTCCTCTGCGATGACCTCGTGACGACCACCCGCGTTGTCCCCCTCAAGCGCGCTGGCGATCTTCTCAATGAGCACGCTCACGGTTCACTCAAGGGACATTGCGTTGGCGTCAACGTAGGCACTGAGGAGAAGCCGAAGCTGATCGCCACGGCCTTCGCTGCCGAGGGCGTATCGCAATGGCTTCAATTCCTGAATGAACACCGTGCCTCGAAGCGGCGCGACAAGAACGCGGAGTGCCGCACCCTCGTGGCCAAGCTCGCGCCCTTGTGCATCGCGCGGCGCACCGACTTCAAAGCGCAGAAGCTGATCGCGCGACTAGACTACCTCGTGGAGCTTCACACGCTGACCGAGTGTCTCGTGCGCAGTCAGCAGCTTGCAATTACTGCTCCTTCGGTTCAGGAGACCTAATCATGTGCGGACCTATGGCTATCCCGTTGGCGATGATGGCCGTCTCAATGGCTATCAGCACCACCGAAGCGGTGGCGCAGAACCAAGCTCAGAAGCAGCAGGCTTCCCTCCAGGCTGACCAGAACGCTCAGAACACGCGGAACATCACGTCCAACCTTGAGAGCCAATACTCTCAGGGTCAGGCGCAGATCAACGTCAACAACAACATGGCGTGGCAGAAGAAGTGGGAGGACATGAAGCGCACACGCGCGGCAGAAGCCACCGCAATGAACTCTGCCGGTGCGTCGGGCGTGTCAGGAAACTCCGTTGGTGAACTCGTCAACGCATATCACGGCAACGCAGCCGAGTATGCAGCGAACGTCAACGAGAACGCTTCCGCTCAGAACGCCGAGATCGAGCAGCAGCTCACCGGCTACCAAGACGAAGCCACGTCTCAGGTTGACCAAGAGCCGATCCCGATGCCGCCGAACCCGCTGAGCATGGCGCTGGCTATCGGCGGCGGCGCGGTGAACGCTTACGGTACTTACGCGAAGGTGCCGAGCCCGAACGGCGGCGAGCAGCTTGCAAGCCCAACGGAACTGCTCTTCGGCGCTCTGCCAAACTCGACTGGCGATTAACTCCAAGCACAAGGACAGCAACAAAGATGGAATATCAGAACAACAGTAACGTCGCCCGCGTATCCCTCGCCGTTGGCGATGCAGGCAACACCGCTCGTGACGCTGCTGCACAACGAGCACGTGAGCAAGGTGCCGACAAGATGCAGCCTACGGGCCGCAGTGTCGGTGAACCCATGAGCATCGTTCATGGTGGCGCACAGGCGCCTGATGGTTCTTTTCGGCGCCATGAGAACGATGCCGCACCGCATAGCGATGGAAAGACCAACGTCTTGGACACCGCGCGCCGTGGCTCTATGCCCGTTGCGGACGATCTACGCCCGACCGATACCATTGATGTCGGGCATGGTATCCGCACCACCGTGCAAGCCGCGCTCAATGCGGGCTTAATACGCAAGGAAGGTGCTCGCTATGTCGTGGCGGGCAACGGCACCGCTACGGCCTCGCAGACACAGGACACTTCGCGGCAACCCAATCAGCAACAGCAGACCCAACAGGACGCAGGCGCTGACCGGCTCGCCGACCTTCCTGCCGAGGCACACGCCATCGCTCAGGAGTTCACGTCAGGGAAGATCAACAACGTGAGCCTACGCGAAGGAACCCGGAGCATGATGGAGACGGGCGCACTCACCGAGGACCAAGCCGCTCGCGCGGCGCAAGACCTCGGGATTACCCCGGAAGAAGCCAAGCAGCGTGCTTCAACGCTCCATAGCGCCTTCACCGCGCAGGCGCATGAGATGGTGGGCGCACTCGCACCCACGATCTTCGAGTGGGCGCGCTCGCGCAATCCCGCGCTACTTCGTGATGCCGTTAACGCGCATGTGCACGAGAACGCAACGGATGCCTACAATGACGTGATCCGCGAGTTCTGGCGCGACACGGCACGTACGAACCCGAAAGCCATTCTGAACGCCACGAACGCCGCCGAAATCCAACCTAGGATGGAACCCAATGGCGTGCTCAGCATCGTGGTCAATGGCACGCGCACAAGCTTCACCGCCGCTCTTAACTCTGGCCTCATTGGCCCGAAGCCTCGCGGGCGCCGCTGACATGAGCGACAACAACGAAGCGACGGAGAAGGCTGAGCGCGAGAAGCTCGATTACCTGTTCTCCGATGCCGCACGCGCGGAACAGCACACTCCACACGTAACCACGGCGGAAGTGGCCAGACGCGAGCAAGCTCTGCGAGAGTCCTTGATCCGCGCCATTGACACCAATCCGCCACGGAAGGGCACGTACACGCTCCCTGACGGAACCATGGTCAAACGGAACTGACACGATGCAGCAACGGCAACGCCCACAGGGAACCACGCCCGAACAGCTTCAATCCGCGATCCGTGGACACCTCTATGAAGCCGCCCGCCTCCACGGCTACGGCGGCACCAAGGCCGTGACGGCCTACACGGACAAGCTCGGGTGGGGAACGCCAACTATCGCCACTCAGGGAGCCGCTTCCGCTCCACGGCTCGTGCTCACGTTCCGGAACGGCGCGCGCGCAACGTACGAACCGAATGGACAAGTGATCTTGTATCCACCGATCCGGTGACGGCCCACACTCGCGGTGACGACGTAACATGATCCACCCCAGCGCACACCTTGGCCCGACTTCGTGTTCCACGAGAGGACACTGAGAGGACAACCTTGGTGGCGCGTTTGGTGTGGTGAGGAAGGCCCTATGGCGGAGACGCTGTAGGGCTTTTTTTGACCGGCTACGCCCATTCAGTCATGGGGCGTTCATCAACTCCTCTTCGTTCTCGATTACATCATCGGTCATCCCGAGGTCCAACTCTTCGTCAACAGGGTTGGTAACCGCTATGAGGCGCTCAATCGTCCTAAGCGCCGGTAGTATACCTGTTACAGCATCACGCACGTCCCGGAGAAACGACAGCGGACTGTACACGTAGGGTCGATCCTTACTCGCGACCAAAAGGGGAAGGCCGTTTCTGGCATCCTGGAAGTGCTGATGAAATTCGGTTATCGCGAGAATTAAATCAGGCGATAACATTCCAATCTTCGAGGCGAGTGCACGATACAGGGTCGGTTCAGAGAACTTGTGTGCTTCGAGAAAGTGCTTGTCCAAATCGCTTGCACCATCGGCGTAACGCCTCGCGACAATCCGAGCCATTTGCGCTGCTTCCTTGCGCAACAGGATAATCTCTCCGTAGATCGCAGCCGCGATTGATGAAGTCTCTTCTGACCTTAGGTGCGCATCCCTGCGGCGGTTCAAACGAAAGTTCCACAGAGCCGCAGCCATTAGCGCGAGGAAGCCAAGGATGGCTGCAATACCTTGCTGCCAACCTTTCAGTTCCTCGTAGAAGGACTGCCATGTCATCGCTGCAATGCTCTGTTCAATCATAGTACCCGTTCTTCCGTAGCCATCTTGCGACTTTCTCCTGCTCGCGGGCGTACTGCTTGATTTCCAGTCCGTGATCATACGGTACATCAGAGGCAGTGCTAACGGCCCATCCTCCAAGCTCGTGTGAGGTACGCTCATCTACGCCGGCCCGGCGCGCGGCAGTACGCCATAGGTGGCGAAAGCAGTGAAGCACAAGCTCACCGTCAGTATGCGCACCAAGCTCATTGCGCCGAAGCGTCGTGAACTGTTGTGAGATTGGACCTCCGTACTTCTCCGTTGATTTCCGCAAGCGCACTTCGGGGAACAGCCGTCCATCCTTGTCTTCCACGTTCGCAAGCCTCTTCGTGATCACGTCACGTGCGATGCTCGTGAGTGGTACTACACGCGCTGCGTTTGGACTTTTGCCCTTCGTGATCGCGTAGTGGGTTGCCTTCGGGTCAACTTGCGACGCTTTAAGGGATGCGACTTCCTCCAACCTCACACCAGTAAGCAACGCCACTCGGATTGTGTCACCAAGAGCCTTGCCCGCTGGCGCAGCGGCGAGGAGCTTCTTCGTCTCATCGGGGCGGAATGGGCGGCGCTTCTTTGCTGCTGCGCCGATTTCCCTCTTGCTTGGCGCCTGCTCATCCCAAGGTGTGCCGGGAGCGTAGGGGAGGATGCCTCGCTGCTTGGCCCATCGCCACACTTGAGAAAGCTGCGAGCACTTCTTGCGGATCGTTGCGGGGCCTTGCCCGTCCGGCGCCTTCGGACCTTTGCGTGCCGGAAGGAACTCCGTCACGAACCCCGCAACCATGCGGCGGTCAACGTCCTCAAGGCACACGTCAGCGCCCGCGTACTCTCTAAACTCGGCAATGGCCGTGTTGAGGTTGTTGAGGGTGGACTTGGAGAGCGCCTTGCCCCGGTCCGCCTTGTACTGCTCGCACACTGCCGCGAATGGGGTTTGTAGCCCGATAGCGGTCTTGTACCAGCGGGACGCTTTGGTCTCGCCAATCTTCTTCTCCAGTTCCTCCGCTGCGTCCACGAGGGCCGACTCGTGAACCCACTGCTGCTCCGCATCGTCGATCTTGCGGTGGCTCGCAGCAATCTCCAGCGCCTGTTCCATGCTGCCATCAGCTTCCATGAGCGCAGCGCGCTCCTCTGCGCGAATCTGTCCAAGAAGCAGGTCACGCTGCTTGAGAGCGTCCTTGAGGTTCCTGATGCCGCCCTTCGCCAGCCGTTCGCGTATCTCGCGCCCATAGGGCCGCTCAGTGCGTGGATTGATACGTCCGATGAGCACCGGAGGCGTGGCCATGCGGAACAGATACGCGGTGCCGGGGCCACGAGGCTGGAAGAGGAACGTTGTGTCGAGCATGTTCGTGTCAGCCATCTGAATGTTGTACATGATGGCCAACGCGCCGGACAACAACGCGGCGAATTTCAGTTGTAATTCAGCTACTTAGGTAGATTGGCGTCCCCTACCGGATTCGAACCGGTGTTGTCGCCGTGAGAGGGCAACGCAAGCGTCCCGCCGCGTCCAGCGGCGTTCAAGAAATGCCGATTTTCCTTGTCTATCCTGCTACCCTCATCCATTGTTGTTTCGGCCCGTCCCTGGGACACTTTTGGGACACCCTCTTTGCAGGGGCAAGCAATGGCGCGGCGCGTCCGGTCCCCGAAGCTCGAAACCCGTACCGCCCGGCTTGACAAGCTCAAGGTGCGGAAGAAGCCCTATTCGGTCCCCGTCGCGCCCGGCGTAATCCTGCTCTACCGGCGGAACCACGGCGCCGGCACCTGGGGTGTCCGCCTCACGGACGGGAAGGACCAAACGCACCGCTTGGCGCTCGCGGACGATTATGCGGAAGCGGACGGCCGCGATGTGCTGGATTTCTGGCAGGCTCAGGACGCGGCGCGCGCTCGGGCCGGCGAGTATGCGGGCGACGCCGCCCCGGTGACAGTCGCCGCGGCGCTCGACCAATACGAGGCCGATCTGCGGGTCCGGGGCGGCGACCTCGGGAACGTGAAGCGCGCGCGCTCGCACGCCCCGCCCGCGATGCTGGATCGCATCGTCTCGTCCTTGAAGGCGGGCGAGCTTCGCCAATGGCGCGACGGGCTCGCCGAGGCGCTCGCGCCCGCCAGCGTTAATCGCACCGCCACTTGCCTCAAAGCGGCGCTCAACCTCGCCGCGGCGCGAGACGAGCGGATCACTCGCCGGCCCTGGGAAAGTGGATTGCGCGCGCTTCCCGACGCGGAGACGGCGCGCAACTTGATCCTGCCCGACACTACGGTGCGGGCGATCGTGCAGGAGTGCTACCGGCCCAACGCCCACGCGTTCGCTCACCTTGAGGGCGAGGCGCGGGAGAAAATCGAGCGAGAAACGGCGCGGTGGTCGGACGCCTTCGGTTTGCTGGTCGAGGTCTTGGCGGTCACCGGCGCGCGCGTAAGCCAGGCCGCCCGGTTGGAGGTCCGGGACGTGCAGGGCGACCGGGCGGACCCCCGCCTCATGTTGCCAAGCTCGAAGAAGGGCCGCGGAACGAAGAAGGTCGAGCGGCGCCCCGTCCCCATCCCGGCGGATCTCGCGTTGCGGCTTAGGACAGCGGCAACGAGCCGTTCGGAGGAAAAGCCCCTGTTGGCAAAACCGAACGGGCAGCCGTGGGAGAGATCGGACCATGACCGGCCCTTCGAGCGCGCCATCGGCCGGTTGCGAACGAAGGCACAGGAGGATGCGCGGAAGCGGGGCGGCGATGCGGGGGCACAAGAGAAGGTCGCCCGCGCGCTCGAGGGCGTGACGGTCTATGCGCTCAGGCATAGCAGCATCGTCCGCCAGCTTCTCGCGAACGTGCCGATCCGCATCGTTGCGGTTAATCACGACACCAGCGTTGCCATGATCGAGAAGAACTATTCGCGCTTCATCAGCGACCATGCCGACGCGATGGCGCGCAAGGCGCTGTTGGACGTTTCGGCGCGGCCGGGGTCGAACATAGTGACGATCGGCGCCGTCGCCGGCTAGTCGTGGTCAGTTCAGGTACAGCCGCGAGGTGGCGCACGAATGGGGCTCGCGACAACAGGGAGGCTGGATAACCTCCTCTCTCACGGTGGCAACACCGGTTCGAATCCGGTAGGGATTGCCAATAAAATCGATGACCCAAAAATTTTGACATAGTGGGACGCGCAACCCCATCGGATTTCGCGCCCGAGAGCTGTGGTAACCTTTGGGCTAGATATATCCCCAGCTTTGCCCGGTAAGGAACCGATTCGGTTTGCTTGCTTCGAGGCAGCGCTCAAGACATGCGTTATGGCTCCGTTCTGGTCGTTACGCCGCGGCAGCGCGCCGCCGTTGTTCAGGAACTCGGTAGGCCGGAGTTCAAAGTGCGAGACAGCAGCTAAACTTCGATCGCGGCAATCCTAGCCACATCGCAGCTTGCTCCGTCGTCGTGCGCAGATGCGATCAATGACGGCGGTAGTGTCTTGCCGGGCTTCACGCCCAGCGAGCGCAGCATCTCGGCCTGCCGAATTACATTCCCGCGTCCCGTCACGAGCTTTGCCTCAGCTGAGTCGTAGGCTTCCCGCGCCTGCTTGAGTCTAGCGCCAACGCTTTGCAGGTCCCCGATAAATCCGGCGAGCTTGTCATAAAGCTCCGCCCCTCGTTTCGCTATCTCCTGAGCGTTTCGAGTTTGAGCCTCTTGGCGCCATAGATGCGCGACGGTCCGTACCACAAACAACAGCGTTGAAGGGCTGACGAGCAGCACATTTCGTTCCCAGGCTTCCTGAAAGAGATTGGAATCGTTGGTCACGGCAAGCATGAATGCCGGTTCGATCGGCACGAAGGCCAAGACAAAGTCCGGGGACTTGATGCCGTAGAGATCTTGGTAACGCTTCTCGGAAAGGCCGCGAATATGGTTTCGCACCGAATCCAAGTGGGCGCGCGCTGCGATCCCGCGTTCCGCATCATCTGTTGCAGAGGTAAACCGCTCATACGCAACCAAGGAAACCTTCGCGTCGACTACAAGTCGACGGTCCTCCGGAAGATGAATCACCACGTCGGGCACAACGCGTGAGCCGTCGGCTCGTGTCTGCGACTCCTGGGCGACGTACTCGAAACCCTTTCGCAGTCCCGATAGCTCGAGCACGCGCTCAAGAAGGAGCTCACCCCAACCTCCTTGTGCTTTCGATGAGCCCTTCAGAGCCTGGGTCAGATTCTTGGCGTCTTCGCTCAGGGCGTTGTTGAGAGTGACTAGGTTGCGAACCTGCTCTTGAAGTGCAGATCGATCCTTGCCTTCCTGGATGTAGACCTCTTCGACCTTGCCCTGAAACTCGCCGAGCTTCTGGCGTAGTGGCTCGAGCAAGGTGTTCAAACTCGCCTGATTCTGCTCGGCAAAGCGCTGAGATTTCTCCTCGAGGATGTCGGCGGCAAGCGCTCTGAACTGCTCCGTCAGTGACGACTTTGCGTCGAGGAGAAGCTGAAGTTGCGCGTCGAAGTTTTCGCGGTCTTTCTCGGCTCGCGCTTTAACCTCGACGAATTCCTGAGAAACACGATTGAAATGATTGCGCATATCATTGAGTTCGACGCCCAGCTGCTCGCGCTCGCCGTCCAGCCGTTTGTTGGCAGATGCGGCTGCATCAAGTTCCGCGGCGATGCGGCCGTTGTCCTGGCGCAAACTGCCGATAACGCTCTCGTCGGTACGCAGGGAGGTCCGGGCCTCATCACGCTCGGCGAGCAAGCCGGCTACAACATCACGGTGCGAGGCCAGCTCGGCACGCAAGCGGTTCAGTTCGCCTGAGGTCGATTCCCGAAGGTTGGCAAGCGAGGCGTCGGCAGTTTGATGCAGCTGCCTGCTGGTCTGCAGTTCAGTCTCGAGGGTGACCACACGCGCGGAGCGTTCCTTCAGCCTTGCGATTTCGTTGGACGCTCCGTCGAGTTCCTCACCAAGGCGCCGCCCTTCTGCTCCAGCTTGCCGGGCCTGCTCCAGAGCATTATGCGCCTGCACCTCGCCAGCGCGCAGGCGTTCGTGCAGCGTCGCGAGTTCGATGTCCTTTGCGGATTGCGCACCGGTGATCGCAACCTCGGTCCTTGCCTTCTGTCGTATGTTGGACAGAAGCCATCCCCGCGATCAGCCCAACCATGGAATTCAGCTCTGCTTGCATACAATGGACTTAGCGTGATTCGTGCCAGTTCTCGGATCAGGGTTGATATCTCTGCAAATCAATAACTTCGCGACCATTTGACGGGCGTAGCCGTCTAATTTGTGGTAAAAGTATTTCCGCGCTATATAAGATTTTTACCGACGGTCAGTCGGATACTGTCATCCGCGGCTGTGGGTGCACCCCGTCGAGAGCTCGAAACTTGGTGACCGAAAATGGCGGCAGAACGCTGGCTTGTGACCTGGATTGGCGGGACCGACCATGACGCCGCCGAGGGACATCTCAAGGGCGACTCCGGACCTATCGCTGCTGCGATGCGGTCGCGCGAGAAATTCGACAAAATTCATTTGCTGACCAACTACGCGCATAAGCGCAGCGTCGCCTACCGCCGTTGGCTGGCACGTGAAACCGGCTTTCGGTCTGACGCGATCGATCTGTTCGACATCGAACTCCCGAGTCCGGTCGACTACGACGCCATCTACGCCGAGGTATCGAACAACCTCGCGGCGGCCAGACTGCCGCGAGACGATGTTCATCTGACCTTTCACCTCAGCCCCGGTACGCCCGCGATGACGGTGATCTGGATCGTCCTCGCACGTACACGATTCCCCGCGCGCCTGATTCAGACTACGCGGGACCGCGGGGTCCAGGAAGTGACCTTCTTTACCGATGTGGCCGACGCCTTCCTGCCGGAGTACCTCCAACGTGGTGGCCATAGGATCGAGAAGTTGGCCGCGGGACCACGGGGGGCCGCACCTGAGTTCGCGGCCATCGTACACCGCTCGGAGGTTGTGGAGCGGCAAATCGAACTGGCGCGGAGGATGGCGGCCTACGAAGTGCCGATCCTGATTCTTGGCGAGACGGGTACTGGCAAAGAACTCTTTGCGGAGGCCATCCACAAGTCAAGTCGCTACGCGGGAGGGCCGTTCGTTCCGGTCAACTGCGGCGCCATTGCCCCGGAACTCGCAAATTCCGAGCTTTTCGGCCACGTGAGAGGGGCTTTCACCGGCGCCGTGCGAGACCACAAGGGCTACTTTGAAGGGGCGAATGGCGGCACGCTCTTTCTCGATGAGATCGGCGATCTACCACTGGATACACAGGTGCGATTGCTTCGCGTGCTACAGTCGAAGGCGGTCACGCGGGTCGGCGGGATGAAGCCCGCGCCGATCGATGTACGTATCATAGCCGCGACGCACCGGGATCTGCCTGCCGATGTCGCCGCAGGTCGGTTTCGTGAGGACCTCTTCCACCGTCTTGCTGTCGGCGTGCTGCATCTGTCTCCGCTGCGCGAACGCGATGCGGACGTCGAAATCCTTATCGATCACTTCATGGCCCAGATCAACGACGAGGGGGCTGGTAGGCCCGAGGCGGTCCGTAAAAATCTTTCCGCGGATGCAAGAAAGCTTCTCTCGTTGCACACCTGGCCGGGGAACGTTCGAGAGCTTTATCACACACTCATGCGCGCGGTGATCTGGTCCCGTGGCGAGGTGATCGATGCCGCCGACATTCGCGCCGCACTCCTGCCCATGCCGACGGCTTCACGCTCGCCGCTCGAGCGGCCGCTAAGCCAAAACTTTGATTTGGAAGGACTTCTTGACGAAATCGCGATCGACTACATCCGCACGGCGCTGGAGAAGTGCGGTGGTAAGAAGACGGCTGCGGCCCGGCTTCTCGGGTTCTCGAACCACCAGACACTGGGCAATTGGATGAAGCGGTTGGGTCTGCACGCCGGCGGACCTGGCTAATCCTCGACCACCTGGCACGAATCTCGCAATGAAAGTCCCAGAGCACCGAGCACCATGGCACGTAACGAACGACAAACCTGCAAGGACCTGATTGAGCCCCGTCTGGCCGGGCGCGGCTGGTCATGGCAGGAACAGCTGCGCATCGCTGCCGGGCGCGTCAATCTCACCGGCGGCTCGATGTATGACGAGACGCAGTTTGTCATCGCTGACTATCTGCTGCGCTTCAAAGGCTTGCCCTTGGCCATCGTCGAAGCCAAGGCCGAGACCGAGAGCGCCGCGGATGGCATGCAGCAGGCTTCACGGTACGCACGTCGGCTGTCGTTGCGCTTCTCCATCGCGACCAACGGCATCGACTGGATCCTCACCGACAATGACACCGGCGCATTCGAGACGTCGAGCGCGCCGCCTTCGCCAGAGGACCTGCTCGCGCGCATGGGCGTTGCCGTGGACTGGGTGCGGTGGGAAGGAGCGTTCGCGGCTGGCTACCACATCGATCAGGTGTCGCGCAAAGGCGTGCGGCCCTACCAGGACATCGCGATCCACAAGACCCTCTGGCAGTTCGCTCAAGGCAAGGATCGCGTGCTCTTGCTCATGGCCACCGGCACGGGCAAAACCTTTACTATTTTCCAGCTCGTGTGGAAGTTGCTCAACGGCAAGGCGCTGCCGCGCGAACACGTCCTCTTCCTCACCGATCGCAACAGCCTCAAGGACCAAGCCTACCGGGCGTTCTCCGCCTACTCAGGGGCCGAGCGCGTGCAGATCGACAAGGAGACGGTCGCCGAGGGCCGGCATCAGGTTGGCAAGATCTTCTTCGCCAATTACCAGAGTCTCGATGAGGAACTGGATGGTAAGAAGGTCTACGAGCACTACGACCCCGAATTCTTCGATCTCGTCGTCGTCGACGAATGCCATCGCTCGGGTTTCGGCGATTGGTTCGGCGTCCTGGAGCATTTCGGCGGGGCGCTCCAGCTGGGTTTGACCGCCACGCCTCGTGAGCTGGAGGAGGGCGCTCGGGAACTCACAGACGAAGAGAAGCGCCGCGATACCCAGCACTACTTCGGCGATCCCGTCTATACCTACAGCCTCAAGCAGGCTATCGAAGATGGCTACCTCGTGCCGTACCTGCTCGAGGAGCGCATCACCAATGTCGACGAAGATGGGTTCACCGGACCTGACGGTAAGCGCTACACCACGAATAACTTCGAGCGCGACATCCGCATGCCAGACCGCACGCGGGCCATTGCGGAAGACCTTTGGGAACAGCTGGGCAAGTACAACCTGCGCGATGAAAAATCCATCATCTTCTGTGTCGACGACACGCACGCCGCCTTCGTAGCGCAGGAGCTGCGGCGGCTCTCAGGCGACAACGACTACGCCGCGCGGATTACCCGCGCCGAACGCAACAGCCATCAGTTGGAACGCAACTTCGCCGTCGTCGGGCCAAGCAATCCGCGTGTGGCCGTCACGGTGGACTTGCTGACTACCGGCTTCGACGCGCCGGACGTCAAGAACATCGTGTTCGTGCGCCCCCTGCGCAGTGCCATCCTCTATAAGCAGATGAAGGGGCGCGGCACACGGCTGTGCGAGGACATCGACAAGCGTTACTTCACCATCTTCGACTACTCGGGCGCTAGCCAGCTCGAGGACGCCGAGTTCGATGGTCATCCCGCCAACCGGCAGAAGGCGGCGGCGGCGGCCAAAACGCCCAAGAAACCCGCTAGCGAAGCGCCACCTAAGCCTATCGGCGCGGGCGTCTCCGTCGTGATCTCGGCCGAGAACCGCTACGTCTGCCTGGCTGACGGACGCAAGATCCCATTCGAAGACTATGCCGCCCAGTCACGCGAGTTCATCCTCGACGTCAGTCATCGCGGCCTCGATGAGCTGTTGCGCATCTGGATCGACAAGAGCAGCCGGCAGGAACTGCGTGAGGCCCTGCGCGACCGCGACATCTACCCGGCCGCTTTTCGGCACTACTTCGATCTGCCGGAGGCCGACGACGTCGACATCCTCGCGAAGATCGGCTTCCAGCTGCCGCGCGTCCCCAGCCGCCCCGACCGGGCCAACCGCCTCTGGGATCAGGACCAAGCGTGGCTGCTCGATCATCTCGGCGAACGCGATCTACCTAATGCGGACCGCTTCAAGTTGCGTGTCTGGCAGACCGCGCTGGACCATTATCGCCTGTTCGGCATCGACGATCTCGAACAGGCTCGCACTTACGGCACGCCGCAGTTTGCCGAGCAGTTCGGCAGCTTCACCACGCTTACCAACCGCTACGGCGGGCCGGCGCTGCTCAAGGCCGATCTCGAAGCGATCAAAACGCATCTCTACGTGCCCATGGTTGCCTGAAGCGGCGAATTGCGCCCCAACTGACCTCAACTGAAGAACCAACATCACGATAACCACATGGCCAGCAACAACATCGACCATCGCCGACAGGAAGTTCAGCAGATCGTCAAGAATGCCTGCGACCAGTTGAATGCCGAGGGTGTCGACGCCCGCAACTACGTCGAGCAGCTCGCCTGGCTGTTCTTCCTCAAGGCCTTCGACGAGACCGAGGCGCGCAAGGAGCAGGAGGCCGCGTTCGACGACAAGCCCTACAATCGGCGCTTGGCGGGCGAATACGCCTGGAGCCATTGGGCGAAGAACACCGACCATGCCGACGAAATGCTCGAGTTCGTCGACGGCAAGCTGTGGATCAAACTCACCAGCCCGGACCCTAAGAAGGGCTTGGGCGACGACCCCCTCGCCCAGCGCTTCCGTCGCATCTTCGACAACGTGCGCAACTATTGCCGCCGCGGCGTGAGCTTCGCGCGCGTGGTGCAGCAAGTAGACAAGCTGCACTTCTCCAACGAGACCGACGTGATCGTGCTGTCGGAGATCTACGAAGACCTGCTCAAACGCGTGGCGGCCGACTCGGCCGGCTACGCCGGCGAGTTCTATACCCAGCGGCACATCATCCGCGCCATGGTCGAGGTGGTTCGCCCCAGGTTTGGAGAGCGCGTCTATGACCCCTGCTTCGGCACGGCTGGCTTTCTCGGCGCGGCAGCCGATTTCATCCGCCGCCACAGCACCTTGAGCACTGCGCAGCTCGACGAATTCCAACACCGCACCTTCTACGGCCTGGAGCTCAAGCCGCTGACCTACCTGCTCGGCTCGATGAACATGATCTTGCACGGCGTGGAGGGGGCCAATCTGGAGCTAGCCAATACGCTGGAAGTGCACACCCAGAACGTGGCCGAGCGGGACAAGTACCAGGTGATTCTGGCCAACCCACCCTACGGCGGCAAGATGGCGCAGGAGCTGCAGACCAACTTCCGCGTGCGCTCGAGCGCCACCGAGTGTCTGTTCGTGCAGCATATCATGGCCAACCTCACCAAGGGCGGACGAGCCGCGGTGATCGTGCCCGAGGGCGTGCTGTTCCGCGGTGGACCGGATCAGAAGGTGCGCAAGGAACTGCTGGAGCAGTTTAGGCTTCACACGGTCCTCTCGCTGCCTGCCGGCTGCTTCCTGCCCTACACGAGCGTCAAAACCAACGTCATATTTTTCGACCGCACCGAGGACAGAGCGGGCACCGACTCGGTCTGGTATTACGAGTTGACCAACGACGGCTTCGATCTCAAGCAGACGCGCAAGCCAATCCCGGGCAGCCAGTTCCCCGACTTCCTCGCGAAGTGGCAGGAGCGCACCACTGGCGAGAACTCCTGGACGGTGCCGATCGCCGACATCGTGGTGCGCGGGTACAACCTGTCGGCCAAGAACCCTAACAAGACCGACGATTACGAGCACCGGCCGGCTCTGGAGTTGGTGCAGTCGATCAAGGCCAAGGAGGCGCGCATCAGTGACTTGCTTGACGAACTGGAGACGTTGATCGGAGAGCGTGGTGAGCCCGTTTGAGCACTCGCCTTGGCCGCGTGTCCGGTTGGGGGACCTCTGCGCGGACAAAGATCGGGCGACTCCGGCTGCCAACCCTGAGGTGCCTTTCGAATACGTCGATATCGCGTCCGTCTGCAACGAAAGGTTTGAAATCTTGAACCCCAAGAGCCTCCTCGGTCGGGACGCTCCGTCGCGCGCGCGGAAACGCATTCGCTGCGGCGACGTATTGGTGGCCACGACACGCCCTTATTTGAGGTCCATCGCCTTAGTGCCAGCCGAACTCGACGGGCAGGTTTGCTCCACCGGCTTCTGCGTCCTCAGACCGAAGGCGGGCGTTATTTCGGATTGGATCTTCTTCGCAGTCCTTGGCGACGACTTTACCGAACAGTTGACCGCCAAGATGCGGGGCGCCAACTACCCGGCGGTTGCGGATTCTGATGTGCTGGATGCTGTGATCCCTCTGCCTGAGGTGGCCGAACAGCGCCGCATCGTCTCGCGCATCAAGGCATGCATGGAGCGGATGGAGGAAATCGGGACTCTGCGTGCGGAGGCCGCACAAGAAGCATCCGCAATCACGCCTTCACTGCTCAACGAGGTCTTCGTCGGCGTCGGCGGTCGCGCCCCCAGAAAGTCCATCGGCGAAGTAGCGGCGGAGACACGCTACGGCACATCGCAGAAGTGCCACACCGAAGCTTCTGGTGTGCCGATCCTGCGCATTCCAAACGTCGCTGCGGGATTCGTGAATTTTGAAGACTTGAAGTATTGCGAGCTCGGTGGTGAGGAACTACTGCGGCTTCGGTTGGTGCCCGGTGATCTGCTGTTCGTGCGCACCAATGGGAGTCGTGACCTGGTTGGCCGATGCGCAGTGTTCGAACCCCGCAGCGTTGAAGAGCCGGTCGGGTTTGCTTCTTATGTGATCCGCGTTCGTCTCGATTCACAGCAAGTTCTGCCGCGTTATCTCGCCTACTTTCTGAATAGCACTAAGGGCCGAGAGGAGATCAATCAACGCCGTCGGACGTCGACTGGGCAATTCAACATCAACTCTGAGAATCTACGTTCCATCTCATTTCCGGTGCCCCCAATTCGCGAGCAAGCTCGCCTGGTTGGGATGATGGAAGAACGCGAGCAGCTTGCCTCGAAGCTAGCGAGCGAGCTGCAAATCACCAGGCCGGAAGGCGATCAGCTACGCGAGTCGATCCTCCGCAGAGCCTTCGCTGGCAAGCTGTGAGCCCCGTGCCGGATCTGCTTTCCCTTCGTGAGAGCTGCAAGCAGCTGGTCTCGGCACTGGATGCGGCGCTGACCGGCGAGCTCTCGCGTCACGAAGCCAACGCGTTGATCCGCGAAGCCGTCGCTGCTCTTCTTCTTCTGCGCTGGTTCGACCAGTTGGAGGCCGAGCAGGAGGCGATGGCGGTCTTTGAAGACCGTGCCTACCGGCGGCTGCTGCCTGCGCAACTTCAATGGCGTCGCTGGCATGCCCTCGAACAGCCCGCCACGTTGTCAGAGCATGTGCAAGCGCTTGCCGAGCATCTCGAGCGCCAAGAGAGTGATGCGATACAGGCGGAGATCCCTTGGCTACGACGCCTTGCAGCGCCACTGCGTCGGCTGCTGGAGGTCAACCCGTTCTATTGGCTCGACCTCCTGCGCTGGGTAGGGGAGCTGCCGTTCGAGACGCCATCCGACCGGCGTGGGCTGCTCGAGCTGTTCGACCTCGTTCTCGCGGAGACAAGCGACGCTTATGACGGACAGCACCAGACGCCCGCCAACGTCGCGCGGCTAGTGGCGGCGCTGGCCCAGCCGCAGCAGGGGGAGCGTGTCTACGATCCTTGCTTCGGCTTGGGTAATTTCCTTATCGCGGCTTGGCAGCAGGCCGAGCGCAACTGGCATCAGGCACGTCGGCCCGGGCCCCTGCTCGATGTGGCGGGCATTGAGATCAGTGAGAGAGTCTTCCTCGTCGGACTCACGCGGATGCTGCTGGCTGGTATCGACCGCCCGCAGCTCGAGTTGGGCAACAGCCTCGAACGGACGCAGCCAAATAGCCCAAGCCGGGAGGGCTTCGACCTGGTGCTGGCCAACCCGCCGATCGGTGCGAAGGTCGGCCGCGATAGCGGCTGGGGGCTTCAGCACTTCGCATTCCTCACGACCGACAGCGTCGGCTTGTTCATCCAGCACGCGATGTCGCAGCTCAAGCCGCAGGGACGAGCCGTTATCGCTGTCCCGGAAGGCTTCCTTTTCCGTGGTGGTGTCGAGCGCGAGTTGCGCCGACACCTGCTGGAGAATGGCCAAGTCGAAGCGGTCGTGGCGTTGCCTGCCGGTTCGTTCGCACCTTATGCCGGCGTCAAAGGTGCACTGCTGCTTCTTCGTCGCAAAGGCGGTGCCGACCGCGTGCGGATGGTAGACGCCGCCCCGCTGTTCGACTCACGATCGGACGGCAAGGGCCAACGCAAAGCACCGGCCATCCGCTCTGAAATGGCGCTACAGTTGGCGCAAGAAGTGCTGCGCGCCGAGCTGCGCACGCTGCGTCCGTTGCCACCCGGCGTTGGCGAAGGAACACCGGGCACCGGCACACTCGCGCGATCGGTATGGGAGGTCTCCAACGAAGAGCTCGCCTCGACCGACTGGGATCTCACCCCGCGCCGCAGGGAACAGGGCGGGCTTGAGAATCTGCTGACAAGCGTGCACGAAGCGCTGGGCCCGCAATTATCTCTCGCCCTGCTTAAGGATTTGATTCAGGTGACGGCTGGCCGAGCCATTCGGTCTGCCGATCTGCTCGAGGAGCCGCCGGAGTCCGAACTTGGCCCGGCGGTGCCTTACCTGCGGATCAAGGACTTGCAAAATGGTAAGGTGGCGCGGGCGACGAGCTGGCTTCGGCCCGAGCTCGCGAGGGTCGAGCAGCGCTGGGCCCTAATGCCGGGCGACGTGCTGCTGTCCAAGTCGGGCACCATCGGAAAGTCCGCCATCGTCCGCAACGGCGCCGCTGGTGCGATTGCCGGCAATGGGCTCTACGTGCTCCGCGCCGACCCGCAGCGGTTGGAGGCGGGCTTCTTGCAAGCGTACTTGTCAAGCCCGAGTTGCCAGAGCTGGTTGACCGCACGCGCACGCGGCGCGGTGATCCAGCATCTCAACCGCGGCGTGCTGGACGAGCTGCCGGTACCTCTGCCCCCGCTGCATATGCAGGCACACGCGGCGGCGCAGTTCCGTGACCATGGCACCGATGTCCTGACCTTCTTGCTTCAACTCAGCCCGGGCGGAGAAGCCGAACGGATTGCCGCCTGGCTGGCGGAGCTCAGCGAAAGGCTGCCCGTGTACGCAGAGGGGCTCGATGCAACGCCTGCGCTCAGTGTGATGGAAGCCCTGGTGGCCATGACCGCGTCACCGCACCGATGGCTGGAACAGGAGGAGGTCGACAGCGCTGCGGCTCGCTGGCTGCGACCACTGGTCGATACACTGAAGCCGTTGGCAGGTGCCGCCCAGATTCCGCCTGGCCCAGGATTGCTCAGCGTTTTGCAGGATGCAGAGCGCTCCGTCCTGCGCGTGATGGAACAGGCGAGCGGCCATCTGCCGGTGGAAGCTCAGGCGCGGGCCGTGGCCGAACGCTTGCGCGATTGGATACGCGCACTGATCGACGACCTGGTGAGCAGCACCGAACTGCGCGTCGCCCAGGTGCTGGAAATGCTACCCGCTGGTAGCGCAGCCGAGTTCACCGTGATGGTCACCAATGCGGGGGTGCTTCCGCTGCGCGACCTGCGACTACGTACTGAACCGGATTGGGGCGTCACATCGACCAGCTATCTGGCCGAGGGTGCTCGGCTGCCGCTGATGCTGAGAGGCGATACGCCCAAGCGTGGTGAGCGTCTTGCGCTGCAGGTGCAGTGGCAAGCTCGCACGCTGACCGGGCGCGACCTCAGCGGCGTCATAGAGCTGGCGATTCGGATCGCCAGCCAGGCGGCAGCAACAACGAAGCGTGCGCCCGAGGCGTTGGCAGGCAATCCATACGTGACGGGCAGTCCGCTCGAGCCGCATCACGGGCACGACGTGTTCTATGGCCGAGAAAGGCTCATCGCGCAGATCAGCAACCAGATCGTCGCGCACGGCAACGTGGTGCTACTGGAGGGCAATCGGCGAGCAGGGAAGACCTCGATCCTGAAGCACTTGGAAGGACGGACAGCCATTCCGGGATGGTTGGCAGTCTATGCGAGTCTTCAAGCGGCCGAGGGCGCTCCCCAGGTCGTCGGGGTGCCGACAGCCGAGGTGTTCCGGCTGATCGCGTTCGAGCTATCCAAGGGCATTGCCGGGCTCGAGGTGGACGCGCCTTTGCCAGATGGGTCGGCTGTGAACCGTGAGGCACTGCTTGGCGAGAACAAGCTTGCAAAGCTGCAGGAGGGCGGAAAGATCCGCAAGGCTTGTCGCAGCGGAATTTCGGACCAGTCCCCATTCGCCGACTTCCGCGACTACCTAAATATCCTCCTCGAGATCGCAAATTCGCAGGGCCTGGGCATCGTCCTCATGCTGGACGAGTTCGACAAGCTGCAAGAAGGGATCGACAACAGGGTGACGTCCCCCCAGGTTCCGGAGAACATTCGCTTCCTGATCCAGTCGCATCCGCGCTTTTCTGCCATCCTTACTGGCTCACGGCGTCTAAAACGGCTGCGCGAGGAACACTGGTCGGCGCTTTACGGCCTTGGAACGAGCATTCCCGTCACCGCGCTGGACGTGGACAGTGCGCGGCGCGTCGTCACGGAGCCTGTGCGAAACAGTCTGACGTTCTCGGATGAAGCGATCGACCGGATCATCAAGCTCACGGCCAGGCAGCCCTACCTCATCCAGTGCCTTTGCAACCGGATCTTCGACTTCGCGAGCCAGGCCAAGACGCGTTCCATCACGCTCGCCGTGGTGGAGGACGTGGCGACGGCGCTGGTGCGCGATAACGAGCACTTCGCCAGCCTTTGGGATTACGCCGCTCGTGGCCCCAAGACCGGTAGATGTCGGCGACAGCTCATCCTGCTTCAGTGCGCCCTGGCATTAAAGCGCGGCACGCACCTCAGCTTTGGCACTCTGCGCGAACAGCTTGCCCAAGTCGGCGCAGACTCGGAGGAGGCAGACCTAGATGCCGACTTGGCGTATTTGCGCGAACTCGATCTTGTCGAGTTCAGTGGGCAGATTGGCGACGGTCAATACGGGCTTGCCATCCCCTTAATGGCGCGATGGATTGAACAGCAGCAAGACGCCGACGTGGTAACCAGCCTTGCGCGCTCCGAAGCGGAGGAAGAGCATGCCTGATCGCCGGTTTCTCATTTGCAGCGTTCCCGCGCCACCATGTCTCGGTCGCGAGGCGCTGCTCCATCGCATGAGGGCTTCCTTGACCAAGCCAGTGCCGGACCACCTCCAGGTAGTCGGGGCCCGGTACGCTGGGAAGACGGTTCTGTTGTGCGAGCTCATTCGCGGGCTGTTGGCCGCGGGAGAGCCCTACACTGCGGTCATCCACTGGGACATAGGACATCTGACCCCAGCCGACGACAGGGAGTTCATGCAGCGGCTAAAGCAAATGCTCGTCGAAGCGCTGAACGCGCGTCACTCGGACTATGCAAAGTACCTGGCGGATGCTGAAGGCAGCCCGTACGAGGACATATTCGATGTCTTGGACGCTTTGGGCGGAGAAGGCAAGGTGCTCGCCATGCTGGACGGTTGCGACCGGGTGCTCAGTAACGGACGTCTTACTCGAAATCTTTGGGACCAGATGCGCGAGCTTGGTGTCAAGCCCAACCTGCAATTCATCACGGCCAGCCGACGTACTTTGCGTGAGCTCATCCGCAACCCCGACGTAGAGTCGAGTGAATTCTTCAACATCTTCGAGCCGTCGCCGATCCGGGTCGGGTGCTTCGATGAGCAGGATCTCGATGCGGTTCTTCAGCTGGCCCCAGAGATCCAGCTCAGCACAGGCGCTCGGACCGAGCTTTTAGGATCGACGAACGGCTATCCAATTTTGGTCCTGGAGGTGCTGAATGCTCTCGTACCCAGAGGCCAGCCGGGCGAAATCAGCCTGGAGGCGATGCGCACTGGATGCGACCAAGCGTACTCAGTCGTGCGAGATCGACTTGACGCGCTTTGGGAGGACTGTACCTCCAGCAGCCGCGATCTGTTCCGATTGGTGAACGACCAATCGAGCGTGCCCCGAGCCGAGGTCCCAGGCTCCGATGCCGATGTCCTGCTCGAGCGAGGTTTCATCCAGCTATCGGGCAATAAGCTTCAGCGGCCCAACCGGCTTCTTGCTCGATTGCTCAGCGAACTGCCGAACGACGCCACCGCCATGGCCAGGCTCTTTGGATCGGCGGACGCCTATGAGGCCAACATGCGTGGGGTGTTGGAGCATCGGATCGCGCAGCTTGGAGGGCTTGATCCAAAGCTCTCGAGATACTTAACCCGCGGTGTCGAGGACCTGCCGGACGATCCTAGTGCATTCCTTACGCATATCAGGGGCTATGTCGACCGGGTCTTCGATTTGATCTGGCAGGCTGAATTGCCAGACAGACGCATTCGCTCAGATTGGTTGGACATCTGGAAGCGCAACAAGGAGCGCGGCATTGGTGATTGGGAGACGACCTTCCCGCAAGGCGTCCACCGCGTCCGGCTGCTAAACCTGATGACGGGGACCGACAGAAGCGTGAGGCTCGCGAAGCATATCTCAAAGGGGACGTACGTACTCATGAACTCCGTCCACGCCTTCGGCGACTTCGGCCAACATCAGGAAGGAGCGAGGGTGGATGTCGGGACCGCTTACGCGGCGCTCCATCTCTCCATCGAGCTCGCGGCTTTACTCGGGCGCGACCTCCAGGATGAGGTCTGAAGTCAAACGGCGGGTCATCGGCGAGGGAGAATGAACGCGGGGTGAGGCCAATCCGCGCTTCATCGTCACGTCGCTCACGCAAGCGCGCGGCGATGGCCAGCGCCAGTACGAGGGTGTCTACTGCACTCGCCGCGAGATGGAGAACCGCATCAAGGAATGCCAACTCGACCTCTTGCGGACTGCACCTCAACCCACATGATGCGCGCCAATCAGCTCTGCCTTTGGTTCGCCTCGATGGCCCATGTCTTGGTGGAGAGCCTGCGTTGCATCGGCCTGCCGGGAACTGAACTCACCGACGCCACCTGCGGCACGATCCGCGTACTACGCTTTGAACGCCATGGAGCCGTAATGGAGTTCGGCCAATCGTTCGAACCGAGCGGCGGCGCGCACAATCAGCTCTAGATCTATCTTCCGCATCTCCGCATTCTGAGCGTGATGCTTTAGATATGCGGTGGAACCGGTGATGACACCGGCTCGCGAGGAAACAAGATAAGCAACTGCCTCGGCTTCGATCTCTCTCTCATGTGTCCCAAGCGCGCGGCGATCAGGCCATCCGCTCTCGTCATCCTCGCGGCCCGTGGGAGAGCATCCGCCCAGATGGCCGCAAAATATGTGTCCGAGCTCATGCGCAAGCGTTACGAGGCTCTCCGCCGATGACAACCGGTCATTCACGGTGACACGGTATGTGGAAATTCTGGACGTCTCAACCACTTCATGCCGAGAATTCTCATGCGCAAACGCCCCGACCGCTTCGACCTCAGTCGGCGTCGTGGCTGATGGCATGAATGTCATCGACAATTGTGGGGCCGCCGATCCGGCATAGCTGAAACCTTGGCGCCTCGGCTCAATGATGATGCGGAAGCTCCGTTGCTTCTTGAGGCTGGATTCCAGTCGGGACAGCGTCCTCGTCTTGAATTCTCCTGTTGCAGCGAAGGGATCGCTAATGCTGTCGCGGTCAATTGGCGGACTGGTATCTGCAAGCTCGTAGATAAATGCGATCGGCCTGAAAGGCCAAAGGATGATGATCGGAACCGCGTCCGGCAACACCTGACGGCCCACGGTCGTCCATTCGTATTCGGTAGCGAGAATGCGCGCACCTGGCCGCTGGATGCGGGCCATGTATGCGTTCCAGATGGATAATCGCCGGAATTGCAGAGAGAAATCGAGAAAGTCGCCAAGGTCTTCAGGCGTCGGTGCGTCCAACGCCTTTTTTATGAGCTGTCGTACTTGCTGAACTTGGTCGTCGAGTTCCGTCCGATCCGAATCCGGCGCGGGCATGCCAACGACCGTTTGTGTAATGCGGGCGGTCGGCCGTTTGAGACGATCATTCAGCGACTTCATTGAACCCCCCCAACGCTACTTCGGCATCGTGAGCGCTCGACCAACCATCGCGGACCCCTCCCACGCTGACCGGAGCTGGCGATTCTCCTATTTTGGGAGAATATGACAACGGGAATTTCTATGGGCGCGAACCACGCTGGTCCGCCCGTTGCCGAAATCAATCTACACTGAACGACACGCGCGCTTCTGCGAGATGCTCAAGGCCAAGCGCAAAGCTGCGTGTCTGACCCAGACGGTCGTGGCAGAGCGACTCAAGAAGCCCTCGAGCTACGTCGCCAAATATGAAGGCGGCGATCGCCGACTCGACGTGCTGGAGTTCCTCGACGTAGCCGAAGCCATCGGGTTCGAGCCGGGCCGCTTCATCCGTGATCTGCGACAGTCCGGCAGCGCACCGCCCAAATCGCAGCCGCTACGCACCGGTCGCCCTCGCCGCCGATAATCGCGGATACCACGCGGGCGCGTGAGCCCACGCGTTTCCCCGCAATGCCCCAGCGGGCATTTTTCGTGCACCGAAGTTCTGGAAGGGCACCCCGGCAACACAGTGGCGCCCGCTTAACGCTTAGTTTAGTAGTGGAGGATCAACCGGTGTTGACCTCGCATGCCACGATTTAGCCCTGGATGGCAACCGAAGTCTTTCCGGCGTTTCGTGCGCAACTTCAAGAGCTCCACCCTCGTAACACGCATTGAGACGGACGTCGGAGAAGGATTCGTAAAAGTTGTGGGGAACCCTGCCGGGCCGCATGCTCTTGCATGCGAGTGGGTCGGAACCCAATTAGCCGATTTGCTTAGCCTCTCGACGTTCGACTATGCACTACTAGAAATCGGGTCAGATGACGAGATTCCACTCTTTGACGGCAGCGGGGCGTCACCAGGTCAGAAAGAACGCTCGAGGCGACCAGGGCGACGCGCGCAAGGCACCGGCGACGATGATGCCGACAGCGCGCAACTGCCCCAATGCTCGGTGTTACAGGGCCGCGAGGGGCGCGCCGTTCATGCTGTGGGCTGCCGCCGCGCAAGCGACAAAGCCTCACACGTCGAGACCAGACTTGGCCAGCAGCGGGGACCATCCAGAATGCTGTCTGATCGTGGTAACTCCTTCATATAAGGGCTTACGCGCCGCGCACAAGCTGCGAGGTGCACTCCGCCTACGCCGTAGATGGGGGATCGACGCCTAAGCCAAGCGATGACGCGCGGCGTTACCGTCGGCAAGCGGTGGTATCCGCTTCTCGGGTCGGACCTTACAGCGGCGCCCGGAGATCACCTCGATCCCCAGCTAGAGGAAAATCCGACTACCGGTCTTCGCTGGTACGTCGAGGACGACAAAAGTGGCGTATTGGCCTGCTGCGAGATCGGATAACACCTGCTTAAGCTAATCCGGCCTCGAACTCCACAGGGCTCACACATCCGATCGTCGAGTGCCCGTCGTTTAGCGTTGTAGAAGGCCAAGTCGTTCGTTTTCAAGGAGGGCGCATGTCGTCCACTTGAAGTACGTGATTG
>Ga0335081_10001178_pt1 | contig 41620 bp, 39 predicted proteins | sample Lox_Sample_35_FD_206713 | JGI IMG/M metagenome (GOLD analysis project Ga0335081, IMG submission 206713) | Soil microbial communities from Loxahatchee National Wildlife Refuge, Florida, United States - Lox_Sample_3.5 | ecosystem: Environmental > Terrestrial > Soil > Wetlands | place: USA... | reverse complement strand
AGCCGAGCACCGCGGGCACAAGCCGCATATGCGCGGTCGACGAGATCGGCATCAGCTCGGTGATGCCCTGCACCACCCCGAGGACCGCAACTTTGGCATAGCCCAACGCCACGAACCCGGTATCGACGCCATGGGTGCAAGCTTCGGTCATGGTCACATCATCTTTGCAGATTGTGGTGCGCGGCGGGCCGAATCGACGCGCCCAGTTTAGCGGGACGACCCGGGAAGGCGGACATTATAATTGCCGGCTCAGGCCGTGTGCGGATTGAACTGACCGGTCTTGCGGAAGCGCCACAGATATGTCGGCACGATCGCCTCGATCGATTCCGGGATGATGCCGAGCCCCTCCAGCGTGCGGCCATCGCGCCTGGCCGCGTCGGACACGACGTTGTCGGTTTTGAGCAATTCGACCTGGTCCGGCGTGATCGGCGGCTTCGGCGCGAACTGCAGGAACATGGCCTGCAGTTTGAGCAGCGCGAACGGAACCGGCACCAGCAGACGGCGGCGCTGCGTCGTGGCGAGCACGAATTGCATCAATTCCTTGAAGCTGCGCACCTCCGGCCCGCCCAGTTCGTAGATCGTGCCGGGCCGCAGATCGCCGTCGACCCCTCGGGCGATCGCCTCGCCGACGTCGCCGGCAAAGACCGGCTGCATGCGGCCGTGGCCGCCGCCGGGCAGCGGCAAGGCCGGAGACAGCCGCGCCAGCGCGGCGAAGCGGTTGAAGAAATCGTCCTCGGGGCCGAACACGATCGACGGCCGCACGACGATCGCTTCGTTTTGTGCCGCGAACACCCGTGCTTCGCCTTCCGCTTTGGCCCGCGCGTAATGCGACGATGAGGAGGGATCGGCGCCGATGGCGGAGACGTGAACGAGCGCCGCACCGGCATCCTTGGCGGCACGCGCCACCGTTGCGGCGCCTGCCGTCAGCACCGCGTCGAAGCGTTGATTGCCGCGCTCGAACAGGATGCCGACCAGATTGACGACCGCGTCGGCATCGCGCACCGCCGCCGCGACCGAGTCCGGATAGCGCAGATTGGCCTGCACCGCGTGAATCTGGCCGACCTTGCCCATGGGGCGCAGATGGCCGCAAAGTTCCGGGCGGCGCACTGCGACGCGAATGCGATAGCCGCGATTGGCCAGCGCCCGCACCACGTGGCGGCCGAGAAAGCCCGAGCCGCCGAACACGGTGACGAGCGTCTCAAGCTTGCTCTTCATCGCCATGATCGCTCTCGATGATCGCTCTCGATGATCGCTCTGGATGACCGCTCTAGATGGAGCCGCTCTAGATGGCCCGAAGCGGCGGGATACATGATCGTTTTCGCGCTGTATAGGGGATTACGCAGTCGCCCGCATGACGAAGACCGCACGACGGCGGCAAGGCGAAGAACCCCTTCGGTTGGAAGGGCTTCGATTGACAAGGGGACGACCGCTTTCGTACCTATCCGGGGCAGACCGCGCCGCTTTAAGTATGCCCAGGTGGCGGAATTGGTAGACGCACTAGTTTCAGGTACTAGCGCCGCGAGGCGTGGAGGTTCGAGTCCTCTCCTGGGCACCATCGCCGCAATCGGCATTTGATTCCGCGTAGGCGCTCGAGGTCGATGGCTTCGCAAGCGCCGCGGCATCGCATATTCGCTTTGGGGCAAAGCGGAACCGGCGACGCGGGCCGAAACGTGCATCCCAAAGTCCTTCGTCGTCGCCTTATTCGCTATTTGCGGCGATACGCGATATCGTGCCTCACTGGCCTGCGCGGTATTCGACAGATCTCGCGAAAGAATCGGGTCGTCATCGTTGTCTTGTAGCGGGGTTTTGCATGAGTATGACGCTGAGCACTCCGCTGAGGGGCCGCGCGGTTTTTACCAGAATATGGAAGCTGACGATCAGACGGGTGCTGTTTCCGGTCTGCGTGCTGGCGCCGTTCGCTTATTTCTTCCCCAAGATCGCGCTGTTCTACGCAATCTGCGGCGCCTACGACGTGACCCGCAACAGTGGGCTGAAATTATCGACACTGCGGCGGTATTTCATCGGCAACGGCTTCCTGCTCTGGCTGCTGTCGCCGATCAATGTTGTTCTCGATCTCCTCTCGCTGCCGTATTTCAACCGCGGCATCTATAGCATCGACGATCTGCCGCCGAGCTATCAGGACGAAGTGCGGCGTTTGATCCAGGTCACCGACGAGGCCGGCCTCGTCCGCCGCCTCGAGGAGCGCTCGCAAGAACACCGGCGCACCATGTTCTCTTGGCGCTGGTACGGGATCAAATCCGAAGCCGCTGTGGACGTTCCCGGCTTCGACGGTCCATGGCGATACGTCAAGACCATCGGGCTCTCCGTCTTCAACAAACGGACCACCACGTCTCCGCATTTCGGCTGGCTGCGTCCGACTTTGCGGCTGTTATACAACATCAACGATATGCACGATAAATCCGCCTACATCGTTGTCGGCAACGTGACGAATTACTGGTGCGACAACAAGCTATTCATCTTCGACGACACATTGTTGCATCTGTCCGCGAACGAGACCGACCAGCCGCGTTACTGCATGTTCGTGGACATTCTGCGTCCGACGCCGTTTCCGCGCGTCATGGCGGCGGTGGTCGCGGTTGAGGCGTTTTTGAACCAGAAATTCAAGTTCATCCGGTTCAGCGGCTGGACGCTGGTCGGCCGGTGAGTGCGGCCATGGCCGGCATGGCCGCGATCATGCGCGATCGTCAGTAGCGCAGCGTCTCGGCGTTGCGGTCCTTCAGATACTGATCGAGCCCCCAACGCTCGACTTGGGCGAAGACTTCGCCGAAATCCTCGGGCGGCAGGGCTTCGTTGACGAAGCGCTCGCCGCGGCCGAACGCCATGAAATCCCACGGGTGGACATTCTCGAATTCCGGCGGCACGGCGAGCTTCCAGAGCGGCAGGTATTTCGGCAGGTTCGCCGCCAGCGCCTGTTCGGCGCGATTGAGCGCACGCATATAGCCGTGCACGACCTCGGCGGGCGCGTTTGCGGGCACCCACCACAGCGTCTTGAATTTGTCTTCGATGATCTTGCGCAGGCCGAGCTGTTCGGCCATCGCGATCTGTGGCGGCAACAGACTCGCCGCCTCGACCTCGCCGTCGAGCAACGCTTTCAGCCGCGCGCCGAAGCCGCCGGTATTGACGGTCTTGATGCGCTCGAGCGGCAGATATTTTTCCAGCCGATAGGGCACGTTGAAATGGCTGCCGGCGCGCATGCCGACGGCCACCGGCACGTCGGCAAGATCCGCCGGCCTGCGGATCTTGGAATCCGGCCGCACGAAAATCGCCCAGGGCGAAACGCCATAGCCCTCGGTGACGACGCGGCCCATGCCGGCGCTGGCGTTGCAGATTGTGCCCCACAGGCAGGCGCCCTGCACCACGTCCTCTTTGTCGTCGGTGTAGGGGCGGTCCTGCGGGCGGTGGAGATAATCGAAGTCCTTCCAGCTCGATTGGGTGCCGCGAAAGGTCTTCCAGTCGAAGGCGACGTCGAGGCCTTCGGCGGCGAAAAAGCCCTCCTGCATGGCGACGAAATCGTTCAGTCCCATGCCTTTCGGCGCGACCTTCACCGGCATCAATTGCTTGGTCATGGCGATGCACTCCCTTTGTTGTTGAGTTTTTGTTGTTCTTTGTCTCTACAGCAGAATCTATTGTTGACCTCATCCTGAGGTGGCCGCGCAGCGGCCCTCGAAGGGTGAGGATGACGGATCTGCGAAGGTCGTATCACCCGATCAGCGACAGTGTCGCCTGCTCGTAGCGGCGCGATCCCATCTCGCCGGCCGGGAAGATGTGGTGGTCGGCGATCCACTCGAAGGATTCTTCATAGACTTCCTTGGTGTAGGGCTCGAACACCAGCCGCTCGCCGGGGCCCCAGCGCCGCGTGTCCATTTGTGCGTGGAAGCGGTCGGGAAACTCGTTCTTGTAGTAATGGGTGTAGAGCTCCGGGCGAAGGTCGATGTCGCGCTGCGCCTTGCGCAACGCGCGGAAGAATTTGCGTAAATCCTCCGGATCGGGATCGCCGTGGATCATGGTGGCGATCATGAAGGTGGTGTCGATTACTTTGCGGAACCCGAGTTGTTCGGCGAAATAATAAGGCCCGCTGAACAGGTTCACCGCCGGCGCGGCGCCGTCGATCAGCCTTTCCATGCGCGCGAACAGCATGCCGTCGGCATAATTGAACTTGATCTGGTCGGCCTTGAGATAGCCTTCCAGCGCCTGCACCGTGGCGTAATGGCTGCCGGACTGATAGCCGACCGAGACCGGCACGCCGGCGAGATCGGCCGGCGTTTTGATTTTCGAATCGGCAGCAACGAAAACGCCCGCCGGCGACACTGAGTAGACGTCGGTGTACATGCGGCCGTGGCCGTTCGAGGCGGCGACATTGACGGTCCAGTGGCAGGCGCAGCTCACATTCGACTTGCGGCCTTCCTCCAATGACTGGAAGGCGCCGACCTTGTCGCCCTTATCGTGGATCTTGCCGCCGGTCGCGCGAACCAATTCGCGGAATTCGTAATCCAACCCTTCGGCGCGAAAATAGCCCTTCTCTTCGGCAACCCATTCCTGCAGGCGAAAATGCGGTTCGATCAGAAATTTTGTCATGGTTCTCCTCCGGTTTTCCGTTAGCAGCTGAAGTGTCCGTTGCCGGGAATGCGGCCGCGCTCGGCGACACGGCGGGCGCGGATCATCTTGACATGATCATCCATCAGGGCCCGCGCCCCGCTCGGGTCGCGCAGCTCGATCAGATCGGCGAGCCTCGTGTGAACCTCAAGAATGTGCCGCGCCAGTTTTGGTGTCGCGGTGACGTTGCGGCGGGGCCACGACACATGTTCCAGCGAGATAAGCTGCACGAGGATGACGCGGTTGTGCGAGGCCTCGGCCACGGCGAGATGGAAGTCGCGCGACAGCCGGGTGAATTCGTCGAGATCGGCGATCGCCGCTTCGGCTTCGGCGAGCAGGCGGCGGAGCTTCGTCACGTCGGCCGGCGTCGCGTTCTCGGCGGCAAGCTCGGCGCCGAGCGTCTCGATAGCGCGCTGCGCATCCATGATCTCCGCCGCGCTCACCCCGGTGAGGTCGAGCTGCACGGCGAGCGCTTCGGCGAACAGGCGCGGATTGCCGTGCGCGATGCGCGCGCCGCCGCCTTTGCCCATGCGGATCTCGACGATGCCGAGCGCCTCCAGCGTGCGCAGCGCGTCGCGAGCGACGATGCGGCTCGCCTTGAAGCGGGCCGCCAGATCCTTCTCGGTGCCGAGAAAGTCGCCGGGCTTGAGCCGTCTGGCGAACAGCGCGTCGCGCACCTGCGCCACCACTTGCGCCGACAGCGACGAGGAGCGGCCGGCAAACATGATGCGCGCGGTCAAGTCGCCGCCGCGTTGCGTCACGCTTTGCCTGGCTGATGCACGGGCCATCGGAGGTCAGATTAAGGGCTGGCGTTAAAATAGTAAAGATAGTATCTTTTGCCGAGGCTCGGCATGACCGCGGCAAAACACATTCGGGGAAGACAGCCATGGTTCAGCAGAAGAAGGTTCGACAGCGCATCAGTTACGTCCCGTTGGAAAAGATGGACGCGCGGATGCACGCCGAGATGGAGCGCTGCCAGCGCGAGGGCACGCCGCGGCCGGAAAGCTCGGCCATCCGCGCCCATGTGCCGGCCTGCTTCTGGTTCTTCGCCGAATCCTGGCACAATATTTTCCGCACCGGCGTGCTCGATCATCCGATCAAGGAATTGTGCCGGCTCTACGTGTCGCGGTCGGTGGCTTGCGAATATTGCGGCAACCAGCGTTCGGTGAAGGCGGCCCGCAGCGGCGCGCTGATCGAGGACCAGGTGCTCGATCTGCTGAACTTCGAGAGCTCGAACAAATATGACGAGCGGCAGAAGGCGGCGCTGGCCTACGCCGAGGCCATCGTCTGGCGCGCCGATACCGACGATGCGTTCTGGGACCGCATGCATGCGCATTTCAGCGAGCCGGAGCTCGTCGAACTCGGCTGCATGATCGGACTCACGCTCGGCCAGCAGAGCTGGCTGCGGCTTCTCAATATCGAGCACCACGAAGTGCTGGCCGGCACCGCCGCCTCGATGGCGCCCGGCTTCGAGGACGCCGGCCGGCTGAAAGCGACGAAATCGAAGGCCGATTATTGGGCGAAGGCAAAGCCCGCCGACGCGCCGGCCCGCTAAAAATAGGGGCAAAGGAGCCCTAAATACTTTGCGGCATATCAATGCCGGCAAGGACCGTGCCGGACAGTATTATTTCGCTATCGGGTACGATCGATGGCCGTGGCACGGCAGACAACGCATGGCTGACAAGCTGGCTCCGGACGCGCGCAAGCGCCAGATCATGATCTGGTACGTCTTTGCCGCGGTCATGGGCGTTCTGCTGTTCCAGGCGCTGTGGACCAACTACTCGCAAGTCGAGACGATCCCATACAGCCGGTTCCAGACACTGCTCGATCAAGACAAGGTCGCCGACGTCACCGTCGGCGCCGACTCGGTCCAGGGCACGCTCAAGGAGCCGCTGCCCGACGGCAAGAAGCAATTTTATGCGGTCCGCGTCGATCCGCAGCTGGCGGAGAAACTTGCGGCGCACCAAGTCGTGGTCAATGGCGCGCCGTCCGGCGGCGTGGTGCAAACCATCCTGTCCTGGATCATTCCCGCCGTCATCTTCTATGGCATTTGGATGTTTTTGTTCCGCCACGTCGCCGAGCGGCAGGGTTTCGGCGGGCTGATGACCGTCGGCAAATCGCGCGCCAAAGTCTTCGTCGAGACCGATACCAAAGTCACGTTCAAGGACGTCGCCGGCGTCGATGAAGCCAAATTCGAGCTGCAGGAATTGGTCGCCTTCCTGCGCAACCCGAAATCCTACGGCCGGCTCGGGGCGCGGGTGCCGAAGGGCGTTCTCCTCGTCGGTCCGCCGGGCACCGGCAAGACCTTGCTGGCCAAAGCGGTGGCCGGCGAGGCCGGCGTGCCGTTCTTTTCGATTTCCGGCTCGGAATTCGTCGAGATGTTCGTCGGCGTCGGCGCCGCGCGGGTACGTGATCTGTTCGAACAGGCGCGCAAGGCCGCGCCCTGCATCATCTTCATCGACGAGCTGGACGCGCTGGGGCGAAGCCGCGTTCCCGGCGGCTTCGGCGGCACCGACGAGAAGGAGCAGACACTCAATCAGCTCCTTGCCGAGCTCGACGGCTTCGATCCGAGTACCGGCGTGATTCTGCTCGCCGCGACGAACCGGCCGGAAATCCTCGATCCGGCGCTGCTGCGCGCCGGACGCTTCGACCGCCAGGTTCTGGTCGACCGCCCCGACCGCACGGGCCGGCTCGACATCCTCAAAGTGCACATCCGCAAGGTGCAGCTCGCGCCCGATACCGATCTCGACGCCATCGCCGGCCTGACCACGGGCTTCACCGGCGCCGACATCGCCAATCTCGTCAACGAGGCTGCCATCATCGCGACGCGGCGCGACGCCACCGCGGTGAATCTCAACGATTTCACCGCGGCGATCGAACGGATCGTCGCCGGACTGGAGAAAAAGAGCCGCGTGCTTAACGCCGACGAGCGGCGCCGGGTCGCTTTCCATGAAATGGGCCATGCGCTGGTGGCGGCGACGCTGCCGGGCATCGATCCGGTGCAGAAGGTTTCGATCATTCCGCGCGGCGTCGGTGCGCTCGGCTATACCATCCAGCGCCCGACCGAGGACCGTTTCCTGCTCAACCGATCGAATCTGGAAAACCGCATCGCCGTGTTGATGGGCGGGCGCGCGTCCGAACAGCTGGTGTTCGACGGCGACGTATCCAGCGGCGCCGCCGACGACCTGCAGCGCGCCACCGAGATCGCGCTGGAAATGGTGACGCGTTACGGCATGGATCCGCAAGTCGGTCAGCGCACTTATGCGCCGGCGCCGCAGCCGTTCTTGATGATGCCGGCCGGCAACCACGTGCAGGCCGCCGAGCTGACCACCCGCGAGATCGACGTCGCCGTGCGCGACCTGCTCGGCCGGGCGGCCGAGCGCGCCGGCGACATTTTGCGCACGCGACGCGGCGATCTGGATGCCGGCGTCGATTTGCTGCTCGAGCGTGAGACCATCACCGCCGACGATTTCCCGCCGCTGCGCTCGCCCAATACCCCGACAGAACCACGTTTGTCGGTAGTGCCCGCGTCAAGCTGAAACCGAGCAGAGGATCAACGATGGTGGAGCGTTTGTGCCTGTTCGCATTGCACGGCAGCGACCAACTCGGCGCGGCGATTGCCGGGGCACTCGGTCAGCCGCTCGCCGCCCACGAAGAGCGCGAGTTCGAGGACGGCGAGCACAAGGCGCGTCCGCTGGAGTCGGTGCGCAACGCCGACGTGTTCGTGCTGCACGGCCTCCATGGCGGCCCGCAGCAAAGCGCCAACGACAAGCTGTGCCAGCTGCTGTTCTTCATCGGCGCCGTCAAGGACGCCGGCGCCTCGCGCGTCACCGCGATCGCGCCTTATCTCTGCTACGCGCGCAAGGACCGGCGCACCAAACCGAGCGATCCGGTAACGACACGCTATGTCGCGAGCCTGTTCGAAGCCGTCGGCACCGCCGCAGTCATCACTCTCGACGTGCATAATCCGGCGGCGTTCGAAAACGCCTTTCGCTGCCCGACGGTGGCGCTGACGGCGGCGCCGCTGTTCATCGACTATGTGAAAAACCCGGCCACGGGCCTGGCCAATGACAAACTCTGCGTGGTGTCGCCGGACCCGGGCGGCACCAAGCGCGCCGATCTGTTCCGCGAAGCGCTCGAAAGCGCGCTCCATCGGCCCATCGGCAAAGGCTTTGCCGACAAACGCCGCAGCGCCGGCGTGGTGTCCGGCGATCTCTTCGTCGGCGACGTCGAGGGCGCGACCGCGCTCATCATCGACGACCTGATCAGTACCGGCGGCACGCTCGTGCGCGCGGCACAGGCGGCGCGGCGGGCCGGCGCCAAGCGGGTGCTGGCGCTGGTCACGCATGGTCTATTCATGCCGGGCGCCGAGACCGCCATCCTCAATTCCGCGATCGACCGCGTCATCGTGACCGACTCGGTGCCCGCGTTCCGGCTTGGCGATAAATCCGCGCGGGCCAAGCTCGATATCCTGCCGGTGGCGCCGTTGCTGGCCGAGACCATTCGCCGCCTGCGGACCGGCGCGACGCTCAGCGATCTCTCCGTTTTCTGAGCTTTCTCTCGAGCCGCACGGCGTCGGCATGCGCCAGCCGCAGATAGGCGCGCGCCAACACCGGCCATTTTTCCGGCGTGCGCGGGGTGGCTTCGATGAGATGCGCGATGGCAAGCCGCGCCCGCAGCATCGCGCGGTGGCAGCGGTAGAACAAAAACAGCTCGTCGGCGTGCCCGTCATGCAGCGCGTGCGCAACGCGGCGGCGCAGATATTCCCCGGCCCAGGCGGCGCCGAGTCTTTCGCACTCGACGCAGAGGAAGGCGAGCTCGTCGAGCGGATCGACCATGCGCAGGCCGGTATTGAATTCCAGGCAATCGATGATGCGCACCGGATCGCCCAGCCAGATGTGTTCGGGGCGCAAATCGCCGTGACCGTCGACGATGCAGCGGCTTCGCACCCGCGCGGCCAAAACCGCGCCGCGCTCGGCGAGGAAGCGGCGCTGCATTGCGTCGCTGTAACGTACCGTTCCCGCGGGCAATGCAAAGCGCGGATCGAGCAACACGCGCCGGTTATAGGCGAGGCTGTTGCACAGCATGGCCCGGTACATTGCCGGTGCGACGAAGACGGCGCGGGCGCGGCGGTAGAACTGCACCAGCACGGCGGCGACGCGGTCGAGCTGCCAGCGCTGCAGGCGATTTTCCGCGATCACGCGGTCGAGCATCTTGGCGTCGTCCAGCCGGTTCATCACCACAAGCCAGTCGACGACATCGCCGCAGCCGCCGATGGCGAGCCCCGAGGGCGAATGCGTCAGCGTCACCACGCCGCGATAGACGTCGGCGGCCAGGCGCCGATTGAGCCGCAACTCGGCCCGGCACGCCGCCTCGCGGCGATCGAGCGTCGAGAAGTCGAGATAGGGAAAGCGAACCGGCTTCTTGAGCTTGTAGGCGCGGCCGTCGGCGAGAAAAACTTCCGACATGTGGGTCTCGCGACGGACCACCTCATGCGCCGGCGGTGAATAGGAGTCGCCGCGCATGAGAAATGCGATCTTGTCGGCGAGCGAGGGTTCAGAGCGATCCATGGTCGTCTCTGTTTCCAGACCCGCGGGCGGCGATGCGTCGAACATCGCTTCCCTGGCGGGATCGGCCGTTTTACGGGATCAATTCCCTTTGCTCGCCGTCCTCAACGCGAGGGGGCAGGCTCTGCCCCCCCCCTCGAGACCCACCACGAAGAACCGGCCCCTCGAACGCGTCTGCTCAAAGCTTGCTCAGCTTGATCTCAGCGCCGTTTAATTCACCGATGACGCCATCATGGATCGAATCCATCAGATCGCCGATGCTGCTGGTTTTGGCCATCCATCTTTCGCGCGCCCTGCTCCACACGTCTTGCCATGCCGCGCCAAAGCTCGCGGTATCGTCGATCTCATAGACCCCCTCGTGGAGGCGCCTGCCCGCCTTGACGATCTCAAGCTTCACCTTCATGTCGGCTTCCCTCGCGAAGTTTGCGTTGACAATGCGAAAATTCGGAAAATCGTGCAACAGATGCCACTCGGCCGCCGTTGTTGTCCTTGATCCCGGTCAATCCTTGATCCCGGTTGAAATGACTGCGCTTAATGAGAGACACGCCGTTGGCGTGAACGGCGACCAATAGGAAAATCATGGCCGAGCCGGAGCAACACGCTAAATCGCCGACCGGAGAGGCAAAGATAGAAATCAGCCTCAGTCGCCTGTCGCAACTGTTCAACTCGCTCGATCCATCGCCGTTTCACGAGCGGGATCTCGACCAGGATGCCGAGGATTACATTATCGGCTCGGCCGAGGAGATCGGGCTGCCGCGTCCGATCGCGCTGATCGTGCATCTGCCGGCCGATCAATTGCCGCCTGCGGGCTCCCCGGATCTCGGCGAGGCGATCCATAATTATTTCGCTTATCGCGAGGCCCATGAACGCCGACGGCTGCGGCTATTGTTTCGCGACGGCCGCATCGCGCTCATCAGCGGCCTGGTTTTCTTGTTTTGCTGCGTATTGTTGCGGGAACTGGCGTTTTCCTTCGGCAACGATGCCGCATCGGAGATTTTCGGCGAAGGCATGTTGATCATCGGGTGGGTGGCGATGTGGCGGCCGTTGGAGATTTTTCTCTACGAATGGGTGCCAATCCGCCGCCGCTGCCGGGTACTGGCTAAGCTTGCGAAAATGCCGGTCATCATCAGGCCGAAATGACGCGGAACGAATACGCCGGCCGGTTGATATGCATCAAAGCCGGTCCGAGCCCGAGCACGATAGGCTTTGGCAGATTCAATCGGAGCGAGATCATGCAAACCCAGCCCGAAATCCAATTTCAAGGCCTCACAGCCGTCCCGGCAGTGCGCGACACCATCGACAGGCATGTGGCCGAACTGGAGCAGCGCTGGGGCCGCATCACGGGTTGCCGCGTGGTGGTGAAGGCGCCGAGCCAGCGTCATCGAAACGGGGGACTATATGAGGTCCATGTCCGGCTCGCGCTGCCGGACGGTCGTGAAGTGAATGTGGAAAGAACGCCGCCGGCCGACCAGCGGCACGCCGATCTGACTTTCGCCGTTGACGACGCATTCAAACACGCGCGTCGGCAGCTGCAGGATCAGGTTCGCCGTACTCAAGGCCAGGTGAAGCATCGCGAAGGACCGCCCGCTGGAACGGTGGCGCATCTCGATCCGTCCGGCGAATTCGGTTTTATCGAAAGCGTCGACGGGCAGGAAATTTACTTTCACCGCAACAGCGTTCTCGGCGACGGCTTCAGCCGCCTGCAGGTCGGGGCGGCAGTCACCTATGCAGAAGAACCCGGCGAGAAGGGCACGCAGGCAACGACAGTGAAGCTTGTCGGCAAGCGCAAGCTGCGTACGTGACGGTGCGGTCGTTCGGTGGCGTGACGATGGCGCACCGTGCCTTACTCCTCGCAGGACAGGCCGAATTGCGCCAGCCCCTCCTCCAGATGATCGGGTAGCAACGGCATGCCAAGCAGATAGGCCGCGGTGCGCTTGTTGTGGGCGCGCGCCGCTTCGGCGCGCAAGTCGTCCCAATCCGCGAGCGTGCCGTCGCCACGGCCGAGCCACGCCAAGGCGACGAGATCGACCTGCTCATCCTCGCTCATGCCGAAGATGGCGGCCGAAATCTCCTGGACCACCGGATCGTCCTTGTGGTCTTCCAGAATTGACAGCATCCCGTCGTCGGTCGCATTCGACGAATCGTCAGGGTCCGTCACTATGTCTTTGGCGTCGAAGTCTCGCGCTTTGACGATGATGAAACACACCTTTTCCGGTGAGATAGACAAATCGGGCGGATTATCCAGCGTATAGTCGGCCATGATCGGATCCTCGGTGACTGCGCAACATGACTTAACTGTCAAATGTAGGGATCATTCGCCGGATCGCTTTGATTTAGATCAGAACTTGCCGCACTGGTCGTCATGCCGCGTTTGATGGTTTTTGTGCCGGGTGACGCTTTAGGATTGCGATCACGTCTTCATCCGACACTTGGCGGAAATCGGCATAGTAGAAGCCGATGGCGCCGAACAAGGGGTAATCTTCGAGACAGACAACCTCATCGGCTTCGCGGCGCAGTTCGGCAAGGCCGTCGCTCGGCGCCACCGGCACGGCAAGGATCAACCGCTGCGGATTGCGCTGCCGGGTGGCGCGCAACGCCGCGCGGGTCGTGGCGCCGGTAGCAACGCCGTCGTCGACCACAATTGCCGTGCAACCCGCGACATCCGCGCGATCGCGGCTGCCGAGATAGCGCTTGCGGCGGCGCTCGATTTCGCGGGTCTCCGCGTCGCAAACCGCTTCGAAGTCAGCCTGCGAGACGCCGGCATGGCGGATGACGTCTTCGTTGCGGACGACCAGCGGCGCGCCGCCGTCGACGACGGCGCCCATCGCCAATTCCGGCTCGAAGGGCACTCCGATCTTGCGCACCAGAATGAGATCGAGCGGGGCACCGAGCGCCGCCGCGATCTCGGCCGCCACCGGAACGCCGCCGCGCGGCAGCGCCAGAACCACCGGATTGCTGTCACGATAACCGGCGAGCGCAATCGCAAGCTTCTGCCCCGCCTCGGCACGGTTCGTAAATGGCATCGCATTCTCTTATCGACCGCGACCATCAATAGGCCCAAGTTCCACACCGCGAATTGATCCGAGTCAAATTTGCGGCAGCGGAACTGTGCCAGCACTCCGTAGATTTCCTTAGGGCCGCGCCCTGAATTTTGCGGAGCGCCAGCTTGGCCTATCGTCCTGTGGGCGCGCAAATTGGACGCAACATGAATCAAAGCACCAAGGAAAGCGGCAAGGTCACGCCCGCGGCATGGCCCGCCGCGAGCGAGCACGAAGCCCGGCCGACGACCTCCAATGACGCTTTGCCGGCATCCGCGGATGCCAAACTGCCGGCGGTCATCGCCACGCCGGCGCCGGTGCGCCGATGGCGGGTCGTGGCCTTTATCGCTCTGCTCATCGCGCTGGGCGGCGGCAGCATCGGTTACTATTGGTGGCAACGGCTCCATCCGGCGCTGCCGCCCGGCATCTATTTCGGCAATGGCCGGCTCGAAGCGGAAGAAATCAACATCGATACCAAATATGCCGGCCGCATCGCCGAGATCCTGGCCGACGAGGGTGATCTGGTAAAAGCCGGCCAAGTGGTCGCGCGCATGGATACGCGCGATCTTAATGCTTCGCTGAAAAAAGCGCAGGCGCAGGTCCAAGGCGCGCAGCGGGCGGTCGACGAAGCGAACGCCAATCTGAAACAACAGGACACACAAGTGGTGCTGGCGCAGCAGGAATACGACCGCGCCGCCTATCTGGTTCAGAAGAACTTCCAGACCAAAGAAGTTCTGGATCAGCGCCAACAGCAGCTGAGCGGCGCCATCGCGCTGCAGTCGGCCGCGAGAGCACGCGTGACGCTAGCCGAGCGATCGTTCGACGCGGCCACCCACGATGTCGAACTTTATAACGTCGAGATTGCCGACAATACGCTGATCGCGCCGCGTGACGGGCGCATTCAATATCGCATCGCCAATATCGGCGAGGTGCTGCCGGCGGGCGGGCATGTGTTTGCCATGCTCGATATTTCCGACGTCTACATGGACATCTACTTGCCGACACTCGAAGCGGGAAAGGTGAAGTTCGGCGACGAGGCGCGTGTCGTGCTTGATGCCTACCCGGACTACGCAATTCCGGCGAAGGTTTCGTTCATCGCCACGCAAGCGCAGTTCACCCCCAAGACGGTGGAGACCCAGAACGAGCGCGACAAGCTGATGTTCCGCATTCGCGTGCAGCTCGATCCGGAGCGGCTGCACAAACGCGCCGAGTCGGTGCGCAGCGGCCTCCCGGGCGTGGCTTACGTCAAGACCGACTCCGCCGTGACCTGGCCCGATTCACTGCAAAGGTTTCCGCCGCAATGAATGAAGCGGCCAAGCCGGTCGCGCGACTCGATGCGGTCACCCAGCGCTATGGGCGCGCGGTGGCGCTTAGCGCCGTCAGTCTCGAACTGCCGGCCGGTTGCATGGTCGGACTTATCGGGCCCGACGGGGTCGGCAAATCGACGCTGCTCGGCATCATCGCCGGCGCGCGCCGGATTCAGTCCGGCCAGGTCGAAGTACTCGGCGGCGACATGGCGGACGCCGCGCACCGCGACGCGGTCTGTTCCCGCATCGCCTATATGCCGCAAGGGCTCGGCAAGAATCTATATCCAGAGCTGAGTGTCGAGGAGAACATCGAATTCTTCGCCCGGTTGTTTGGCCAATCGCGTCTCGAGCGGCGATGGCGGATCGCCGAGCTTTTGAAGAGCACCGGACTGGCACCATTCGCCGACCGCCAAGCCAAGAAACTGTCGGGCGGCATGCGGCAGAAGCTCGGGCTGTGCTGCTCGCTGATCCACGATCCCGACCTGCTCATCCTCGATGAGCCGACGACCGGCGTCGATCCGCTGTCGCGGCTGCAGTTCTGGGAACTGATTGACCGCATCCGCTCGCGCCGGCCCGGCATGAGCGTCGTGGTGGCGACGGCCTATATGGAAGAGGCCGAGCGTTTCGATTTTCTCATCGCTATGAACGCCGGAAAAGTTCTGGCGGCCGGTTCCCCGCGTGAACTGAAGACGCAAACGGGGTCGAAGACCGTGGAGGATGCGTTCGTCGCAGTGCTTCCGGACGCGGATCGCGCCGGCCATAAGCAATTCCAGATACCGCCGCGCCGCATCATCGACGCCGAGCCGGTAATCGCGGCCCGCGATCTCACCTGCCGCTTCGGCGCGTTCACCGCAGTCGACGGCGTGAGCTTCACCATAGAGCGCGGCGAGGTATTCGGGTTCGTCGGATCGAACGGGTCTGGCAAGACGACGACGATGAAGATGCTCACGGGATTGCTCGCGCCCACCGAAGGCGAAGCCCTCCTGTTCGGCAAGCCGCTCGACGCGGACGATATTAGCGCCCGCAGCCGCGTCGGCTACATGTCGCAATCGTTCTCGCTCTACACCGAACTCACGGTCCGCCAGAACCTCGATCTCCATGCGCGGCTTTTCCACCTCCCGGCCGCGAAGGCCAAAGCGCGGCTTTCACAACTCGTCGCGCAATTCGGACTCGCGGATTATCTCGATCTACGCACTTCGGACCTGCCGCTCGGCATCCGGCAACGGCTTTCGCTGGCGGTGGCGGTCGTCCACGAGCCGGAAATCCTCATCCTCGACGAGCCGACCTCGGGCGTCGATCCGCTGGCGCGCGACCGATTTTGGGAGCTGTTGATCGATCTCTCCCGCAACCAGGGCGTGACGATTTTTGTCTCGACTCATTTCATGAACGAGGCCGAGCGCTGCGACCGCGTCTCGCTCATGGATTCCGGACGCGTGCTGGCGACCGACACGCCGGCCAAGCTCACCAGCGCCCGCGGTGTTGCCACGCTGGAAGATGCCTTTATCAGCTATTTGGAAGAGGCGACGGGATTGCAGGCAATGGAGCCTGTTCCGGATATTGCGTTTGACGGCGCCGGCGCAACCGTGCCGCCGACAGCGCCACGGCGTGCCTTCAGCATGCAACGGCTTTTCGCCTATACCATTCGCGAAACCATCGAACTGCTGCGCGATCCGATCCGTCTGGTCTTCGCGCTGTTCGGTACCGCGCTGCTGATGCTGGTGTTCGGTTTCGGCATTTCGACGGACGTCAACAATCTCACATTCGCCGTTCTCGATCACGATCAGAGCCATGAAAGCCGCGCCTACCTCGAGGAATTGCGCGGGTCGCCCTATTTCACGGAAAAGCCTCCGCTGGTCGATTATGCGGATCTGGAAAAGCGCATGCAGGGCGGCGAGCTCGACGCCGCGATCGAAATCCCGCCTGGATTTGGCCGTGACGTCGAGCGCGGACGTCCCGCCTGGGTCGGCGCCTGGGTCGACGGTGCCATGCCGTTTCGTGCCCAGACGATACGCGGCTATCTGCAGGCAATGCATGCGCTGTACTTGAACGATCCCGCGGTAAAGACATCCGCGCCCGCGCAACCGCCGCCCGCCGATATCGAGGTCAGATTCAAATACAATCAGAATTTTGAGAGCATCTACGCGATGGTGCCGGGGACCATGTCGCTCTTGCTGGCGCTGTTTCCGGCCATTTTGATGGCCCTCGCCATCGTGCGCGAGAAGGAACTCGGGTCGATCACGAACCTCTACGTGACCCCGGTCACGCGCATCGAATTTCTGCTCGGCAAGCAGATCCCCTATATCGGCGTCGCCTTCACCAACTTCGCGATGATGGTTCTGATGGCCCTGTTCCTATTTCAGATTCCGCTCAAGGGCAGTTTTCCGGCGCTCGTGTTCGGCGCGCTGCTTTACGTCACGACGACAACGGCTTACGGCATGATGATCTCCGCCTTCACCCGAACCCAGATCGCCGCTCTGTTCGGCACCGCGATCCTGACGGTTTTGCCGGCGACACAGTTTGCCGGAATGCTCGTACCGGTGTCGGCGCTTTCCCCGACCGCCCAGATCATGGGCCGCGCCTTTCCGATGACGTATTTTCTGCCGATCACCGTCGGCACTTTCACCAAGGGACTCAAGCTCGGCGATCTCGGCGGCGACCTTTTGGCGCTCGCGATATTCATCCCCGTCCTTACCACGATCAGCATGGCGCTGTTGCGCAAGCAGGAACGTTAGGAGCGGACGGTGCGGACCCTCGGCAACATCTTCTGGCTCGGCACCAAGGAATTGCGCAGCTTCATGCGGGACGCCGTCCTGCTGGGGCTCGTCGTCTATACCTTCTCGCTCGCCATTGTTGCCCAGTCGGGCAGCAATTCGCAGGAACTGCATAATGCTTCCATCGCTATCGTCGATGAGGACCATTCCGAGCTGTCACGTCGCATCGCGCATGCCTTTTTGCCTCCGTACTTTCAGACGCCGAAGCCGATTGCCGAGCGCGACATCATGCCGGCGATGAATGCCGGAAGATTCACGTTCGTGGTCGACATTCCGCCGAATTTCGAGCGCGACGTGCTCGGTGCCCGCAGACCCGGACTGCAAGTCAATGTCGACGCCACCGCGATGGTTCAGGCGGGACTAGGCTCCGACTATATTCAGCAAATCGTGAGCAATGAGATCCGGGATTTTCTGTCCCGTTCCGAGGGCGCCCCGCTGTCTCCCGTCAATCTCGACGTGCGCATCACCTTCAATCCCAATATCACGACGGCGTGGTTCACCAGCGTCATGGGCATCATCAACAATGTCACGATGCTCGCCATCATCCTGGCTGGCGCGGCGATCGTGCGCGAGCGCGAGCACGGCACCATGGATCATCTCCTGGTCATGCCGTTGACGCCGTTCGAGATTGCGATGTCGAAGGTCTGGGCCAACGGCCTGGTCATCACCGTTGCCGCCGGTCTGTCGCTGCTTCTTGTCGTTCGCACGCTGCTCGGCGTGCCGATCATCGTCGGTTCCATTCCGCTGTTCATGCTCGGCGTCATGATTTATCTGTTCTTTGCGTGCGCCATCGGCATTTTTATCGGTACGGTGGCGCGCTCGATGCCCCAGCTCGGCTTGCTCTTCATGCTCGTCTTCCTGCCGATGAACATGCTCTCCGGCAGCAACACTCCGCTCGAAAGCATGCCGTCGTGGCTGGCCGACGCGATGCAAGCGTCGCCTTCGACGCATTTCGTCTCGTTCGCACAGGCAATACTTTATCGCGGCGCCGGCCTTGACGTGGTCTGGCCGCAGTTCGCCATGGTGGCTGGAATCGGCGGCTTGTTCTTCGTTCTGGCCATTTGGCGGTTCCGTTCGAGCACAGCCCAAGCGGGCACGTAGCGCACGCGCGATCAATGAAAAAAGACCCCGGCCGAAACGACGGCCGGGGCTTAATGACCGGTTATCTCCGAGTTCAGGGGGGAGGAGGACGAACCCGGAAAGCGATCCAGTAGATGCACATTGCATTGAGCAGGCGCGCGCCGCTTTGATCTGGATCAATCCGTGCAATTTTGCCCATTCATATAAATTCACCGTCAACTCTCGCCGGTGCAACGATGGACCTCAAGGAAGCGATCTACATACGCCGCGCCGTCCGTGACTTCACGGTCGAACCGGTCGACGACAAGACCATTTACGGCCTGATCGAAGCCGCGGTGCAGGCGCCAAGCGCGGTCAATCAGCAGCCCTGCTCGTTCTGTGTCGTGCGCGACAAGGGCCTGCTGGCGAAAATTTCGCGTGAGGCGAAGTCGTTTATGGTCAAAAGTACGCCGCTCGGGCTGATGTCGCATCATTTCCAGCAAATATTGAACGATGCGAATTTCGACATCTTTTATCATGCGCCGGTATTGATCGTGATTTCCACGGTCGCGGATATTCCTTGGGCGGTCGAGGACTGCGCGCTGGCTGCCGAAAATCTGATGCTGGCGGCGCGCGGCGCGGGGCTCGGCACATGTTGGATCGGATTTGCCCAAGGCTGGCTCGCTACGCCCGAGGGTAAGGCGCTGCTCAAAATCCCGGCGGCCTATCGTCCCTGCGCTCCGATTATTCTCGGCCATCCGAAATTGGAGCCACCCCCGATACCGCGAAAGGCGCCGGAAATCAGTTGGATCGGCGCCTAGCGCCGCACCGTCGCGGCGGCGGCTCGCGCCCGCTCGGTGATCGCGCGGCGCAGAATCGCTGCGTCAATTCCCCGTTTACCTGAAAGAATATCCTGCGGCGGAACGCGCCCAAGAAAGCTCGGCGCCCGAGCTCAATTGATTTAAATCAAAGACGAACGGCGAGGGTCCGGGCGAGCTTTTGCCTCATGTGGCAGCCGATCAATACCGCGCCTTATGACCGCGATCTAGAATTGGCCGTCATTGATTTCGGCGAGCCGCACGCTCTGGTGTTTGCCTGCCGCCGCGTTCTCAACGGCTGGATCAATGCCGAAACCAAAAGCAGAATCGAAGTGCAGCCGACGCACTGGCGGGAATGGAACAGGACAAGCTAGCGTCGGCGCCGCCGTTCTTGACCGGGTTTGTCGGGCGCGGACAATTTCGCCTCTTCTTCTTCCAAGAGACGCAGCAGGGTCTGTCGTTTCGATTCGTCGGTTTCGCGCGCCAGCAGCTTGCGATAGTGCTCGATATTGAGATGAGCCACGGTGCGATCCATGGCGGTTCTCCGCTCCAACAATCGCCCCGCACGAATGTACACCCGCCGCGGCATACCGGAAAGGACACCGCCGCTCCGCGGCGGGCTATGCGGCGGGCGATCGCAAAGTCATTCACCAAGGGGCCGCCGAGGGTAGTCTCGTCAGCAAATCTAATTTGCCATCCTCAAATCGTCATCGGGAGCCAAGGGCGGCGCGGAGCGAAGCGACGTCCGATTGGAAACCTGATCGAGGCTGCGGCGATCGCACGAATTCAACCGCACGAGGCGCGCGCCTCGCTCGTGGCATTCGATCATCAGTGTGTCGAGTTCCGTGCCCCGCCGCTTGCCGATGCGGATTTTTCTCGCTTCGCGGCGCGCAAAATCGAGAATCGGCTGCGGGATTTGCTCGTCGAAGACGATGACGTCCGCCGCATGGAGCGCCCGAACGGCATGCAGCGTCAGCGAATTGGGATCATTAACGTCGACATCGATGACGGTGACAGAGCCATCGGCGAGTGCGCCGCGGCCGCGGCTCTCGTCGATGAAGCGCTCGAAATCGTCCTGGCCGGGCTCGTTGTCGGCATTCGCCATGGCGTGAGCCGCGAACAGCTCCCAAAATCTGCGCCGCCGGGCCCAAGACAGGCCCGATGTCTGCACTGCGGCGCGCCAGGCCGCAGCGGCAACGGTCCAGCGGGCAAATCCCTTTGCCAGGAGCGCTTCGAGCTTGCCGCGGACCGCCCGCGCGAAGATTGGCGCTGCGCCGCCGGTCGATATGCCGATCACCAGCGGTGAGCGGTTCACGATCGCGCCGAAGGAAAAATCGCAATAGGCCGGTTTGTCGATGACATTGACCGGAACGCCGGCGCTCCGTGCCGCGGCGGCAAAGCGAGCCGCCTCCTCGCCGTTGCCACAGTCGCCGATCGCGAGCGCTGCGCCCGGCAAATCGGCCACGGCCCAGCTGCGTCGATGCAATGTGATAGCCCGAAAGCAGCGATCGGCGGCAAGCTGCAACAGCGCGCCGCACGGATCGCCGCTGTAAACGTCGACGCGCGCGCCGGTCGCCGCCAACAGCTCGGCCTTCCACGTCGCCGCCGGACTGCCGCCGGCGATCACCGCGCGCTTGTTCTCAAGTGCGAAGAACAGCGGCAGCCGCGCCAGCGCGCCAAACCGTTCCGGCCGGCTTTGCGTGTCGAGGGCATCGCTGCTCATGCTGCGCGCCGCGGTCCGGCATTGGCGTGAAAATCGCGGCCGTTGCCGGTGGCCGCGATGAACCCGGCACGGATGACGAACGCGCCAAAGCGTTCTCCGGCTTGCCGCCCCCGGGCGTAAGCGGCGAACAGCGGATCCAGCGTGGCAACGATGCCGGCGTGATCGAGATCTTGCCGATAAAGCTTGTTGAGCCGCGAGCCGTCGAAGGCAGCACCAAGATATAAATTGTAACGCCCGGGGCCTTTGCCGACCAAGCCGATTTCGGCGAGATAGGGCCGCGCGCAGCCGTTCGGACACCCGGTCATGCGGATAACGATGTCCTCGGCGGAAAGCGCATGCGCCGCGAGGCAATTATCGAGGGCCGTCAAAAGCTCGGGCAGATAGCGTTCGCTTTCGGCCAGCGCGAGGCCGCAGGTCGGCAAGGCCACGCAGGCCATGGCATTGCGGCGCAGCCCGGACCGCGGCGCCAGCAATTGCGCCTCCCGCGCGATGGCCTCGATCCGCGCTTGTTTTTCCGTCGGCACATTGGCGACGATCAGATTCTGGTTCGGGGTGATGCGGAAATCGCCGTCGTGAATTTCCGCGATGCGGCGCAGCGCCGAGAGCTGCGCCGCGCCGTCGCGGTCGAGAAGCCGTCCGTTCTGCACGAAGAGTGCGAGGTGCGCTTTGCCGCTGCCAGAATCGCTCCAGCCGTAGCGGTCGCCGGTAGACGTAAAATGAAACGGCTGCGGTTCTTCGAGCTTCACCTTGGCGCGCCGCTCGACCTCGGCGCGGAATGCGACGAGGCCGCGATCCTCGATCGTGTATTTGAGCCGAGCGTGCTTGCGATTCTTGCGATCGCCCCAGTCGCGCTGCACGGTAACCACCGCCTCGGCAATGGCCGTTGCGTCCTTGGTGCGGCAGAAGCCGACCAGGTCGGCGGCGCGCGGATATGTGTCCGGCTCGCCATGCGTCATGCCCATGCCGCCGCCGACCGTAACGTTCCACCCGGCGATCCCGCCGGCCGCATCGGCGATGGCGATGAAGCCGAGATCGTGGGCAAAGACGTCGACGTCGTTCGACGGCGGTACCGCGACAACGATCTTGAATTTGCGCGGCAAGTAAGTCTTGCCGTAGATCGGCTCGACCGCCTCGTCCTCACCGCCGGCGATTTTTTCGCCGTCGAGCCAGATTTCGCGGTATGCCGGCGTTCGCGGCAAAAGGTGGTCGGAAATCGCGCGCGCCAGGGCCAGCGCGCCGGCATGCGCGCGCGACTGCTCCGGGTTGATGCCGCACATGACATTGCGATTGACGTCGCCGCAGGCGGCGATGGAATTGAGCACCGCGGCATCGATCGCCCGCAACGTCGATTTCAGATTCGATTTGATCACGCCGTGCAACTGCACGGTCTGCCGCGTGGTCAGCCGCACAGTGCCGTTGCCGTAATCGCGCGCGACCCGATCAAGCGCGAGCCATTGCCGCGGCGAGATCACGCCTCCGGGAATGCGGACACGGATCATGAAGGCGAACGCCTTCTCCATCCTCTTGCGCGTGCGCTCGGGCCGCAGGTCGCGGTCGTCCTGCAAGTACATGCCGTGGAATTTCACCAGCTGCTGATCGTCTTCGGCGATGGCTCCGGTAACCTCCTCGCTTAGGCCATGCGCCAGCGTACCGCGCAGATAATCGCTGGCTTCCTTGATGCGCTCGTTCCGCGAAACCTCGTCAGCCATGTTTTCACATCCGTTCGGCACGCCGCAATCGATCAGTACACGTCCTGCAGGTAGCGCTTCGCACGCTCCAGCCCCGCGATCGCGGCATCGGCCGCCTCCGGGCCAAGCGCTTTCACCTCGGCGTAAGCGCGCGTCAGTGTCGACCGCACGTCCTTGGCCATCGCCTTGGCGTCGCCGCAGACATAGAAGTGCGCACCGCTGTCAAGCCAATCGATCAGATCGCGGCGGCGGTCCCACATCTTGTGTTGCACATAGGTTTTCTCGGGACGGTCCCGCGAGAATGCGACATCCATCCGGGTCAGCGAGCCGTCCTTGAGCGCGTCCTGCCATTCGAGCTGATAAAGAAAATCATGGGTGAAGCGGCGATCGCCGAAGAACAGCCAGTTCCTGCCCTTGGCTCCGGTCGCGCGGCGCTCCTGCACGAAGGCGCGAAACGACGCGACGCCGGTGCCCGGACCGACCATGATGATGTCGCGGCCGGGATCGGGCAGCGCAAAATGCCGATTGGTCCGGAGCTTTACGCGGACCCGATCGCCGCGCTTGAGCCGCGCAACATAATTGGAGGCGACGCCTTTGCGGGCGCGTCCGTTGGAATTGTAGCGCACCGGCGAGACGAGAAGATGCGCTTCGTCGGCGAATTCACGGCGCGACGACGCCACTGAATAGGCGCGCGGGGAAAGTGGGCGCGTCAGCGCGCGCAATTGCTCTGCGGCGAGCGCAGCCGGAAAGCTTGCGAGGAGGTCGACGAGCTGCCGGCCGGCGACCCACTCGCGCGCCTGCCTCTCGCTGATAAGCGCCTTGACGCGCGCGTCGCCGGTGAGCGCCGCGTAGGACTCCAGCGTCTTGACCGAGAGCGTCGTCACATCGCGCCCGGCGATCAGGTCGCCGCGCAAGGCCTCGTCTTCGGTCAGATTTGTCAGCGCCAGCACCTCATCGACATAGGCCGGATCGTTTTCGGGATAGAGTTCGAGCGAATCGCCGGGCTCGTAGCCCGGCGCCGCGCCGCCGAACGCCAGCGCCAGGTGGATCGTCTCCTTGTCAGAGCGCGACGAATTCAGATTCAGATGCTCGATGATCTCGGCTTCGACGATGCCGGGATTGGTCTTAGCCGCGGCGTTGGCGGCGAAATCGACTTCGATCACGCGGCTGCGTGCGGCTTGCGGCGGCGCCAGTCTTTGCAATGCCGCGGCGATCCATTTGCCGGCTGGTTCGGCAAAATCGAGATCGCAATCGACCCGCTCGACCATCCGTTTGGCGCCAAGCTCGGCGAGCCGTTCGTCGATGCGTTTACCGATGGCGCAAAACTCAGCGTAGGCGGTATCGCCGAGCGCCAGGACGCCGTATTCGACCCCGTCGAGCCGCGGCGCGGCGTCTTGCATCAGTTCGGCATAAACCCGCGACGCCCGTCCGGGCGGTTCGCCCTCGCCCCAGGTGGCGGCGACGACGACGAGCCGCGACGCCGCTGTGAGCGTTGCCAAATCCAGTTCGGCCATGTCGATGAGCGTCGGCTTGAAGCCGAGATTGCGCGACTGCCGCGCCAAATCGGCGGCGAGTTTCTCGGAATTTCCGGACTCGCTGGCGTAGACGATGGTGAGAGGTTCCGCATCAGGCGCGATCGACGTCCGAGGAGCGCCTGCCCCCTGTTCGACGGCCGCCAGAAAACCGGCCAACCACGCCCGCTGCACCGCGGTCGCCGGGCCGACCACCCGGTTGAGCAATTCGACGTCCTCTTCCGAGAACGGCGCGCTCTTGGGAATAGTGGCGACCGCACCCATGCAGGGCTCCTGGAAGTGCAACAGGAGCCATTAGATAGAAACTTATTCTCCCAGACCGCAAGTATGTCATCAAAATAAGAAGAAAGATAACGTCGATTGCCCAATGACGACGAAATAATTTCCATCCCGGGCGCCCAGGACGAGGGCCATACTTCTTTCGATGATAAGGGCGATTTGCCCCAATCACGCGATTGAATGTGGCACCGAGGCGGGGTTGGCAGCGGGCGTCAGCGGGGGCCGGTTTGGCGCCGGGCGCCAAACCGGCTGCGACTGCAGCAGCGGCTGAGCGGCAAACGGCGCGGACGCGGCGGATGCGGTGCGATCGAGGCGCGCATTCTCGCCGACGATCAAGACGACGGCGGCGGTGATCGCGGCGACCACGACGATCTTCAGATGCGTTGTTCGGTCCGAGTTGTAGAGCGATGAATTCATGACACGGCTGTCCGACGCGACCGCGTGTATCTGATCTCGATAGCGTAAAAAAGAAAATTCCGGAATTTCGCCTAAGGATGAGCCCGTAGCCCGACAGCGCGGTCTATCGAACGGCGCAATCAAAGACGCATGCCGCGCAATGGCTTGCCCAATCGTGCATTGGCTTCGGCCGCAATGAGCCAAAATAACCCTTGGAATTGGCGGCCACGCGGGCGATAACACGCGCCCATGCCGACCATTCGTCTTCATCGCGGCGATCTGCCGGATCTCTCGCGCTACCTGACGGCCGGCTCGCGCGCAGTCGCCATCGATACCGAAACCATGGGGCTTGATCTCGGCCGCGACCGGCTTTGCGTCGTGCAATTGTCGCCAGGCGACGGCTCCGCCGACGTGGTGCAAATACCGGCTCACGCCAAAGACGCGCCGAACGCGGCGCCCAATCTGATGCGGCTTCTGACCGACTGGAATCTGCTGAAGATTTTCCACTTCGCGCGGTTCGATCTCGGCGTGCTGTGCAAGGCCTTTGGCGTGATGCCGCACCCGGTCTATTGCACCAAGATCGCGTCACGGCTGGCCCGCACTTATACCGACAAGCATGGCCTTAAGGATCTGGTACGCGAAGTGCTGGGGCAGGAGCTTTCCAAGCAGCAGCAGTCCTCGGACTGGGGCGCCGCCGAGCTCAGCGAGGCGCAGGTGGCTTACGCCGCCGCCGACGTCCTCTATCTGCATGCGCTCAAGGACAGGCTCGACACCATGCTGGCGCGCGAGGGCCGCGAACAGCTCGCCGCTGCCTGTTTCGGCTTTTTGCCGGATCGGGTCCGGCTCGACCTTGCCGGCTTCGCCGCCGACGACATTTTCGCGCATTCGTAGCTGCGACAAGCAGTTAGCGCTAAGCTAGACCAGCCCGTGCCCCGGCCATATTGGGCCACATTGGCGGCAAACTTACCGGCGATTTTGCAAGACAAGGCCGTTCAAACCATGGTCTAAGGTCGAATTCGGGCGACGTGCAAAGGGATACCTTTATTTGGCAATCGTCTATCCCGAGAACGCGGCGAACGGATTTTCAGCCGAGTCCCGCGGCGATTTCGAACGAACCTACCGGTCGGCACTGCGGCACAGCCGCCGGGTGCGGCTTTTGCGCATCGGGGTGCCGATCGGCATCGCGGTGCTGCTGTTAGCCGTTGCAGCCATCGACTATATGCCGCCGATCGGCGGCTTTCGGCTGCCGGGCGATCTTGGCAAGCTCGTCATCCACGGCACCCGGATCACCATGGAGGAGCCGCGGCTCACAGGGTTCACGCTGGATTCCCGCGCCTATGAATTTTCCGCGGAGGCCGCGGCGCAGGATATTACCAAGCCCAATCTCGTTGAACTGGACAAGCTCCACGCCAAGATGGAAATGCAGGACAAGAGCAGCGTCGAGATGACGGCGGCTTCCGGCGTCTACGATGTGAAGGCGGAAATATTGACGCTCAAGGGCGACATTCACCTCGTATCGTCGACCGGCTACGAGGGGCGGCTGAGCGAAGCGGTCATCGACGTGCGCAAGGGCAGCGTGACCTCCGACAAGCCGGTTTCGCTGAAAATGCTCAACGGCTTTCTTAATGCCCAGCGGCTCGATATCGGCGACCACGGCAGCGTGCTGCGCTTCACCGGCGTGGCGATGACGCTGCAACCCGGCAAGCAATCCGGCGCCGCCGGTGCCGAAACCGCAAATCAAGCCTCGAGCAATCAATGATTCGCCGCCTGACATTCGCGATGGCGCTGGCCGTGCTGGCCGCCGCGACCTCGGCTGCGGCGCAGGGCCCATCCGCCGCGCCGGGCGCATTCCCCGGGCTTGCACAGGATCACAACACCGACCAACCGGTGCAGATCGAGGCCGCCACGCTCGAAGTCCGCGACAAGGCGAAGACCGCGACCTTTTCCGGCAATGTGCAGGTGGTGCAAGGCGACACCACGATGAAATGTCAGAGGCTGATTGTCTTCTACGGGCAGGAAGTCGCCATCGGCGCCAACGGCACGCCGGTGACCACCACCAAATCCACGCCGGGCATGCCGCAGGGCGCGCAGAATATCCGCCGCATCGAGGCGCGCGGCGGCGTCACCGTGCTCACCAAGGATCAGAACGCGAGCGGCGACATCGGCATCTATGACCTGAAAACCAAGACCATCACCTTGAGCGGAAATGTCGTGGTCAGCCAGGGCCAGAACGTCATTCATGGTGAGAAAGTCGTGGTCGACATGGTCACGGGCAATGCCCGGGTGGAATCGGGCAGCAGTAATGGCGGCGCCGGGGCGGGCGCGCCTGGACCCGGCCGGGTCCGCGCGCTCATTCAGCCGGGCAAAGGCCAGAATGGCGGCCCGACGAATTTCATGACCATTGGGCCGGGCCATTAACGCCGATCGATGCACCCGTCCCACCTCCGCGATGAAAATCGGCTAAACTCGGCAAGCTAGAATTCAGCACCTTCAGGCGGGATTTCCGGGATCGGCGTGCCAGACCTCTTCGCATATTTTCGCCGCCGCGCTCCGGCGCCGCGCCGTGCCCCGCCGCGCGGCGACGCGGCGATCGATCTCGAAAGGATCGATCTGGAAACGATGGGTGGCGCCATCAGCAATATCTATGTGGATATTGCGAGCCTGCCGACGCCAACATCAAAGACCCGCGGCAAGACGCCGACGCAACCCAATCCCGAGCTCGTGCCGGTGCCGGCTCCCGCACCGTCGCAGACGCGGCGGCAGCCCAGTCCGCAGAACGGGCCACAAAACGGGCAGCGCATTGCGCGGCCGCGCCGCCGCACCGACGGCAATGGTGCCGTCCCGGAGCGCAGGGGGCTCCTCGCTGTTCACGGCGTCGAAAAAACCTTTGTCGGCCGCAAGGTGGTCAAGGGCGTGAGTCTCTATGTGCGCAAAGGCGAAGCGGTGGGCCTGCTCGGCCCCAACGGCGCCGGCAAAACCACGGTGTTCTATATGATCACCGGGCTGATCAAGGCCGACCAAGGCCGTATCGAGCTCGACGGTGCCGACGTCACCAAGTTGCCGATGTATCAGCGTGCGCGGCTCGGCATCGGTTATTTGCCGCAGGAAGCCTCGATTTTCCGCGGGCTGTCGGTCGAGGACAACATCCGCGCCGTGCTCGAAGTGGTTGAGCCCAGTGCGCGGCGGCGCCAGCAGGACCTCGATTCGCTGCTCGAGGAATTCAACATCGCCAGCCTGCGCAAGACGCCGGCGATCGCGCTGTCCGGCGGCGAGCGCCGCCGGGTCGAAATCGCGCGCGCGCTGGCGACGCGGCCGAGCTACATGCTGCTCGACGAGCCATTCGCCGGCATCGATCCGATCGCGGTCGGCGACATCCAGGCGCTGGTGCGGCACCTGACCAATCGCGGCATCGGCGTCCTGATCACGGACCACAATGTGCGCGAGACGCTCGGGCTGACCGATCGCGCCTACATCATCTATTCCGGCGAAGTGCTGATGGAGGGCCGCGCCGACGACATCGTCAATAACCCCGACGTGCGCCGGCTCTATTTGGGCGAGGAGTTCCGGCTTTAAGCTTGACAGAAATGGGTTGACGACAGCGCATCGGAACTGCTGTACAAGGAGAGACAAGCAAGAATCGGACCAATTTAGGCCCCTATGGCGCTTACCCAACGACTCCAGATCCGGCAGAGCCAAGCGCTGGTGATGACGCCGCAGCTGATGCAGGCCATCAAGCTGCTGCAGCTCTCAAATCTCGATCTGGTGGCCTATGTCGAGGCTGAGCTTGAGCGGAACCCCCTCCTCGATGCCGGCGAGGCGGAGACCGTGGCTAACGGACCCGGCGCGGCGCCTGCGGGTGAACCGCCGAACTCGAACGGCGAGGTGCCAAACGGTCACGATGGCAGTGCTCAGAATTTAGGCAGCGAGGAGCGGCGCGAGAGCCCCCTCGACGATACTTCGCCCGACGATAACGAGCCGATCCGGCCGCGCAGTTCCGAGGTACCGGCCGGCTATTCGGAATGGGCCGGCATTGGAGCAGGCGGCCGCGACGACGGTGACTACAATCCCGAAGCCTTCGTGTCCGCCGAGACCACGCTTGCGGACTGGCTGCGCGAGCAGATGGCGCTAGCCATCGCCGATCCGGCGCGGCGCATGATTGGCCAATACCTGATCGATCTGGTCGACGAGTCCGGTTATCTCTCCGGCGATCTTGCCGCGGCGGCCGAGAGGCTTGGCACCTCGATCGCCGAGGCCGAAGCCGTTCTTGCCATTCTGCAAGGCTTCGACCCGCCCGGGGTTTGCGCGCGTGACCTCGCCGAGTGCCTGGCGATCCAGCTCAGAGAGCGCGACCGCTTTGATCCGGCCATGCAGGCGCTCGTGGGTCACCTTGACCTCTTGGCCCGGCGCGACTTCGCCGCCTTGAAGAAAATCTGCGGCGTCGGTGACGAGGATCTCATCGAAATGGTCGCCGAGATACGGGCGCTCAATCCGAAGCCGGGTCTCGCTTTCGGTTCGGCCCCCGTGCAGCCGATCGTGCCGGATGTTTTCGTGCGGCCGGCGCCCAATGGGGCATGGATCGTCGAACTCAACACCGACACCCTGCCGAAGGTGCTGGTCAATCAACGCTATTACGCCGAGGTTTCCACCACCGCGCGCCGCGATACCGATAAATCCTATCTCGCCGAATGCCTGCAGAGCGCCACTTGGCTCGTGCGCGCGCTGGATCAGCGCGCCCGCACCATCCTCAAGGTATCGAACGAGATCGTGCGCCAGCAGGATGCGTTCTTTGCGCGTGGCGTGGAGCACCTGCGCCCACTCAACCTCAAAACCGTCGCCGAGGCCATCGGCATGCATGAATCGACCGTGTCGCGGGTGACCGCGAACAAATACATGGCGACGACCCGCGGCATCTTCGAGCTGAAATACTTCTTCACGTCGGCGATCGCCGCTGCCCACGGTGGCGAAGCGCATTCCGCGGAGGCGGTGCGGCACCGCATCAAGCAATTGATCGACGGCGAGAAAGCGGCCGATATCCTGTCCGACGACACGCTGGTCGAGAGGCTCCGCGAAGCCGGAATCGACATCGCACGGCGCACGGTGGCGAAATACCGTGAGGCAATGCGCATTCCCTCGTCGGTGCAGCGGCGGCGTGAAAAACAGGCCGCAGTCGCAAGCTGAGCATGATCCGCATTAGCGCCGCGTTGACGCCGCGGGTGACGATGCCTAGGTCGGGTTATAGGCGGCCTTACAACAACGCTTTCATCGATACGCCGCCCAATGAGGCTGTCATGTCATTTCGCGTGTCAGGCAAGAATCTCGACATCGGCGATGCATTGCGCGACCGGATCAACGACCGGATCGCGGAAACCGTGAATAAGTATTTCGACGGAGGCTATTCCGGCCATGCGACGCTGGCCAAGGACGGCTTCGGGTTTCGTACCGAATGCGCGATCCATCTCGACTCCAAGGTCACGCTGCATGCCGAAGGCATCGCCCCCGATGCCTATGCCAGCGCCGACCAAGCGGCGTCGAGGATCGAAAAGCGGCTGCGCCGCTATCACCGCCGGCTTAAGGATCACCGCGCCGAGCGCAACGATGAAACGCCGATCGATGCGGCAAGCTACGTCATTGCCGCGCCTGAAGATGAGAGCACCGCCGAGGGCAGCGCATTCACCCCGGTCATCATCGCCGAATCGACCACGGCCTTGAAACGGCTCTCGGTCAGCGACGCAGTGACGGAACTCGACATGACCGGCGCGCCGGTCATTGTCTTTCGACACGCCGCGCATGGTGGAATAAACATCGTTTACCGGCGCGCCGACGGGCATTTCGGCTGGATCGATCCGCCGGCGCTGACAAAAGTGGATGCCCATTGACGCGGTTGCGGGGGCTCCTTATGGTCCGCCGCCTTTGAGCCTGAGCCGGACATATGGGTTGCGGTTTCCGCATAGAAATCATGCTCAAAACCGACAATGCCCCGCATCGACGATGAGCGTTAGGCACTAAGCCCGCAGTTTTAGGTCTCATTCATGCCGCATACCGATCTGGTCGCGCCGAACGCGATTCTTCCGGCGCTCAAAGTCAACAGCAAGAAACAGGTGCTGCACGAACTGGCGGCGCGCGCCGCGATGCTGAGCGGCCAGAATGAACGAGCGATCTTCGATGTTTTGATGCAGCGCGAAAAACTCGGCTCGACCGCCGTCGGCAACGGCATCGCCATTCCGCACGGCAAGATGCCTGGACTCACCCGGTTGTTCGGCTTGTTTGCCCGGCTCGACCGGCCGGTGGATTTTGAAGCGCTCGACAATCAGCCGGTGGATCTCGTGTTCCTGTTGCTCGCGCCCGAAGGCGCCGGCGCCGATCACCTCAAAGCGCTTGCCCGCGTGGCGCGGCTGTTGCGCGACCCGACGGTCGCCCACAAATTGCGCGGTTCGCAGGATGCGGAATCGCTCTATGCGGTGCTGGCCATGCCGTCGGCCTCTGCCGCGTAGCGCGCAGCAATCAGTATTCAGTAATCGGAAGGGACTGTAGAAAACGGGCCGGCAATGTCATTGGCGGCCCGTTTCTGATTGACGATTACTGATTCCTGATCAGTGCACGCTGACTGTCTCAAGCTCCTGGCTCCAGGCATTGGCCACCGCCGCCTCGCGGCTGTCGGTGAGCATAATCGGGGTGCCGTCGGCGGCGTGCAGCGCAAACAGCGTGCGGCCGGGCGGCATTTGCGGCATCTCGGCCTGCGGAAACAGCGCGCTGACGTCCTCGGAACGGATTGTCTTCACATAAGCGATGCGGCCGTCGCCCAAATGGGCGAGCGCTTCGGCAGACATCTCGATTTTAGGTTCGCTGTGGTTCATGGCGTCACGGTTAATCTCGTTCATGGCCCTCGACTCCTTTCCATGACTTTGGTCGAGTCCTTATGGGTTCCTTAATCGCACTCTTTGATTGAGATCGATTTAACGATGCGTTCGGGCTGCGGACGCACCAAATCAACCGACAGCAATCCATTTTTCAAGTCCGCCCCCAAAACTTCCATGCCGTCCGCCAGCACGAAGGTGCGCTGGAATTGGCGTGCGGCAATGCCGCGATGGATGTATTGGTGGGTTTTGTCGTCCTGCTGGCGACCGCGAATGACGAGTTGACTCTCCTCTACGGTGACATCGAGCTGGTCGCGGGTGAAACCCGCCACCGCGAGGGTAATTCGCAAGCGCTCGGGACTGTTCCCGTCGCCTGGCACCCGCTCGATATTGTAAGGAGGATAACCGTCCGCGGCCTTGCCGACCCGATCGAGCACGCGCTCAATCTCGTCGAAGCCAAGCAGAAAGGGTGACGAAAGTGACGAAACCCTGGACATGCGCAAAGCCCTTTTCAAGCGACTTTGTGGGGCCCTTGCGGCGCCCCGCGGCCGCACGGAACGCTTCCGTTCGACCTGAGGTCAATATGGCGATGCCAAATTAGGCGCGCAAGAAGCGTGCACGGGCCAAGCGGGGCGGGCTCTGAGAGCCCTGTGTCATGCGGGGCGGCGGAGCGGGACCGCACGCAGCGACGCTCGCAAGTTCTCGGTGGCGCCGACGTCCACCGCGAAACTATCCGGATCGAGTACGACGCCGTAGTTCTCTTTCGCTGCGGCAAGAGAGATATAACCTTGCTGCGCATCCGCCGCGACCTCGGCCGCCGGCCGGTCGAGCGGCGAGCCATAGCCGCCCCCGCCGCCCGAACGCAGCCGGAAAGCATCGCCTGGCTTGAGCATCGCCACCAGCACCTTGGCGTTGGGAAAATCGGTCTTCCAGCGCTCGTCGATCCGTAACGCCACCTCGTTGCCGGTGGCATCGCCGCCGCCGTCCAAGCCCCACGGCCGGCAATGCGCGCGTTCGACCTGGGTGTTGAAAGTCATCGGCACGCGCGCGCGCACCACGCGCTCGACGCCAAGGCCGCCGCGGTGGCGGCCGGCGCCACCGGAATCCGGAACGAGCGCGTAGCGCTCCACCACGATCGGAAACTTGACCTCGGACTGCTCGCTTGGGCCGTTGTGGGTGTCGCCATCGTTGATGCAGACGGTCGCCGACACGCCATCCTCGTTGCGCTTGGCCCCCCAGCCGCCGCCGAGCGGACCGAAATTGGCAAGAAAGAATTCCGAGGTCTTCGGGTTGATGCCGTGCAGGGCCGCGATCAACAAATCGGCGTGGTGGCCGGCGATGACGCGGTCCGGGATTGCCGGCGCGAGCGCCTTGAACACGGTATCGACGATGGTCATCGGATAGGTCATCCACCAGCGCATCGGCGCCGGCCGCACGGCGCTGATGATGCGTCCGGGCGGCACGATCGCCTTGAGGCTGCGAAACGAGCCGTCATTGATGGGATAATCGGTCGGCGAGGTGAGGCACTTATAGGCCACCTGCGAACAGGCGTAGCCGGTGGTGATGCCGGAATTATAGAAGCCGCGGACCTGGCGCGAGACGTCGGAGAGATCGACCGTCATCTCGTCGCCCTTGACGATGACGCGCACTTTGATCGGCACCTTCTTGCCGATGTCGATGCCGTCGTCGTCCATGTAGGACTCCGCCTCGTAGACGCCGTCAGGAATCGACCGCGTGCGGGCGCGGGCCATCGCCTCGGAATGATCCATGATGGCCTTGATCGCCGCCAGCACCTGCTCGCGACCGTAGCGGTCGACCAGTTCGAGAAAGCGCCGCTCGCCGGTCTTCACCGCGGTGATTTGCGCGCGCAGGTCGCCCATGGCGCGGCTCGGCAGCCGCATGTTCTGCTTGATGACGTCGATCAGCGTTTCGTTGACCTTGCCGCGGTCGTGCAGTTTCAAGATCGGAATCTGCAGGCCTTCGGAAAATATGTCGGTGGTCATGCCGCCGAGCGTGCCGCCGATGTCGAGCCAATGCGCCATGCAGCAGGAGAAACCGACAAGGGTGCCTTTGTGGAAGATCGGCAGCGTCAGCGTGACGTGATTGAGATGACTGCCGGTGAGGTAGGAATCGTTGGTGACGTAAATGTCGCCCGGCTTGATATTGTCGCGGCCGAAATGCTCGATCTTCGCCTTCACCGTTTCCGCCATGCCGCGGATGAACATCGGCAGGCCGATGCCGATGGAAACCGTCTCGCCTTCGGCGGTGAACAGGCCGGTGGTGAAATCCAGCGCCTCGTAGATGATGATGTTGTAGGCGGTGCGCATGAGGTTGGTCTTCATTTCCTCGGTCACGGCGATGACGCCGTTGCGCACGATCTCGGTGACGACCGGATCGGCTGTGGTTTTGCGCGCGCGCTTTGCCTTCTTCGCCATGCTCAGTGGCCTCCCGCCACCGCAATCACGAGATTGCCGAATTGATCCACCTCGAGCGTGTCGCCCGGCATCAGCACCGTGGTCGAGGCATACTCCTCGATCAATGCCGGTCCTTTGAGACGGTTGCCCGACAATAGCGCGGCGCGCCGGTAGGTCGGCGTCGCGTGAAAGCGGCCGGCGTAATAAACCGGCCGTTTGCCGCCGAACGCGGTCTTCGGCGGCGTTTTTTGGCCGCGCCCGATCTTGCCCTGCGGCGGCTTGCCCATCAGCCCGGTCACGGTCGAGCGCAGGCTGACGATCTCGGCGCGCTCTTCGGGCGCCGAAGTGCCGTAACGCTGTGCATGCATGGCATCGAAATGCCGCTTGATCGCCTTGCGATCCTTACGCGCAAAAACCGTCATCGGCAGGTCGACGGTCACTGCGTGCTCTTGGCCGACATAGCGCATATCGGCGGCGCGTTTGACCGCAATGCGCCGCGGCTTGACCGACGTCCCGGCAATCGCGTCATGGCCTTGGCGCTCCAGCGCACCATAGACCTGTTCCATGGCGTCGAACGGCGCGTCGTCGAGCGAGGTGAACCAAGTGCGCACGAAATCGTAACGCAGGTCGGAGAACAGCATGCCGAACGCGGAAAACACGCCCGGCGCCGGCGGCACGATGACCTTGCGCATGCCGATCTCGCGAGCGACTTCCACCGCGTGCAAGGGCCCGGCGCCGCCATAGGCGAACAGTACGAAATCGCCAGCGTCAAAGCCGCGCTCGGTGGTGACGCCCTTGACGGCATAGGACATCGTCGTCGTGGCGATGCGCAGAATTCCGTCGGCGGCTTCGACCGCATCGAGGCCCAGCGGGGCGCCGATCCTGCGCTCGAGCGCCTGCTCGGCAGCCGCCACGTCGAGCTTCATCTCGCCGCCGAGAAATCGATCGGCGCCGAGCCGGCCGAGCACCAGATTGGCATCGGTCACCGTAGGCTCCGTGCCGCCGAGCCCATAGCAGGCCGGGCCAGGCGAAGCGCCTGCGCTCTGCGGCCCAAGCCGCAATGCCTCATCCTCGACGCGCGCGATCGAGCCGCCGCCGGCGCTGACTTCGAAAATATCCATCATCGCGATCTGCACCGGCAGCGCGCGATCGTAGCCGCCGATCAGCGCCGCGCCGGTCCTCAAGGCCTCGCCGCGGTGAATGACGCCGGCCTTCGCGGTGGTGCCGCCCATGTCGAAGGCGATCGCATTGTCGATTTTGAGCGCGCGGCAGAGCGCCTGGGTGCCGATGACGCCGGCGGCGGGCCCGGATTCCAGCATGCGCACGCATTGGCTCTGCGCCTGGCCGGCGTCGTAAAGGCCGCCGGTCGATTGCACCACCAAAAAAGAGCCGGCGAAGCCCGCGGCGCGCATATGAGCGTCGATCTCGCCGATATAGCGGCGCACCTTCGGGCCGATATAGGCGTTGGCGGCGACGGTGGCGCAGCGTTCGAACTCGCGATATTCCTGCGACAATTCATGCGAGGCGGACACGAACAGCTGTGGGTGATTCTGCTCCAGGATGGCCTTGGCGCGGCGCTCGTGATCGGCATTGGCATAGCAGTTGAGGAACAGAATGGCCGCCGCCTCGACGCCGCGGCGCTCAAGCTCCTTGCCCAGCGCCGCGATCTCGGCGTCGTCGAGCGCCGTGTCGATCTCGCCGTCGGCCAGCATGCGTTCCTTCACTTCGAAGCGCAGCGCCCGCTCGATCAGCGGCACGTGTTTTTGAAAGAACAGATTGTAGGCATCGGGCCGGTTGATGCGGCCGATTTCGTAGATGTCGCGAAAGCCTTCGGTGATGAGCAGCGCTGCCTTGGCGCCGGTGCGCTCCAGCATGGTGTTGATGGCGACGGTCGAGCCGTGCAGGAACAGCGCCGCCGCGCGATAATCGCTGCCGGCCTTGGCCACGCCGGCGGAAATGCCCTCGACCAGATGCGACGGCGTCGACAGCGCCTTGCCGAAGGTGAGCGCGCCGGTTTTTTCGTCGAACACTGCGATGTCGGTGAAAGTGCCGCCGATATCCGCCGCGAGCCGCAATCGTCCCGGTGCCATTGCCGACCCTTCAACGCCCGCGCACGGTCTGCATCAATGCCACGTCAATGGACCGGGCATGGCGCGTTCGGCCTCCGCGGTAAGCTGCGCCTCGTGACGCTTCACGAACATGCCGCCGAGGACGAAGCCGATGACGGTGATCAGCGCCAGGATGATGACAATGGGGGCTTCCAGGCGCTCGAATTCGCGGCCCAATTCGTAAGCGGCCAGGCCGTAGATCACCGCCCAGACCGTGCAGCCGACGGCATTGGCGATCAGGAAATCGCGCCACGGCATGACATTGGCGCCGGCAAAAAGGCCGGCGAATGTGCGCAGCACCGGGATGAACTGCGCGACAAAGACGATCTTGCCGCCATGGCGCAGGAACAGATACTGGCCCAGTTTGATCCGGCTCGGCGTCATGCCCACGTAGTTGCCGTAGCGCAGCAAAAGCCAATAGCCGAATTGATGACCGAGCCCGTAGCCGATCATGCGGCCGGCGATCGCGGCGCCGGCGGCGGTCAAAATGACCGCGATGATATTGAGATCGTGTTTGGTTCCTGCATAGATCGCCGCGGCAAGGAGTGCGGTTTCTCCCGGCAACGGTACGCCGACGCATTCCAGGCCGACAATGGTGGCGACGGTCAGAAGGCCGTAGCTGTGAATGAGGTGGGCAATGAAGTGCATGAATGGCGTGTACCGGAACGTCGATCACTTATACATGGTTCAATGCAAAGATAACGACTTGACTTTGCCAGACCAGCGCGCGAGGCGAAGACGATCGCATGGAGCAAGATTTGTTGCATGTGTAAAGACTTGACGTATGTATAAGGACTTGCGGGAGTTCATCGCGCTCGTCGACAAGCTCGGCGTGTTGCGGCGCATCATGGGCGCCGACCCGCAATTCGAGATTGGCGGGATCACCGAAGTCGCCGCCGGCCTGCCGGAATGTCCGGCGCTGTTGTTCGACGACATAAAGGGGCATCGGCGCGGTTTTCGCATATTCACCAATGCGGTGACCAATGTGCAACGCGCCGCGCTGGCGCTGGGGCTTGATCCGGCGCTGCGGCCGCTCGACGCACTCCAGGCCTGGATGGAAAAGCGCAAGACCCTGCGCGCGCAGCCGCCGGTTACCGTTCCAGCCGCGGCGTTCCTGGAGAATTCCTTGACCGGCGCGGACGTCAATATCGGGCTCCTGCCGGCGCCTGTCTGGCACCGCCATGACGGCGGACCCTTTATCGGCTCGGGCTCGCTCGCCGTCATGCGCGATCCGGATACCGGCTGGATCAACGCATCGATCTATCGCGTCCAGGTGCACGGTCCGAACAAAGTCACGGTGCAGTTCGATCACGGCGGCCGCCATGGCGCGATTATCGCCAGGAAATATTGGGACCGCGGCGAACGCTGCCCGGTCGCGATCGTGAATGGCGAAGATCCGGCACTGTTCATTGCCGGCTTTGAATATCTGCCCGACGGCCGCTCGGAATACGAGTTTGCCGGCGGCATCAAGGGTGCGCCGATCGAGGTTTTTGCCGGACCGCAGACCGGGCTGCCGGTCCCGGCGCATGCCGAGATCGTGTTCGAGGGCTGGCTGTTGCCGATGAGCGAGACGAGCCTGCCGGAAGGACCGTTCGGGGAGTTCACCGGTTATTACGCCGCCGAGGCGCGTCCCGGGCCGGTGATGGAAGTCACCGCCATTCATCACCGCAACGATCCGATCCTGCTCGGGTCTCCGCCCTTAAAGCCGCCGCGCTTTCATTTTGGCCTGCCGTTTCGCGCCGCCACCATTTGGAGCAACCTGGAAGCTGGCGGCGTCACCGATGTCGCCGGCGTCTGGCAGCATGTGTCGCAGCTGATGACGATCGTGGCCTTGCGCCAGCGCTATGACGGTCACGCCAAGCGCGCCGGCTTGGTGGCGGCGGCGCATAGTTACATGGCGCGTCTCGTCGTGGTCGTCGACGACGACGTTGATCCCTCCAATCTTGCCGACGTGATGTGGGCGGTGGCGACGCGCTGCGAGCCGGCCGAAGGCATCGACATCGTGCGCAATGCCTGGAGCTCGGCGCTCGATCCCCGCATCTCGCCGCGGGACAAGGAGCGCGGCGTGACCGCGCATTCGAAAGCGATCATCGACGCCTGCCGCCCGTTCAGCTGGATCGACAAGTTCCCGCCCGCTTCGGCGCTGTCGCCCCACGAAACCAGGGAAATCGAGGCGAAGTGGGGAAACTTCTTGAAATAATTCACTCCACCGCATTCGCCGCATTGAGGCTATCGACCAGCGAAGAGCGGAACAGATATTTCTTGTGCAGCGTGACGTCCTCCGACACACGCCGCAATTCATCGAGATGCTGGCGGCGCACGACCGGATCCTTTTCGCTTAAGGTCTTTTTATTCTGGATCGATTGCGCCTGCACGAAATCGACCTGAGCCTTGCGGCGCTGCCGCGTGTAACGGTCGAAAACGCTCGGCTCGGCGCGCCCATACCACACATCGGAAAGTTTCCCGGCGAGATTGACCGCGTCGTGAATGCCACCGTTCATGCCCATGCCGCCGATAGGATTGTTGACGTGAGCGGCGTCGCCGGCAAGCAGCACGCGGCCTTTGTTGAAGGTCGCGGCGACGCGCTGATGCACCGCATAGAGGGCGAAATAGGGAATGTCGAAATCGCCGCTTTTGTCATAGATGCTGTGCAGGCGGCGCTGTATGCCGTCCATGCTCAGCGCCTGCTCGTCGGTTTCACCGGCCGGCACCGGCATGATGCCGCGCCAATAGCCCGGCGGACCGACGCCTTTCACCTTGAACAGATTGAGCCATTCGTCCGGATCGGAGAAGTAATTGCGCGTGCAGTAACCTGTGCCGGCGGAAAAATCGAAGCTGGTGGCGATCTTGATGAAGCGCTCCTCCCAGGTGAAGCCTTCGAAGTCGATCTCGGCGAGCCGGCGCACCGTTGAGCGGCCGCCGTCGGTGCCGATGACGTAGGCGCCGCGCAACGTCTCGATGCCGCCTCCGGTGTCGACGGAGATTTCGACATCATCCGCGTGCTGGGTCAGTGCCACGAGCTTGGTGGCAAAGCGCACATCGGCGAGCTCGTTCTCGGCGAGCAACGGCAGCACGGTGCGGACGAGCTTGTACTGCTCCCATTGCAGCACGAACGGATACGGCACTTCGCCCTCAAGGAGCCGGATATCGAAGGTGGCGACCAGTTCGCCGCTGGCGCGATCGCGAAATTGAAACAGCGGCGCCTGAAAGCCGCCCGAGGCATCGGCGGCGAAGGCCTGCTTTTTGAGGCCGAGATCGGCCAGCATTTCCAGCGTCGGCGCATGGATCGTGGCGGCGCGCTGATCCTCGACCGGCTCGGGCTCGGCCTCGATGAGCAAGACCGGAATGCCTTTGCGGATCAAGGCAAGCGCCATGATGGCGCCGACCGGTCCGGCACCAACGACAATCACACGCTGTTCGGTACTGGTCGTCATCCCATTCACACTTTGGCGATTTCAAAACTCGACGGATGAAACAATTCCTCGACTTTCACTTTACGGTCCGCGAGGCCCTGTTCGTATATATATTGCGACAGCGCCTCGATCTCCGGCAGGTTTTCCGCAACGCCGTATTTCCAGAAATCCTCGCCCATGATGGCGCTGGTCTCGCGGGTCTCGGCTTCGAGCCACGGCAGCGTCACCATCAGGGCATTGACGTCGCGCAGATCGATCACGGCGCGCGCCTTGGCTTCGCAAAATGCCTTGTAAACGCTGGTCGCCAGCCACGGATATTTCCCGGCAAGCGTCTTGCGGATGCCGATCAGATGCATGATCGGGAACAGGCGCGTCTTTTCGTAATAAGCCTGCTCCGCCGCGCGGGTATCGGGAAACAGCCGCGCGATATGCGGCTCGCCGGCGAGAAACGACGACGGCGCCCTTGCGGTGAACAGCGCATCGAGCTCGCCGGCGCGCAGCATGCCGACCAGCGTCCGGTCCTCGCCGATCGGCTGCAGATCGAGGCCGGGAATGGGTTTTAACGGCGTGCGCTCGTGACGGCCGGGCTGCTCCTGACCGCCGCTGTGCCAATGAATCTCCGACGGGGCGACGCCGTATTCGTGTTGCATGAGCCCGCGCATCCAGACCACCGCCGTGATCTGATATTCCGGCACGCCGATGCGCTTGCCGCGCAAATCCTGCGGCTTCTCGATGCCGGCGCCCTTGCGGATATAGATGCCGGAGTGGCGAAAGATGCGCGATACGAAAGCCGGGACGCCGATATAGGCTGACGTTCCCGCGGCCACGGTGCGGATGTAGCTCGAGAACGACAGCTCCGAGATATCGAATTCCTGGAACTTGAACGCGCGGTGAAAAATCTCCTCCGGATAGAGCGGCAGGTAAGTAACGTCGCAGCCCTCGACCTTCACGGTCCCATCGCGGATCGCGCGGGTGCGGTCGTAATTGCCGCAGGCGATCGTCACCGGCACGTCGGCCATCGTTCCTGTTTTCCGTCATCCTGAGGTGCGAGCGAAGCGAGCCTCGAAGGATGAGCGGCCGAGGCGCATCGGCCGTCGCCCTTCGCGGTGCGGCGCCGCGCGCCGAGCGCCTCAGGGTGACGGGACAACGCTTCGTATAGTTGCTTCCAAGTAGCCTGTGAAGCGCGGCCACGCATGACTATCCGGCCCACGCTTGTTGTTCTGCGGCGCGCGCGATAGCCTTGCCGGCAAAGGGAGAGCGCCCATGATGTCCACCGTGATCGGCGGCGCCATGCTGCCGCACGCGCCGCAGTTCTTCACCATGCCCGACACCGAGGACAAGGCGCTGGTGGCGCATGTCCGCGAAGTCGCCGCGGACATCGGCAACCGGCTGCGCGCGCTCGAGCCCGATCTCTGGATCATCTTCTCCAACGACCATGCCGAGCAGTTCTTCCACACCACCGCGCCGCCGTTCACGATCCATGTCGGCGGCGAGGCGACCGGCGAATTCGCCGGACGGAAATTCCACTGGAAGATTCCGAGCGAGATCGGCTTCGAGCTCATTCGCCAGCTATACCGCCAGAACTTCGATCCGGCCTTCACCTCGACGGCGAAGATCGACTACGCCATCGGCATTCCGCTCACCCATCTCGGCCATACCGGTCCGGTGCTGCCGATCTATGTCAACGCCTATCTGCCGCCGCAGCCGACCATGGAGCGCTGCTATCAGTTCGGCCAGGCCGTGGCGCGCACCGTCACCGCGCTGGGGCTCAAGACGGTAATTCTGTCGAGCGGCGGCATGTCGCATTTTCCCGGCACCGATCGCTATGCCAACCCGGAACTGGCCTGGGACACGCGCGTCTTGGAAAAGCTCGCCGCCGGCAATCTGAAATCGCTGATCGGCTTTGACGAGACGGAACTCGACGACACCGGCAATATCGAATTGCGCTGCTGGGCCTGCGCCGCCGGCGCGCTGGGCGAGCGCAAGCCCGACGTGGTGTCGATGGACCCGAGCTGGCACCACAATTATGCGTCGCTGGC
>Ga0335081_10001177_pt1 | contig 41622 bp, 29 predicted proteins | sample Lox_Sample_35_FD_206713 | JGI IMG/M metagenome (GOLD analysis project Ga0335081, IMG submission 206713) | Soil microbial communities from Loxahatchee National Wildlife Refuge, Florida, United States - Lox_Sample_3.5 | ecosystem: Environmental > Terrestrial > Soil > Wetlands | place: USA... | reverse complement strand
GCGCGCCATCCACTTTCACTCGCCGCGGCACGATAAGCCGCTGGTGAAGATCAACTGCAGCGCGATTCCGGAAAACCTGATGGAGAGCGAGCTCTTCGGCTATGAGAAAGGGGCCTTCACCGGCGCCGCGGGAACCAAGCCCGGAAAATTCGAGCAGGCGGATACGGGCACGGTATTCCTGGACGAGATCGGCGATGTGCCGGCGAATATTCAGGTGAAGCTGCTGCGGATTTTGCAGGAGCGCGAGTTCGAACGTCTGGGCAGCAACGTAACGCGTCATATCGATGTGCGCGTGATCGCGGCCACCAACCAGGATTTGCGTGCGGCGCTCGAGCAGGGCACCTTTCGCGAGGATCTGTACTACCGGCTCAATGTAGTGCCCATCAACATCCCGCCACTGCGCGAGCGCAAGGAGGACATCCGGTTTCTGGCAAATCACTTCCTTCGCAAGCTGGCCCCCGAAGCCGGGCGGGAAGTGGATTCGATCAGCGACGCGGCCATGGAAAAGCTGCTGAATTATCATTGGCCGGGCAATGTGCGCGAGTTGGAGAACGTGATCGAACGAGGGCTGATCCTCTGCCGGGGCCAGCAACTGGAGCCGGACGATATCAAACTGGAGGCGGCGCCGCGGTCGCGCCCGCAAAACGATCAGCACTTTTTGCCGGACGGCCTGACGCTCGATCAATACGAGCAGGAACTCATCCGCGAGGCGCTCAAGCGCGCCGATGGCAACAAGAGCCAGGCGGCGCGCTTGCTCGGGTTGACGCGAAACGCGCTCAGGTACCGGTTGACGCAGATGGGGCTGGAATCGTAAGGCACCGCTCCCTTTGGTCGCGGCTCGGTATGGGGTTCCGTTTCCGAGCCGCGACCAGAGGGAGCGGTGGTTTCCGCCGAAGCCAGCGTGGGGCCAATGTCAGGCAACTCCCGCGGTCTTCACCGACCCTGTACACTAGCATCGATGGCGCGGCTTTCGATACGATTTCTGGTGGTGCTCGTTGGCGCCGCCCTGGGCGCCACGGGTTGGCAGGACAAAGTGAATACAAAAGCGTGGTCCGGTGTGATTATCAACGCCGGTTGTACGCCGGAAGAAGCATTCGCCGAAGCAGAGAGATGCTTTGAAAAGCGCGGCGCAAATCGAAGACTGGCTTTGTACGACGATACGATCCGGCAGGTATTCGATCTCGACGCTCAGGAACAAGCGGCACGTTATTTCGGCGACAGTGTAACGGTGGAAGGTACCCTCCACGACCAGGCCATCCAAGTTTCGGGGATCACAAAGCTGAGATCGATCGGGCTTGAGCCCGGCCAAATGGCGCCCGCCTTCTCGTTACGGGATCAGTTTGGCCGGCGCCAGGATCTGCATACGCTCCAATCGGTCAATGGCACAGTTCTTCTCTTCTTCCGCTCGGCGGACTGGTGAGCATACTGTAAAGGGCAACTGGTCGAGTTGCAAAGCGCGAAAGCCCGGTTCGGAAAACAAGGCCTCACGCTTGCTGCGATCAGCTACGATTCCGAAGCCATCCTGAAATACTTCGCGGACCGGCAGCATATCGATTTTCCTCTGCTCGCAGACCCTGATTCGAAGGTGATTCGCGATTATCTTGTCCTGAACACAGAAGCCGCGGGACGGTATCAAGGAATGGCCCGGCCTGGCTTTTTCTTCATCGACTCCAAGGGCATCATTCGCGAAAAATTCTTCGAGGCCAAGTATCGCGAAAGGTTAACCGGCAACAACGTCATCTCGAAGTTGTTTCCGGAGCTTGGCGAAGAGGTCGTGCATTCGGTCGAGGCCCCGCACCTGTCGGTCGACGTTCAACAATCGGACCGCACCGGAATACCCGGCAGCCTGATCACGCTGACAACGGAAGTCCGTCTTCCCCGCGATGTCCATGTGTACGCCCCCGGGACAGAAGGGTACAAACCGATAGAGCTGGTCATCGAGCCGGCGCCGAACCTGGAATTCCGGCCCGCCATTTACCCGCCCTCCACGATCCTGTTCTTGCCCGCGATTAACGAGCGAGTGCCGGTATTCGAAGGCACGTTCCGCATCCGGCAGGATCTCAAAGTGAGCACCGCGGCGGAGTTCAGCGGTGCGCTGGGCGCCGGCGGTAAGACGCTCACGATTCACGGCGCGCTCCACTACCAGGCCTGCGACCAGAAGACGTGCTTCCTGCCCAACGTCGTCCCGGTCGAATGGCAGGTCCAAGTCCTGCCGCTCGATCGGCAGCGAGCACCCGAGGCGATTCGACACAAATAGGATCGCCTGCCCTGTTAAATTCGAGTCGCGTTCTCTAAAAGCGCGTCTCAGCCGCGCCCAGAACCTGTTTGGAGCCGGAATCCTGTAAGAACGCCACAGCCCGCCAGGACTCGGAATTCCCATCTTTCAGCGGAACGGCGAGCTCCTTGGCGAACGCGCCGCCAGCACGGATCGTCCCGACCCGAACCAGGCTTCTGACCACGGCGACATGGCGCAAGGTGCGCCCGGAATTTTCGCCGCGCGTTACCTGCGACTGGGCATGGTCGTCGGCGAGAGCCAGGTAGAGATCCGCCTGGCGGGCAATACCGCCGATTTCCAGTGCGACCTCCACGTCAGGCCCGGCTCGCAGTGCGCGGAGCGAGATTGCGGTCTTGGGATGTGCTTCGGCATTCCGGATGCCGGCCCGAACCGCACGCTCGTCGTTGCCCACGACGTCCGTCTGCCCATCAATGACCAGTTGCGGTGTGTACGCGCTCTCCAGATGCAGCCGCGTTACGTAATCTTGCTGGCGCTCTGTAAACAAGGGTGACGAGTACGGATCAGTCCATCCCAGACGGTTCCAATAGTCGACGTGCTCGCTCAACACAATCAGATCGCCCCCGGCTACCGGCTGGGTCCGGTCGAGAGTCTCCAGCAGACGGTCGGCGGGTGGGCAGCTGGAACAACCTTCCGAAGTAAACAGCTCCAGCAATACCGGACGGCGCGATCCGGCCGTTTCCGCGTTTTGGGGCGCGGGAGGCGGAGCGGATCGGGCAGCGAGCCACCCGAGCACAGCCAGCGCAGCGAACAGCGTTGCATACTTGGTAACCATTAGTGGTCTCACAGACATTATCGCCTCCCTCGTCCATCATTCGCTGACCATTCAAATCTCGTATAATGGCCGCGCGGGACGCTTTTTTGGCTGGTCTTTCAGCGTAGCCCTAATGACTTTTGGGAGGGTTGCTGTGGTCGCTCGAAACGGGAACGAGTACTGGGTTCGGAAACTCACCCTGCCGCTACTGCTGGCAGCCAGTCTCGCGGTTTCGGCGGCCGCCGAACTGGGCGATTCCCGGCTGGTCGAAGCTGCCAAAAACCAAGACCAGACGGCCGTTCGCAAGCTCGTGTCCCAAAAAGCCGATGTGAATGCGCGTTCCAGCGACGGCTCCACAGCCCTGCTTTGGGCGGCACACTGGAACGATTTGGAAACGGCCAATCTGCTGCTCGGTGCGGGCGCCGATGCGAATGCAACTAACGACTTCCGGAAGACACCGCTCTCGGAAGCATGCACCAATGGCAATGCGGCGCTGGTGAGGTTACTTCTCAAATCCAGCGCCAACCCAAATACGCCGATTGCCACCGGCGAATCGCCGCTCCTGACGTGCGCCCGAAGCGGCAGCGCCGACGCGGTTCGCCTGCTGGTCGAGTACGGAGCGGCGATCAACGCGAAAGAGCCGATCCAGAACCAGACCGCGTTGATGTGGGCCGCCGCCGAACGCCACCCCAGTGTGGTCGAAGCGCTCATCGAATCGCACGCCGATCTTACCGCGCACAGCAAACAGGGATTTACCGCGATTCATTTTGCGGCCCGCGTTGGCGACCTCGAGAGCGTAAAGCTGTTGCTCGCCGCCGGAGTAGACGTCAACTTACTGACGCAGACCGAGGGCGGAGCCAACCGGGTCACGAACCAGTTGGGCATCGCCAAAACCATCGGCGCCATCGGCTACACTCCCTTGCTGGTGGCGGTAGTGCGAGGCCGGGTGGACCTGGCGCTCTACCTGCTCGACCACGGGGCCGACCCCAACATCCTCGCCGCCGGTTATACGCCGCTGCACTGGGCGTCCAGCCAGTGGGAAAGCTTCACCGCGAATCCGGTGTATGGTTTTGACGATCCCATGTCGGGCATTCCCGACCGCCAGGCCAAGCTGCGGCTGGTGAAAGCGCTGCTCGCGCACGGCGCTAATGTGAATGCCCGCATGACGAAACCGCAGCCCAGTTTCGCAGGCGGTTACCTGGATGCCACCGGCGCGACGCCTTTCCTGCTCGCCGCCTCCGCCAACGACCTGGAGATGATGCGCCTTCTTCTGAATGCCGGCGCCGATCCCAAAATTCTCACTGCCAGCAATGCCTCAGCCATCATGGCCGCGGCGGGACTGAACCATTCCATCGGAGAGGACACAGTCACCGAGGCACAGGCTACGGAGACCGTGAAGTTTCTGCTGGATCTCGGCGTCGAGCCCAAGGGAGAGACCACGTTTGGCGAAAACGCCCTGTTTGGCCCCGCCTATCGCGGCTGGAACAAATTGCTGGCGCAATTGATCGATCTGGGTGTGAATGTCAACGCCGTCAGCAAAGCCGGCGTGACGCCTTATCTCGCCGCGAACGGCAATGGCGACCGGCTCGGCGGCGTCCTCTATAACAAGGAAGGCGCGGAAATGCTGGTGAAGCACGGCGCCGACCCCAAGCTGGGGCACCCCTGCGAGGCCCAGAATAAGTGCCGCGCGGAGCAGTGACGCATCGAAAATGAAACGCTACCTCATCCGCGGCGTTTGTTGCGCGATCTCAGGTCTGACAGCCTTTGCTTTTCAGGCGCCGCCCGCCTCTCCGGCGCGCGAGCTGGTTACCGCGTACTGCATCTCCTGTCACAATTCGAAGCTGAAGACTGGGGGCTTGGCGCTCGATAGCATCGATACCGACCACGTCGCGAACGCCGCCGAAACCTGGGAAAAGGTCATCGCGAAGCTGCGCAGCCGTGTCATGCCACCCGTGGGCGTCCGGCGGCCGGATAATGCCACCTACGACAAGGTTGCCGCCTGGCTGGAAACTGAACTCGATCGCGCGGCTGCGGCTCACCCCAACCCGGGCCGGTCTGCCAGCCTGCATCGTCTCAACCGCGTGGAGTATGCCAATGCGGTGCGTGATCTCACTGCCGTGGAAGTGGACCCGCAGGCAATGCTGCCACCCGATGAGCAGGCCTTCGGATTCGAGAACAACGCCGACGCGCTTTCGATGCAGCCCGCGTTGCTCGATCGCTACATCTCCGCGGCTGCGGCTATCGCGCGGCGGGCCGTGGGTGATGCCACCATGCCAGCCACCTTCGTCCGTTACGGTGCGCTGAAGGACAACGCCAACGACCAGACCTATCTTCGCCAGACCGAGCGCCTGGGCGAGGACTTTCCGCTCGGATCGAAAGGCGGCGTGGCCGCGCACCACTATTTTCCGGTGGATGGGGAGTATGTTTTCAAAATCCGCCTGCAGCGCGCCTGGGATAGCGTGATCCGCGGCCTGAACGAGCGCAACCAATTTGAAATCCGCGTGGATGGGAAGCGCGTAGCGCAATTCACGCTCGGCGGCGAAAAGTCGGCCTCGAAAACCTTTACATTTGACGGTGACCAGGCGCTTGAGGCGCGCGTCCCAGTGACCGCCGGTCTCCACAGCGTCATGGCGACGATGCTGAAGACCGACGATGCCGAACCCGAGGGCGTCGGCCCGGACCGTCTTCCGCTGTTCAGCCGCGCCTCCGATAACCCAAATTCGCCGATTGCAATTGCATCGCTGCTGATCGGCGGCCCATATAACGCGCGTGTGGCGCCTGACTCGCCCAGCCGGCGGCTTCTCTTCGTCTGCAATCCCGCGAGCGCGGTTGACGAAACGCCCTGTGCGACGAAAATCCTGTCGCGGCTGGCGATGCGCGCCTATCGGCGTTCCGGTGGCAACGACGACGTCGAAACCCTGCTCGGCTTCTACAAACGGGCGCGCGCTGCCGGAAGCTTCGATGACGGAATCCGCGCCGCGCTCGAACGCGTATTAGTAAGTCCCGATTTTCTGTTCCGCATTGAAGCTGTTTCTGCGGGCGCCGCGCCCGGCGCCGCCTATCGGATTCCCGATATCGAATTAGCCTCGCGACTGTCGTTCTTCTTGTGGAGCAGCATCCCGGATGATACGCTGCTCGACCTGGCGATCCGCGGAAAATTGCACGAGCCGGCCGTTCTCGAGCAGCAAGTCTCGCGCATGTTTGCCGACCCGCGCACGCGCACCTCGCTGATCCAGAATTTCTTCGAAGACTGGCTGCAAATTCGCAATGTGTGGCTGCTCAATCCCGACGGCACCAGGTTTCCCTGGTTTGATGACAATCTGCGTTCCGCATTCGTCACCGAGATGGAGCTGTTTCTCGGCGCGCAATTAAAAGAAGACCACGATGTCACCGATCTGTTGACGTCGAAGGAGACATTTCTCAACGAACAGTTGGCCAAGCATTACGGTATCTCCGGCATCTATGGCAGCCACTTCCGCCGCGTGACGCTCACCGATGAGAACCGCTTTGGGTTGCTGGGCAAGGCCGGTGTGCTGGCAGTCACCTCGTATACCACGCGCACTTCGCCAACCATCCGCGGCAAGTGGGTGCTGGAAAATATTCTCGCCGCCCCGCCCCCCGCGCCTCCGCCCAACGTGCCTTCGCTGGAATCGAGCAACAAAGACGGCAGGCCGTTATCGGTCCGGCAGATGCTCGAAATCCACCGTGCCAATTCCGTGTGCGCCAGTTGCCACGCGCGCATGGACCCGCTGGGGCTCAGCCTGGAGAACTTCGATGCCATCGGCCAGTGGCGCACCATAGATTCGGGGAGCGCCATCGATGCATCCGGCGTATTGCTGGACGGCACCAGGGTCAATGGGCCGCGGGAGTTGCGGCAAGCCCTGCTGGCGCAGAAGACGCAATTTGTAAAAACGGTGACTGAAAAATTGCTGACCTATGCCCTGGGCCGCGGCCTCGAGTATTACGATGCGCCTACGGTGCGCGCCATCGATCGCTCGGCGGCCGATGGCTACCGCTGGTCAGCCCTGATTCTCGGTATTGTGAAGAGTGCGCCATTTCAGATGAGAACCGCCGGCCCGGTAACGATGGCTCAGCGGTGAGGAGGATCGGACAATGTTCGTAACCAAGAAGGCGATTTCGCGGCGCACCCTTCTGCGGGGAGCGGGAACGGCCGTCGCGCTACCGCTGCTCGATTCCATGGTTCCCGCCTTTGCCCCGGCCGCCGCCACCAAGCCGGTGGTGCGTTTTGGCGTGGTCTATCATCCCAATGGCGTCATCTATGACCAATGGCTGCCGACCGGCGCCGGCTCCCAATTTGAATTCTCGCCGACCTTGAAGGGACTCGAATCGTTCCAGGACCAGATCATCGTGGTTACCGGCCTGTTCAGCGATCAGGCCGAGGCCAATGGCGATGGCGGCGGCGACCACTCCCGCGCCTGCGGCTCCTATCTCACCGGCGTGCACGTCAAGAAGTCCGATACGGCCCTGGAGAACGCCGTCTCCATGGACCAGATTGTCGCCAAGGCGTTCGAGCGCGAGACGCAGCTCTCCTCGCTGCAAATGACCGCTGATGAGAACAGTCTGCTCGGGTCATGCGACCTGGGCTACAGTTGCGCCTATAGCAGCACGCTCTCCTGGCTTACGCCGACATTGCCGCTGATGGCCGAAAATAACCCGCGCGTCCTGTTCGAACGCATGTTCGGTTCGAGTGACAGCACCGATCCCCGCGTCCGGGCCGCACGCCTGAGCCAGGACAAGAGCCTTCTCGATTCGGTCAACGATCGCGTGAAACAACTCGAGCGGCAGCTCGGAGCTTCCGACAATCGCAAGATGAACGACTACCTCGCGGCCCTGCGCGATGTGGAGCGGAGGATTCAGAAGGCGGAGGAGCAGAGTTCCAAAGCCCTGCCGGACGTGGCGCAGCCCGCCGGCATTCCGGCGAATTTCGAGGACCACGTTCGCTTGCTGTATGACTTGCAGCTGCTCGCCTTCCAATCCGACATTACGCGCGTAATCACATTCATGTATGGTCGCGAGCAAACCGGAAGGCCCTATCCGCAGATCGGCATACCGGAGCCGCACCATCCCCTCACACACCACCAGAACAACCCGGAGAAGATGGCGAAATGCGCCAAGATCCAGCGGTATCACATCTCGCTATTCGCCGAGTATCTGGAAAAGCTGCGCAAGACCCAGGACGGCGAGGGCTCGCTGCTGGATCATGCAATTCTGCTCTTCGGCTCCGGCATCAGTAACAGCGATCGCCACACGCACGGCCCGCTACCCGCATTCCTGGCCGGCGGCGGCGCGGGAACTCTGAAAGGCGGCCGCCACCTCGTCTACCCGGAACATACGCCGCTAACTAATCTGCAACTGACTCTGTTGAATAAGCTCGGAGTCCCGGCCGAAAAGCTAGGCGATAGCAACGGTCGATTCAGAGAGCTGTCGGAGCTGTCCTGAACTTACGCGGCTAGCCAGCTGCCAACGCGGTTGGTGCCGAAGGCGGGGGTCGAACTATATGAGGCTATGGAATCCGCGGGCCGCGCGCACTATGTCTTGGGCATCACGAGGAATTCTTCCATGAGACCTAGAGTTATTGAGAATTCCGCAATAAGGCTGTGGGGCACTTCGTCTTGCTGGTGAATTTGTGTACATGGCCCTTCACTCGGCAGCCACCGCATATGCTCAGTCAGGTGGTGGTTCGGGTAGCGGTGGTGGTTCGGGTAGCGGTGGTGGTTCGGGTAGCGGTGGTGGCTCGGGTAGCGGCGGCGGCCACAGCTAGCCCAAAGCCCGACCCCGCTGGACTAAAGGCTTCCTCGCCACCATCGCTAGTAGCTTTTTCCTGATGACTCCGTGGGCACTGAAAAACTGTACGCTTCGCTCTGCCTTGTTGTTTGTTTGACCAATCCCCGCATGCAGGAACAGACCCCGTTCCGGAGGCTCCACAAGCGTCATTTGTGCCTACCAGAGCACCTCGCAAAGGACGTTTGATGGAAGGCTTTTTTGGCGCGCCCAAATCGCCTGCCATCAACCCAGCGCTGCGCTGTCGACAAACCTTCCGCGCCGCGAAGATATAGAATATTCCATCCGGGTGTGATTTACTAAGCAAACAGCCCGCTAAGAGGAGACACCGTGTTCAAGAGACTATTTGTCGCAATCTGCTTTGCATCCCTATGTGGGAGCGCTCTGGCACAGGATGCAAAAACCGTGATCACCAATGCGCAGAAGGCATTGGGCGATCTGAAATCCATTACCTATTCCGGATCGGCGAAAGATGTGGCATTCCAGCAGTGCGGAGCCAACTCCACCGACATGAATTGCCGCGGAACCCACGATCCCATGCGGCCTATCAACAACTATGTCCGCGTAATTGACCTCACCGGTCCGGCGTCGCGGGCGGCGGGCAACACCAACAACATCGGTCCAGGCGGCTCAACCACCGTAACGCCTGGCACGTTTTTCCAGCAGGTCACGCCGCAGCAGGCCGATGTCTCGCAACCTTGGGCCAACTCGCTCGAGTTTTACCTCACGCCCTGGGGCTTTCTCTACGGGGCCGCCGCCAATAACGCCACCGTGAGCCACCGCAAGGCCGACGGCAAGAGCTATACCGTCCTGACCTGGAGCCCCGTGGCCAAAGCGCCTTCCGGCAAGCCTTACGTCATTAACGGCTATGTGGACCAACAGAACATGATTGATCGCGTCGAGACGTGGCTCGGCGAAAACATCATGGGCGACATGCACATCCTTGCGACCTACAGCGGGTGGAAAGATTTCGGCGGCGTCACAGCGCCGGCAAAGATCGTCGAGACGCGCGGCGGCTGGCCCTTCTTTGAAGTGGAGATCACCTCCGCGAAAGCCAATCCTCCCGATGTGGCGACGCTCGCTCCTCCTCCGCCGGCCGGAGGCCGTGGTGGCGCGGGTGGCGGACCTCCGCCGGCTCCCTCGTTCACGGTTACGTCGGAAAAGCTCGGCGATGGCGTCTACCGGCTCACCACCGGCGCCGGCAGCTACGACTCGATTATCGTCGAGTTCAAGGACTACATCATGATGCTCGAGGCCGGCCAGCCCCAGGCGCGCGCCATCGCCTACGTCGCCGAGACCAAGAAGCTGATCCCAAACAAGCCCATCCGCTACGTGTTTAACACGCATCCCCATTCCGATCACACCGGAGGTCTGCCCGTGCTGGTGGAAGAAGGCGCCATCATCATCACGCAGCAGAACAACCGGGAGTTTTTCGAGAGAGCGTTCAGCACGCCCCGAACGCTACTCGATGACTCCCTCGCCAAGAACCCGAAAAAAGTCAAAATTGAAACCGTGGCGGAGAAGAAGGTCTACTCCGATGGAACGCGGAGCGTTGAGTTCTATCACGTCTATCCGGCGCCCCACTCCAACGGATTGTTAATCGCCTACCTTCCCAAGGAGAAGGTCCTCTTCCAGGGCGACTTCACGGTGACTCCCGGGCAACCGGCCAACGATCACGTGAAAGCTCTGTTCCCCGTTCTGGAAAAGCTCAATCTGGATTTTAACCGCTACATCAACGTGCACGCCTCCGCCGCACCGCAGTTTAAGGAGGATGTTTGGAAATCTATGGGGAAATAAGTCGAGTCGCTATTGGGGGGACATGCCATGCGTACTTTCGGACCGGCAGCCGCCGCGCTAGTGTTGGGAATCCTCGGGCTCTCCGCAGGCGGCGGGCTGCACGCGCAGCCGGCGCCCAAACCGGTGAATGTGGATGGCAAGGTCCTCCGCAACGCCGGGGGCCTGGCGAGTGATGCCTTGCCCGGATCCTGGTTGAGCTACGGACGCAATCAGAGCGAGACCCGCTACAGCACGCTCAAACAGATCAATGACACGAATGCGAAGCGCCTGGGCCTCGAGTGGTCTTACGCGGTAGGCGCGGGCGGCGGCAATCAGGAAGGCACGCCGCTGATGTGGAACAACACGCTCTACGGCATCACCACCTGGAGCGTGATCTACGCGCTGGACGCGCGCACCGGGCGGGAACTGTGGCGCTGGGACCCCGAAATCAACCAGACCGCCGTGCGGCCGAAGATCTGCTGCGGCATTGTGAACCGCGGCCTGGCGCTCTATGACGGCATGATCATCGCCGCGATCAACGATGGCCGGCTCCAGGCGCTCGATGCCGTCACCGGCAAGCCGGTGTGGGAATCGCGCATGGCGTACCCGCAGGATTTGTACACGCTGACCATGGCGCCCCGGATCGCAGGCGGCAAGGTGATCGTGGGCGCCTCCGGCGGCGACAAGCCCACCCGCGGCTTCTTCACAGCGTTCGATGCGATGACCGGCCGCCAGGCGTGGAAGTTCTACACCGTCCCTGGCAACCCCGAACTGCCGCCCGAGAACGACGCCATGAAGGCGGCCCTCAAGACCTGGGGCGGCGACTTCTGGACGAAGGGCGGCGGCGGCGCCGTCTGGGATGGCTTCGCCTACGATCCCGATGCCAACCTGGTCTACGTCGGCACTGGTAACGCCGAGCCGTGGGTGCAGAAATTCCGCGGCGCGCAAGGCGTGGACAACCTTTATACCTGCTCGATCCTGGCCGTCGACCTCGCCTCGGGCCAGCTTAAGTGGCACTTCCAGACCACACCCAACGACAACTGGGATTACGACAGCGTGCAGCAACTCATGCTGCTCGACCTGAACATCAACGGCAAGCCGCGTCGAGTGATCACCCAGGCCTCAAAGAACGGTTTCTTCTGGGTGCTCGATCGCATCACCGGCGAGTTCCTCTCCGGAGCCCCCTATGTGAAGACCACGTGGGCGCTCGGCCTCGACGCCAAGGGCCGCCCGATTGTGAATCCCGAGGCCTACTACGATACGGACCCGATCTCGATCTTCCCTACCGGCGGCGGCGCGCACAACTGGTCGCCCATGTCCTACAGCCCACTCACCGGCTGGGTGTACATTCCCGTGTTCCTGCAGCCATTCACCTACGAAGCGCAGAAGGAGTTTAAGCCTGGCTCGAACGGCTACGCCCGCAGCGCCCGCGACCCCAAGGTGATCGATAGCCCGGCCATCGGGCCACCCACTGCCGAAGGCATGCGCGGCGCGCTTCAGGCGTGGGACCCCGTGAATCAGAAACTGATGTGGCGCATCGACGGCGGCGGCGGCATCGGCGGCGGAACCGTCGCGACTGCCGGCAACCTGGTGTTCCATGTGATCAACGATGGCCGCTTCCGCGCGGTGACGGCCGACAAGGGCGAGGTGCTCTACGAGATCCAGACAGGACGCACCGGCATGGCTCCTCCGATCACTTATGAGGCGGATGGCAAGCAGTACGTGGCGTTTCAGGGCGGCCTCGGGCGGCCGGCGGCGACCGTAGGCCCGAATGACGAGAAGATCGAGATGTTCGTCTTCGGGCTGGACGGCAGGGCGGAGCTGCCCAAGCCCGCTCCGGTACCGCCTCGGCAGCAACCGCCGCCGGCTCCGGAACAGCAGCAGCGCTAAGACCCTCGCGTGGCGCCGGTGCGCCCAGAGCGGGCCTTCTTTCGCTTGGATTGCTCGGGCTGACCGGCCTGTTCCACTGCTCGACGAATGTACCGCCGCACAAAAGCGCGGTGCAAATCTTCTTCGCTCCGGAACTTGATATGGCGCATGGCCTTGCCCGCGCCTTCGAGCACATGGTTTGGGTCGGGGAGCGAAGCGCCGCGGCAGAACCCCAGATTCACGTGACTCCTGGCAGCCGCGACGTAGCAGAACATGTCGCCCATCTTCGGTCCGGACCCAAACCAGACGGCGGACGGGTGGTTTTGATAGATCTTTTCCGTCGCATCCGGCGCCTCTTCGAGCAGCGTCTCGCGCAAGGCAAGCGCCAGTTCGGCGACCGGCCGCTCAAGAGTCGAAAGGATGTCGCGTAGCTGACGATCGGGTGGACGCGCCATGACCTTCACCTTTACCGTAACTGGGTGTTCAGGAGGCGTCGGCTCCGCGCCTCCCAACTTCCGCTGAGACGATCTTGAGCGCCTCGTTGTATCGTGCCTGCCTGGTGTTCTGCAAGAACCGTTCCCAATGAACCCTGCCGTAGACGATCTTGGTGTGGTTGTCCGTCAGGTCAATCTCGCCCGCCCAGATGCGCCGTTGTAAGTCACCAAATTCGGGTACCGGCTCACTCCAATCGATCGGCTTGCCCAACGAACCAATCGAGAGGAAAGCCATGGTATAGAACAGGTGTGCCACCTGCTGCATCAGGAAGAATCGGGCTAGTTGGTATTCATCCGGCGGCGCCCCAAAATATTCCTGAAGATAAACCCGTTCTTCGTCGTCATTAGTGACGACCAGATTCGCCGCCACCGCCAGGTCGGCATACCGATCGTTCCGGAAAGCAGCTTCCCAGTCCACCAGCCAAACGCGGTGCCCGTCGAACAGTATATTGTCCGGCTTGAATAAGTCGTTGTGACTCGACACCATGTTCCCATCGTGGCGCGAGTACGCCGCAGCCAGTTGTGCGTACCGGGCGAACAGTTCGTCGCTTTCGCTTTTCGGAAGAATGTCCGACGCCCGAAACTTCTCGAGGAATCCGTCCAAGCCCGCCCCTTTGTTGAGTAGGAACATGCAGGACGTGTTGATCGGGTCGGGCACGCCGGGAAACGGCTGCAGTGCATGCAATGCCCGCAGTGTACGGGGCAGGCGAATCAGCGCGTCCGCCGCCGGCAACGGCCTGGCCTCCACAAAATCTTCGATGGAAACCCGATCTTCGATGCTGGCGTACCAGACGCGCGGCGCCAGACCAGCTTCAGCCGCCGCCTTCATACATGAGTAGTGGCGCCCAGGATCGTTGGTGCGCATGCTGATCTTCAACAGAAATGGGGATCCTCGTACCACGATGCGAAATACCAGCGACGCGGCGAGACCTTTGATCATGAGGATGTCTTCGGCCTCTGGGACACCGAAAGCCTCGCGCAGGCCGCGCGTCACTCCTTCGCTCTTCTCTTGTGGAATCATGCCTGTCAATGCTACCCGAAGTTCCGCCCCTCCGCCAGCCAGAACGAAATCAGCCAATGCGTTCAGCGCGTGACGCATTTGGTGTATTCTTACCCCCATGCAGTGTCGACGTTCCGAAGCGCTCATTACCGCCGTTCTCGTCATTCTGGGCATGCCCTTCGCATCCACTCCTCTGGCCGCTCAGTGGCTGAAGTATCCCACCGCCGGCGTGCCGCGGAAGGCCGATGGCAAAGTGGACATGTCGGCCGCCGCTCCTCGCCTGGCGGATGGCAAGCCTGACTTCTCCGGCATCTGGACTACTGCAGAACCCGACACTCGGCCAACGGCAGGCGTGGATAGCCCCGCGGACCCCAGCAAAATCCGGGGCTCGCGCCAGATGGCCAACATCGGCATCGATCTGCCAGGAGGCTTGCCGTATCAACCGTGGCTGGTACCGATTGTCAAGGAGCGCACCGCCAACCTGGCAATAGACGACCCCCACATCAAATGCCTGCCCGACAACTTTCTGCGCGCCTACGGGATGCCGCATTTGCTGAAGTTCGTCCACACGCCCAATCTTCTGGTGGTGCTCAATGAACTGAACGCCGGGTACCGCCAGGTATTCACGGACGCGCGGCCGTTGCCCGTAGATCCGACGCCCTCGTGGCAGGGATACTCGTCCGCGAAATGGTCCGGAGACACCCTGGTGATCGATACCATCGGACTGCGCGACGATACCTGGATCGATTGGAACGGAAGCGTGCTGACCGAGTCAGCCAAAGTGCGTGAGCAGATCCGCCGCCCCAACTTCGGGCACCTCGAAGTCCAGGTCACTGTCGATGATCCGAAGGCTTACACGAAGCCGTGGACCGTCACACTGAAGCAGCGCATTGTGGTGGACACCGAATTGATCGACGAAATCTGTCTGGAGAATGAGCAGTCGCTGAAGCACCTGAAATAAGTTTGGGCCGAAAGAGGAGAACATATGAGCACCGTTGCGGTTCCACTACAGGAGAAGAGCGGAAAACGTTGGATACTGTGGATCGGCTGGGTTCTTTCGCTCTGGCCCGCGTTTGTGATTGTGTCCAGCGCTACCTGGAAGCTGACCCGAAACGCGTGGTACGTCCACGAGTTTGGAAGAATCGGTTGGCCGGAAAGCGCCTTGACACTCCTCGCCTGCCTGCAACTCGCCAGCCTCGTGTTGTATTTGATTCCGCCCACCGCGGTCTTGGGCGCGGTCCTGCTCACCGGCTACCTGGGCGGCGCCATCGCCACGTACACGCGAATGGGAGAGGCGTATCCGGTGCTGGTTCCGCTCTCAACCAGCCTGATCGCCTGGGCGGGAATCTACCTGCGCGAGAAGCGCCTGCGGTCGCTACTGCCGATCCGCAGATGACACCCTTGTGGGGCCGGGCCTTCTGGCCCGCCGCCGGGCTTCGGCCCGGCGCGCCGCGCGGAAGGCTCGACTCCACGCCGGCAAGCGCTATCGCAATCATCGGGTCCCACGAAAATATCTCAAGGACACTTAACGCGAGGCTCTGCCTCAGACCTGCACAAATAACCGCGGAGACGCCGAGGAATGCGAGAACCGTTTTCCTCTGCGCCCTCGGCCTGCTCGGCGCTCTCAGGCTCTTTGCTTCTTGAGGCTGCGGAAAACCAAAAAAAATTTGCGGGCGCAGAGGCAGCAGAGAGCACAGAAAAACACCGGTTTGCCTTCTTCTGCGGCCCTGCGGCCCTGCGGCTCTGCGGCTCTGCGGTAAAGACTTGACTCATTTCCGTTGGTCCCGGTAAGGCAGCTTGCCGCTCAGCACATAGACGAATTCATCGATATCGGTCGGCCGCGTCTTGTGACTCGTTTTTGCCGGCGGCTGTCGCCACGCGGTGTTCCACTCTCGAGTGTTGATCGTAAGTATCAGTTTTCCTGATAGTTGGTTGACACTATATCGGATCTTAGATAGAATCCACCCACCTTCGAATGTATGCAAAATTCCTGGGTTGAAATTTGCATGCAGGCGAGTCAGCAAGGGGATTTCACATTGAGAGAGGGGGATTCAGGATGCAATCTAAGCTAGCAGGGGCAATCGTGATTTTGATGGGTGCGACTGCGTTCGCGCAGTCCAATCAAGGGACGATCACCGGAGCCATTTCCGACCCTGCGGGAGCGGTTATTGCGGGCGCTCAAATCGAGGTCAGAAACTCCGAGACGGGCGTCGTCTATAGCGGCGGCACGTCCAATACCGGAAACTACGTCATCGTGGTGCCCGCGGGTATCTACGAGATTACGGTGAACGTACCCGGTTTCAAAAAGTATCTACAGTCGAACGTGCAAGTGGTGGTGGCCACCGACACGCGCAAAGATGTGACGCTGGAAATCGGCTCGAATGCCGAGCAAGTGACGGTGGAAGCCACGGCGCCCTTGCTCAAGACCGAGAGCGGCGAAATGAGTCATGTGGTCGAAACCAAGGATCTGGTGGACCTCCCGCTTCTCACCATCTCGGGCGGGGGCTATGCCGGGGCAACCGTCATGGGAAATATTCGTAACCCTCTGCAAACATCGACGCTGCTTCCGGGCGTGGTTTTTGGCAACGATATGGAATTGGTGGTGAACGGATTGCCTAGCAACAGCGAAACTATCCGTATCGAAGGCCAGGACTCCACCGGAACCCTCTGGAAGGTCTACCAGCAGCGGAGCCAAACCATGGGCGTGGAAGCTGTCCAGGAGGTCAACGTTCAGACCAGCAATTTTGCGGCGGAATACGGGCAGGCCGGGGGCGGCTATTTCAACTACACCATGAAGTCCGGCACCAATCAGATCCACGGCAGCGGCTATGACTATCTGGTGAACGAAGCGTTCAACGCCGGGCTGCCCTTCACGGACGCCGGCACGCTGACTCCCCTGAAAGAGGGCCAGCACATCCGCAACACGCAGCGCCGAAATGATTTTGGGTTTACGCTCGGCGGCCCTATCCGCATTCCCAAGATCTACAACGGAGCCAACCGGACCTTCTTCTTTTTCAACTTTGAGCAGTACCGCGAAGCCCGGCAGATTTCCAACGGCTTGATGAGCGTACCCACGGACGCGTACCGGAGCGGCGACTTCTCGAACTCCGGGTGTTTGAACTTTAACATCGCCACCAACAAGTGCAACGGCGCAAATACTCCGCTAACGAGCGGCGGCGCGCAGGCCGTGGACTCGGCCGGCCAAGCGCTGACTTATGGAGAAGTCTTCGATCCCACGACTACGCGCACGGTAAACGGCGCCACTGTGCGTACGCCGTTCCCCAACGGTCAAATCCCGGTTACGCAATTCGACTCTGTCTCGAAGGCGATTCAAGCCATGCTTCCCGAGCCCAATCGGCCCGGGATTATTAACAATTACGCCATTCCCTCCTACACCAACTGGACGCATACGACGAATTTCTCCTGGAAAATCGATCACTCGCTCAGCTCCACCGCCAAGCTTTCCTGGTACCTGTCGCACTACATGTGGAACTCGCCCAACGCCAATGGAATCACGGCCGACTTCACGGGTGCGGTGCCCACCGGCTATCGAAACTGGACCACTCGTTTGAACTTCGATGAAACCCTAAAGCCCACCCTGCTTCTGCACATCGGCATCGGTTACCTCCACCAGTTCGAGCCCACCATTCCCATACCCTTTGACGAGAGCAAGCTGGGTCTACACGGGTATTTCGACGAGGACCTTTTCCCCAGCATCTTCAACTTGGGCAGTCCGACCACCTCTCCAACGGGCGGATGGGGTTGCGTCTCAGCCGCAATCCCGTGTGGAGCCTCGTCCCTGTTTGCCAATGTAAACGGTGTGGGGGGTGCGTTTAAAACGCGTCTCTATGAAGAGAAATCCACTGCAAACGCCAGCCTGACCTGGGTGCATGGAAACCATATTTTCAAATACGGGGGAGAAACTACCATTGAGGGATACCCGAACATCAGCAGTTGGCGCGCCAACGGTTTCTTCGTCTTCAACAACGCCGAGACGTCCGACCCCTGGCAAAACGGCCAGGCCTTGAACTTCACCAACGGCACCGGCTTCAATTACGCCAGCTTCATGTTGGGCTTCCCGGATCAGTTGCAGCTCAGTCCCCTGAACAGCACCAAGCTCGGCAATCACTACATGGGCTTTTACGCGCAGGATAGCTGGAAGGTCACGCGCAGGCTGACCCTGGATCTCGGGCTGCGCTACGATTTCCAAACCTATCTGCAAGAGCAATACAACCGCATGCAGGAAGTCTCCTGGAGTACACCAAACCCGGCTGTGGGAGGGCTTCCAGGAAGCGGCATCTATGAAGGCTCCGGCCCTGGGGCGCACTGCAATTGCGACTTCTCCCACAATTACAAGTACGCTTTCGGCCCGCGCGTGGGGTTAGCCTACCAGATCAATCCGAAGACCGTGCTGCGCACCGGAGCCGGCGTGATGTATGGAACGACGCAGACGCCCCAGGGTCTTTCCTACGGGGTTGCCGACTACTATACCTTCAATGCCCTAGGGTACGGTATCACTCCGCTCCCCAATGGGCTTCAGGGTGGAAATCCGCGCCCGGATCTCACCTTCCCCGACTTCAGCGCCGGCAAATACCCGGTCGCAGCCGGCGGCTTGCTGCCGCCGGGGAATCCGAACATCTACTTCGCTCCCGAGGCTCGGCCTCCCCGTATTTTGCAGTGGAGCGTTGGTATCCAGCGCGAACTGCAAAAGGACATCGTATTGGAGCTGACCTATGTGGGGAATCGTGAGGTCTGGGGTGCTGCGCCATTCCTCGATCAGATCTCTTCCAACAGCCTGACTCCGGCAATCCTGGCTGCTCACGGGCTCAGTCTTGCCAACCCGGATGACCGCAAATTGCTCACCACTCCCATCGGTTCTCCGGCCGCTGCGGCACGCGGCTTCTTCCCCACATACCCCGGAATGCCACCCAACGTAACGGTCGCCCAAAGTCTCCGCCCGTCGCCACAGTTCCTTGCCCCTACCGCGGTCGATCTTGGGCCGCCCATCGGCAAAACCTGGTACGACTCGCTGCAGTTTAAGGGGACCAAGCGCTTCTCGCATGGCCTTTCGATGCAGGGCTCGTTCGTCTGGGCCAAAGGAGATGTCCTCGGTACGGGGGCGGAGGCCGGCAATATCACGACCCTCCAGGGTACGCCGATCTACAACGACATTTATAACTACGGGATCAACAAGCAGCTCAACCAATTGGTGCGGCCGCTGGCCCTGGTCCTTTCCGGCACGTACATTACACCCCGCCTGGCGGCCAGCGCGGGCGCCGGCAAGGTGGTCTCGCAGGTCGTCCGGGATTGGGAACTGGGGTGGGTGCTGCGCTATCAGAACGGGCAGCTCATCCAGACACCCTACTCCAACAATCAGCTCCAACTGCAACTGGCGCGCTTCTCCAGCGCCACAACCACCACCCCCACATTCTGGAACTACGTTCCCGGCGTGAATCCGCTGGGGGTAGACCCGAACTCCAAATCCTTCAATCCCCAAACTTCGCTGGTTCTCAATAAGGCTGCCTGGACGGATGCACCGGCCGGAACCTTCGGCGTATCCGCGCCGTTCTACAACGACTATCGCTGGCAGCGTCAGCCCGCGGAGTCCATGAGCTTTGGCCGGCACTTCAAGGTGGGCAAGGAAGGCAAGTACGATTTTTATGTCCGCGCTGAGTTCCAGAACATCTTCAACCGGCTGTTCCTCTCGATGCCTTTGACAGGGACCGCCAGCCCGGCGCTCAGCGCCAACCCTGCGAACCCACCCACCTCGACCGGAGGCGTGTATACCGGCGGCTACGGCTATATCCCCACGCTCGGAGGAGCGGGGGCATCGCCGCGTACCGGCCAAGTGGTTGCGCGGTTCACCTTCTAAGGCCATGGGGCAGTCCTTTCGTTCCGGGCTGCCCCACATTCGACTCCACAGGATCACGAAATGGGCGCCAGAAATCGGCCAGCAAGCGGACGGCGGTTTCCAGTTGCCGCATGGCCGCAGCCCATTCGTTGTGCTCTCTCGAACGCGCAATCGTAACACCTGTGCCACGATGAGAGCCCCGGGTCTAAAATATTTCAAGGACACTCTTTAGGAGGTGCGGATGCTCTCCATGCGAGCGCTTGTCAGCATTGGATCGCTTGCGGTCAGTTTTATATTGATCGGTTCGGCGGCCGGAGATACATACCAGGTTATTCTCACGGGCAAGGTGACCATGGAAGATGGTTCTGCGCCCCCGTTCACGGTTGGCATCGAGCGGGCTTGCACCGACGTCCAGGGTTCAGCGCCCGGACCGATCGCGAACAAAAAAGGCGAGTTCCTGTGGAGGATGGAGTTCGACCCGTTCCTCCAGCGAACTTGCTTCATCCAGGCCACGTACCCCGGGTATGTGTCCACCCGGCTGGAGATCACGGCTATCAATGCCACGTCTCACGACCCAACGTTCCGGCTGCCAGTGCCGCTGGTTCTTTCGCGCTCCGTCCCGGAAGCCAACTCCATTGTGATCTCGGACGCGGACTTGCCGTCCAAGGCCAAGACGGCATTCCGCGCGGGAATGAAGGACGCGGACGCCGGGAACTACGCCGAGGCCGCGAGTCAATTGGAAACCGCGACGGCGGCGGCTCCGAAATCCGCGCAGCTTTGGCACGCTCTCGGGATTGTGGATGACAAACTCCAGAAACCGGCAGACGCGCGGAAAGCGTATGAGCGCGCCATCGCCGACGATCCGAAATTTCTCCCCGGCTACGTGATGCTGACGCGCGCATGCCTGGAAACCAAAGACTGGCAGTGCGCTTCTCAAACAGCCGATGCTTTAATCAAGGCCGACATCAAACATCTCTATCCAGAGATCTATTTGCACCGCGCCGTCGCGCTCTACGGGTTGAAGGATCTTGCGAACGCCGAGGCCAGCGCTCGGGAGGCCATTCGTGTCGACCCTGCACACAAAAGGTCGCGGGAAGAGTATGTGCTGGGGCGGATTCTCGAGGCAAAAGGCGATCTCGCGGGCGCAGGCGAACACATGGCCAAATACCTTGAACTGGAGCCCGCGCCGGTGGATGGCGACTTAGTGCGCGGCCATCTGCAGAACCTGGGAAAGCCCGAAGCCAAGGATATCGATCCCCAGTTGGAATTGTTCTGACCGGCAGGGGAGCGATTTGCAAGTCATCGAGCATCACTCTTCGCTCGGCCGATGGCGGGTTGCCGTGCGACACGCCGTTCCGCGCTTGCGAGACTACGTCCATGGATTCGTCGTGAGTGAAGGCTACTTACCCACCGCTTTGCGCGAATGGCACATCCCCTCCCTCGAGGTCGCAGTCGTGCTGAACTTCGCTTCACCGCATCGCGTCCTCAATAACTCAGATCCGAAACAGGCAACGGAGTACCGCAGTGGATTGGTAGTTGGCCTGCAACGCCGTCACCGGCTTACTGAGGCAGTGGGTGCACGGGATTTTATCGTCATTCGCTTCACTCCGATCGGAGCACACCTGTTCCTGAAGGTGCCGATGGGCCTGATTGCAGACCGCACAATCGAATTGGAAGAGATTGATGGACCCTGGGCACGGCTGTTCGAAAATCGTGTTCAAGCCACCCGCGGCTGGGAGGCTCGGCTTGATTTAATAGAACTTCTGATCGCCGAGCGGTTAACGCTGGCACGCCCTCCCTCGTCCGCCCTCATTCGCTCCTGGCAGAGACTTCTCGATGCCCCAAATACGACCGGCCTGGCGCTGCTTTCCGTAGAGGCGGGCTGCAGCCGGCGTCATCTGATCGCGCAATTCCATGCGCATTTCGGCATGGCGCCGAAGACGATTGCCAGGATTCGGCGATTCCATCTAGCCGTCGGCGCATTAGATCGATTAGGGCGGAACGAGGTCGGGCATCCAGCCGGGGCGCCCTATCTCGACCTTGCAAGGGATCCACAACGTGCAGTCCAAATGGACACACCATGGGCGGACCTTGCCCTCAACTGCGGCTACTATGATCAATCTCATTTCATTAAGGAGTTCCGCGCTTTTGCGGGAGTGACTCCCGTCGAGTTCTTGCGTCGGATCGAGCCCGGCGGGACCGGCCGATCCGAGTAATCGAGTCCCGGTCAAATTTTTCCAATACAGCTTCGCCCGTTCTCTCCTATAACTGGAAGTGCGCGGCTCACTAAGTCTCGCTCAGAGGAACAAATCCGATGCCAAAGGTCACTCAGAGCCAAATCGCAGAAAAACTCCGCGGCGAGGATCTTGACGAGTGGCTGGAGTTGTGGCGAGCGGAGCAGGGTCCCGCCAAACCCGGTTCTCTGGAACTAATGGCGGCAGCAATCCCGTTCCCGGCCGACAAGAACCTGCATGTGTTGGATCTGTGCTGCGGCACGGGCGATGCCGGCCGCGTCATTGCTTCCCGGTTTCCGAATGCACGTATCGACTTCGTGGATCGAGATCTGTTTTTTGTATCACTGTGCACTGCGGTCAATCAGCGCGATGGTACTTACGGACAGACACTCGTGCGCGATCTGTTGGACCCCGCTTGGCGCCATGGTTTCGAGGACGATTATGACGTCGTAGTAGCCGCCAACTGTCTGCATTGGTTCAGCATTGAACAGGCTACTCAGCTGTTCGCGGATATTCTTGAGTTACTCCGCTCTGGTGGTACCTTTTTGTTTTTGGAGCCCGTTGGTAACGAGGCGCCCTTTGCATCAGGGTTCGCCACCTGGAGGAGTACGCAGCCAAGCCAACATAGACCTGAAGACTGGGTCAAGTTCTGGTCTCGCGTGAATACTCTGCTGGGCTACGATTACGTCGAAGAGCAACTGGGCGAGCGTGACGATCAAAACCGCATCGACGACAAACTATCTGTGATCGGTTGGGTTCACTTACTGACGAATGCAGGATTTGAATCGATCGATATCCTACTCAGAGATGCTGAAAAAGTTGTCTCGGCTGCTCAAAAAGGCTGCTGAAAACGCCCGCCAAGCCTCCGCTCCCTGACGGTCGGTAACTGCCTGTGAACTCGATGCCGCGTTTCCGGTCCGCGCGGCGTTAGCACGCGGTTCTTGTGCGGCGGTTCGGACAAATAACGACCCCTCCCTCACGATCGGCCATGAGGGAGGGGTTGAGGCGTTGCAACGCGGCTCAGAACGTAAATCGCGCCACGATCTGGCCGTTCCGCGGCTGGGTCCCGTACCCGGCGACCGTTTGCACATATCCAAAGCCACCGGTGTTTACGCCGGCATTGGTCGTCACAGGAGTGAAAAGGTTTACCACCGTCCCGGGGACGCCCTGATTGCCGGTCGCGGGAGCCGCAAGGAACAGCCGGTTGAAGATGTTCTGGAATTCGGCGCGGATGAAGAAATTGTACCGGCCTTCCTTGCCGAACCGGAAATTCCGGCCAAAGCTCATCGACTCGGCGGGCTGCCGTTGCCAGCGGACGTTGTTGTAGAACGGAGCAGCCGTGCCCCACTGTCCGGGAGCCGGATCGCTCCACGCAGCGGGATTGAGGACTGTCTGAGTCTGCGGATTGAAGCATCCGCAGTTCGGATCAACCAACAGCGGATTCACGCCGGGAACACGGTTGGCGGGGTTGACAGGAGTCCCATTGAACCCACCCTGCCGTAACAACTCGCTCTCCAGCTGATTGGCGGATGACGGGGTTTCAATCAGAGCGCCGTTCTGATAGCGCAGCAGCCAGCCGAGCTGCCAGCCCCGGACTACCTGGGAGAGCACTTTCATTGCCCCGGTGTCCGCAGAGGACAATCTGGGCGTGGTGTAGGAGCCGGAAATCACCAGGGACAGCGGAGGGTTCAACTGGTTGAGCTGCTTTTGGGCCCCATAGTTGAAGATGTCTTCGATGACCGGGTTGTAGGTAAGGAAGATGGGGGCCTCGGAGCCCGCACCGATGTCCGTGGCTTTGGACCAGACGAACGAGGCCTGCGCCGACAAACCGTGCGAGAAGCGCTTGGTGATCTTGGTCTGCAGGCTGTCATACCACGTTTTACCGATGGGAGGCCCCAGGAACGATGTCGGACCACCAGAAGCCCACTGCGGCACCGGACGGATTTGCTGGGCGACCGTTTGATTCAGCGGCATTCCGGGGTAGGCTGGGCCAAATCCGGCGGCAACCGCCTGCGGCGAGCCGATCAGAGACGTCAGTAAAGCCAGATCTGCCGGATTGTTTTGGCTAAGTCCGTAATGCTGCAGAATCGCGGGTGTCAGACAATTACATTGGTACTGGTCGAGGCCTTCCGCGGACCACCAGACTCCCCGATTGCCCACATAGGTAACTTCCGCGACGATGTCTTTTTGAATTTCGCGCTGGATGCCAACGCTCCACTGCAGAGTGCGCGGCGGCCGGGCGCTCGGATTGAAGATGGTGTTCGGAGACGACGGCGGCAACAGGCCGCCTGACGGAACTGGCAGTTTGCCCGGATCAAAGTTGGGCCACGTTACATTGGGGAACGGGTTTTGTTGGATACCGTTCGGGGCCGGGCTGATCCCATAACCGCTCGGGTTGAAAGCATAGTAATCGGCCAAGCTGTATTGAATGCCCTGGGGGGTCTGCACCACACCGTACGTAACGCCGGCGCCTGCGCGCAGCACCGTCTTCGGGTTGATCTGGTATGCCGCTCCGGCGCGCGGCCCGAACGCGTAGGGATAGTTATGCGAGAACTCGCAGTGGCAGGTGGCTCCGTAGGTTACGGCGCCCGGAAGGCCTACAGTCGGATCGAGCGTGGTAAAGCTGGCGATCGGCATGCGGCCGTGTTCTTCCGTCAAATACGTCTGGTAATCGTAGCGCAGGCCGTAATCCAGCGTGAATTTCCGCGTGACCTTCCAGCTATCCTGCGCATACAGGCCCAGGCTGTAATTGCCCGTCTTCGTCTGGGTGAAAGGACTGATCTGGACATCGTCCACCAAGCCCAGCATAAAGCTGGCGTAACTGAAGCCGGAGGGAACGTTGAAGTTAAAAGGCTGGAGATTTTGCCAGGGATCGGCGGTTTCGGCGTTGGAAATACCAAAGGCGCCATTGGACCGCCATTCGCTGTGCTCGGGATACCCGTCGTTAACAAACTCCCCGCCAAATTTGAACGAGTGATTCCCCTTGACCCAAGTTAAATTGGCGTTGGCCGTCCCCTTCTCTTCCCAGAGGAAGGAAATGAAGGCCGGACCTAGTCCTCCAAAACTTGGGCCGCCATACCCGCCGGTGACGAAGTTCTCCAGGCCAGCGGCGATGTTCGTCGTCGGGCTGCCGTCAAAGAATCCGCCGATCGAGGGGAAGCGGTTGGTGGCGAAATACCCGCTCATCCCTAGAGTGCTCTGGTCGAAAGACGGATAGTCCGTTGGTTGATACTGCTGAATGTAACCAACGCCTAAGTGCAGCAGGACAGTGGGCCGAATGGTCTGATCGTAATTGACGCGCGTGGTCACGTTCCGGTTGGCGGTGGGGTTGGGGGCATTGTAGGCTTCGGTGACCCCGTTGGCGCCGACCTGGTTATCCAGTAGCCGCGAGAAGTACCAGGAGAGCTTAACCGTCGGGCTGATCGAGTGATCGAGCTTGAAGGACCAATTAGTCGTGTGCTGCGTGTTTACGTAGGCGGGAACAATGTAGTTGTTGACGAGGCCAGGTGCATTCGGCATCGGGAAAAAGTTTTGGATCGTCTTGGATATCGAAGCGAACCTGGTGACCGGAATCTGGTTGTTGGCGAAAGGAGTGCGGACCTGGGCCCCGTTTACAGTACGCGTTGTGTTGGGGTCGAAGACCTCACCGAAGGACAGCGTCTGTCCCGCCGGGTCTATCGCTGGTTGGCCGTTGTCGGTTCTTACGACGGGGGGACTAAACGCGCAAATGTTCCCGATGGGAGCAAAGCAGCCGGCCATACTATAATCGCCGCTCCGATAGGCCGCCGTAGGTACCGTCCAAAGGCCGTTGGAAATGGTACGGTCTTCCCGAAATTGTTCGAAATTGAAGAAGAAGAAAGTCCGGTTGGTTCCGTTGTACACCTTGGGAATGCGGATCGGCCCGCCCACCGTGAATCCATAATCGTTCCGGCGCACCGCGTTGCGGATGTGCTCGCCCTCTTTCAATGGGGTTTGCGTGCCTGCATCGGTAAACGGCAAACCGGCATTTAGCGCCTCGTTCACGAAATAGTCATAGGCGCTGCCGTGCAACTGATTGGTGCCCGACTTCATCGTGAAGTTGAAATAGCCGCCGCCCACCTGGCCATACTCCGCCGCGAAATTACTGGTCTGAACCGAAACCTCCTGGATGGCGTCTACGCCGGCGCCCTGGCTCAGCTGCTGCATGACTTTCCAGATGTTTCCGGTGGAATCCTGGCCTTCGATGCGGATCGATTCGCTGTTGCTCGGCTGCCCGTTGACTTGCAGCGACGCGTCGTTGGCAAAAGTCACGCCGGGAAGCAACTCCGCAATCTGCAGGGGGTTCCGAATTTGGCCCATCGTGTTGCCAGTGTTGGCGGCGGCGAGGAGGTTCCCGCCCCCAATGGTGAGCACGGGAAGCGTATCGGCATCGCTGATTTCGACCGTATGGCTGATTTCCCCGCTTTCGCTTTTCAGCAGCGGGGCGGTATCTTGAACCGTGATCGTTTCGCTCGCCGTGCCGACTTCCAGCTTGATGTCTTTCCGGGTATCGGTGGCGACAACCACCTGCACTCCCTGCTGGACAGCTTTCTTGAATCCAGGAGCATTCACCGAAACCTCGTAGATGCCGGCCGGAACCGGGAGGACATAATTTCCTGTGGCGGAGGTGCCGCCGCGATAGACGACGCCCGTCTCACTGTTCTTGATTTCGATTTGAGCCGTCGGAACAACCGCCCCCGCCGGGTCGGTAATGGTTCCGGTAATCGTTCCTTGATTGGACTGCGCAAACGCAATCCCACCCAACAAAACCACGTAAGTGGTTACGAACCGAGACAGCTTGGCGGACATACGCGAGTGACCCTCCTTAGACGACAACACCGGCTGAAATTGGTGAAGCTAACCAACGACTTGCATCAAACCTTACAAAGACGAATTGGCGGGATTCTATCCCATTGGCTGGAAGGAGTCAAAGAAATTCGTTTTCTTGATGGAGTGCATCAAAAGTTCAATCATCGGCGGCAGATTCGCCGGGCCGCCTTCACTTTGCGGGTCGCTCGAGGAAGTCTCTGGCAGGCTGAAACGACGGATTGAATTCGAGAGCCTTTTGCATAACCGCCTGAGCCTGATCCGTGTGGCCGGTGCGCACCAGCGCGGCGGCTAAATTGGCGCGTACCAAAACCATCGCAGGGTCGATGGCGAGTGTTCTCTGCCACAATCGGATCGCCTCATCCAGGTTGCCGCGTTGCATCTGGTACGCCCCCAACGCCGCAGCCACGGGAGCCTGAGTAGGATCCATTCGCCAGGCCTGCTCATATAACGGAAGCGCATGGGCGTCGTCCTTACGATTGCGGTAAAACTCGGCCAGATTCGCCATGGCCTGAGCGTCGGCAGAGCCGTGCGCCACGGCGTCTCGCAACAGGCCAAAGGCACGATCGAGGTATGTCGGGATCTGCTCCCGCCGGCCCACCATCGCATACGCCAGGCCGAGGTCGCGGGCGCCGGCTGTCCCCCCTCCAAACGGAACCAGTGCCGCTTCCGCCTCGGGCAGGCCCATTTTGGCCGATTTCCGGCGCGGGATGGAATGATCGGTAAATACAACGTGATCTACATCGGTGGTCGGATTGCGCGGCATGTGGCAGCCTATGCAATCGTCACCATAGGCCTGCCTAGCGGCTTGCGCGGCCCGGCAGTCTGCAGCCTGATGGCAGCTCAAGCACCTGGTCCGAAAATATTCCGCTTTTGCCGCGGCCGCCGGAACGAAGTGAGGATCGTGGCACGTGCCGCACCAGAGCTTCGCCCCACTTGCCTTTTTGCATGCACTCTGCACGAGATCCTCGACGTGACTCGTCACCCTCATCTGCGCCCCCGAGCCGGAACGCACGAATGTGGTCACGCTGTCCTCTAGCCGGTCGCCGGGCCGGAACGTGAGGTCATCCTTGCCTTGCTTCGGAACCCGGATCTCTCCGGACAAATGGCACTGCTCGCAGATGCTGTCCCGCTCGCGGGCGGCCAGCTTCGCCGGATTGATCATCGGTTTGCCGCTGGCGATGTGTTCACTTCCGGGCCCATGGCATCGTTCGCAGGCGACACTGCCTTCCTGGAATGGCGGCGACGAGTACGCGTTAGGCGTGCCGCGAATCCACTGAATCCCGCTGGCGTGACACTCCAGGCATCCCGGCTGCACGCCGCGGTTCAGGTACGGTTCCGGACGCGAAGCGTAGCCGGGGGCCGAACTCCAGGAACCTGAGCTGGTGAAGTAGGAAACGGGAGCTTCGTACAAGAACCCGTCGATGTGCATGAGGTAGCTGCGAGCGGCGTGTCCGCTGCCTACGAAGTAATCGAGTTGCCGGCGGCCCTGAATCGCCTGTTTGGAGCCACGCTGCGTTGCGCCCTGCTCGTGAAACGCGAAGTAGTACTTCGTGCCTTCGCGGCCTACCGTGTACGTGAAGGCGCCCTGAGCATCGCGAAACTCGGCGCGGTCGAAACGCTCCTTCTCCTCCTCGGTTCCCACCAGCCCGCTGCTGTGAGCCATGGGCGTCCGCATAAAACTCCGGAACAGATCGGCATGGCACGGAGCACATGCCTGGCTGCCGGCGTAGTCGGCGGCAAACGCGTAAAGCGGGGCCGCAATCAGCAATACGAACGGGCGAAACAACGCGCTGAGTATATCACCGGGCCCTTTTGAGGACCATAACAGCGAATCGCCGCGGCGCGAAAATCACGTAGAATGTGATCTTGTCGAACCCCTCTTCCAGCGTTCGCATCGGAATCGCGGCGGCGGTCGCCGTAGGCGCTGCACTGGGAGTCTGGATCTACACGAAACGGCCATCCCATCCTGCCGCGGATCCAGCCAACGCTTACATCGATTCGGCGGTATGCGCCGGCTGTCACGCGGGCATTGCGGCCAGTTATCGCAAGACCGGCATGGGGCGGTCGTTTGCCCGCGTCAACGCCGACAACGTCCCGGCACAGGCAAGCAAGTTCCACCATAAAGCCAGCGACAGCGATTTCACCATAACCGAGCGCGGCGGTAAATACTATCAGCGCCGCTGGCAGCTTGGCTTCGATGGCAAGGAGTCCAATGTCGACGAAAAACAGGTGGACTTCGTGGTCGGCTCCGGCAACCATGCGCGCACCTATCTCCACCTGACCAGCCAAAACACGTTGCAGGTTCTTCCCCTGAGCTGGTATGCGGAGAAGGGCGGCTATTGGGACATGAGTCCGGGATACGATCAACCCGACTATCCGGGCTCGGTTCGCCCCGTGCACTACGAGTGCATGTTCTGTCACAACGCGTATCCGAAAATCCCCGGCCCCGTAGAGAACGCGGGCAGCGCGGAAATGAGCTTTCAGCTACCCTTGCCGGAGGGTATCGATTGCCAGCGATGCCACGGGCCGGGCGAACGGCACGTGAAACTTGCGTCATCCTCCGCTAAGCCCACAGACATTCGCGCTGCCATTGTGAATCCAAAGCGGCTGCCGCCCGGCCGCGAACTCGAAGTGTGCATCCAGTGCCACCTGGAGACCACCAGCCTGGATCTCCCGCACGCGGTGCGCAGCCTGGATACGGGACCTTTTTCGTACCGCCCCGGACAACCTCTCGGAAACTTCAGCATCGAGTTCGATCGTCCCGGCGGGATGAACGACCACTTCGAGATCGCGCAGGGCGCGTACCGGCTTCGCCAGTCACAGTGCTTTGTCAAGAGCGCTGGAAAGCTGCGCTGTACCACCTGCCACGATCCGCATGATATCCCGCGCGGACCGTCCGCGATGGCGCACTATAACAGCGTCTGTGAAACCTGCCATCCATCGATGACGCAGGCGGCCGCGCCGCATGTTCACGACGCTGATTGCGTGGGATGCCACATGCCCAAGCGCAGAACCGACGACGTGGCGCATGTGGTCATGACCGATCACCTGATCCAGCCGCGGAAGCCCGCGGGCGACCTGCTGGCGCCCAAGCCCGAGGCTATTGAAACGGCTGCGAACGCATATCGTGGCGAGGTGGTCCCGTATTATCCCGCGCCGCTCCCAGACACGCCCGAGAACTCGCTCTACGTAGCCGTGGCGCAGGTGCGCAACCGGAAGAATCTCGAGAAAGGATTGCCCCAACTGGCGAGCCTGTTGGAGCGCTATCATCCGGCCCAAGCCGATTTTTACGTGGAGCTCGGCCAGGGTTACCGCGCCCATGGCGAATTCGCGCGCGCGGTGCCGTATTACGAGGAGGCCGCGCGGCGTGAGCCCACCGGCTTCCGGCTGATCCAACTCGGCAACGCTCAGATGGAGGCGGGTCAGCTCCCGCAGGCCGAAGCGACGTTGCGCCACGCCCTCAGCCTGTCGCCTGATGACCCGCTGGCCTGGGGAACGCTCGGCTGGGTGCTTTGGCAGCAGGACAAGGGCGTAGAAGCTCGCACGAATCTGGAGAAGGCTGTCGCGCTCGATCCCGACCTGCCCGAACTTCACAATAACCTGGGTTCCGTGGAGTGGGGCTTGGGCGACCAGGCGGCGGCCGAGCAGCAGTTCCGCGAGGGCTTGCGTATCCAGCCGGGCATTGCCGAATGGCGCGCGAACCTGGCCCGGGTGCTGGCCACGCGCGGCCAAGGAGCGGAGGCTGGCTTTCAATTCCAGCAGGCCATACGGCTCAAACCGGAACTCGCGGATGCCCGGACCGATTACGGACATTTGCTGGCAGATCGGGGCGACTTGGGCGGCGCGATCCGGGAACTCGAAGCCGCCGTCCGCGCACAACCCGCTCTCTGGCGCGCGCATTTCGAACTCGGCATGGCGCTGGGCAGAAAAGGCAACCCGCAAGCGGCCATCGAGGAGTTGAAAATGGCCGCAAACGGTTCGGACGCCGATGTGCGCGCCCAAGCCCTCGATGTGCTGCAGAAGCTGGGACGGTAGAAAGACGATAGACATACGCGAGCAATCGCCCGCCGTTAGCGTTCCCAACCAGCAGATCAGTCCCGCCCACGCCAGACCCCGGGAGCTCTTCGGCAGCGCACCACCGGGGCCCAGATTCCGGAATACCTTGCTCCGCGTAAGCCGCCAGCACCCTACGATGAAGACCATCTTGAATCGGTTAGCATCTGGCACGGAAGTGCCATCGGCCCTGGCGTATGATGTCCCATATTTGATACACTGCTCCTGTGCGGCCCATCATCTTCCATCCGAAGGCGAGGGACGCCATTCGCCGGTTTCCAAAAGATGTCAGGATCCGGCTGGGGAGAGGGCTGTTTCGGCTGCAAATCGGAGAACAGATCGGAATGCCGAACTCACGTCCGATGCCGGTCGTGGCCGTGGGTGTTTCCGAGCTTCGCGTGAAGACTCAAGACGGAGCGTATCGCGCATTCTATTACACTGCCTCGGCGCGGGGCATCATCGTGTTTCACGCGCTCGCTAAGAAGACGCAGGAGACGCCGCTACTGGAAATTGAGTTGGCCAGAAAACGGCTGAAGGAGATTCTCGATGCCTAAGATCAAGCCCATCGTTGCGAACACACCGGAGGAACTGGCCTCCCATTTGGGACTGTCCAGTGCTGCCGTCAAGGAATGGCAGGTGCAGCGAGTCCTTATGAAGCGCCTCAAGGAGATTGCCGGCCGGGAGAAGATCACGCATGCGGATATCGCCAAACGGGCGGGAACTTCGCGAACCAGGGTGACGGCGATTCTGAACGATGATCTCGAGCACGTCTCGACTGATCTCCTGATCCGCATTTTGGCGTCTCTGGGTTACCGCGTGAAGGTGTCAGTGGTCCGGTCGCACACTGCAGCGTAAGCCATCCTGCTGGCCGGCAACGATCATCGCAACTTCGTGCAGGTTGCAAAACACCGCTCCCTTTCGCGGCTCAGTAAGGGGTTTCCGCTAGATATACGCCAGCAGCCGCCCGGCCGTCACCGCGCCCAGCCAGCAGATCAGCCCCGCCCATGCCAAGGGCTTGGCACTCTCCGGCAATGCGCCTCCAGGGCCCAGATTCCGGAATACTCTGCTCCGCGTAAGCCGCAGCACCGCTACACCCGAGAAGATGAAGACCAATTTGATATAGAACGTGGGATCGATCAGCCGGGTGGCCGCGCTGGCCATCAGGAGACACGTACCGGTCACCGCATTCACCCAGAACCCGCACCACATCAGCGGATACAACCGCTCCAGCGGCTGCACCGCGGTTTTCGACGAAACGCCCAGGAGCCGCAGACTGATCACCGCGCTGGTGCCTGCCACCACGCCCATGCCCATGACGTGCAACCACAGAATCGTGGGATACGCCCAGACCGAGGTGGACTCGCGCACCCACGTGCTGAAGCCGAGCTGTTCGATCGTATCGAGGAAACCCATGTCTATCTTCCGTTCCCTTCATGCCTGTGCTCCGCGGGTTCGGCGCCCTTGTCGATGAGATGTCCGAGGACCCCCACCACCACGGAAGCACCGATTGCAATGAGACTCACGATTAGAGCTAGCTTCATGCGCCTACCCCAGCGTCAGAATGAGCGGCCGAGAAACGGCAACATCTGACCGCAGAAGATCACACCCGTCCACAGCAAAATTCCAGACGCAGCCGCCACCCTCGCCACCATGGGCGGCCTGTCGCCGGCCCCCACGCTCCAGGGCTGCTCGAAGACAGTGAAGTATAGGGCATTGGCTCCCGCCACCAGGATCAAAGCCAGCTTCCAGAAGAAGGTCGGGTTGGTGACGTAGAAGGTCGGCGGCGCGCCGATAAAGAAGAATATGCCCGTCACCACGTTCACGCCGAACCCTAACACTCCCCAAGGCAGCAGGCGGTGCAGCGTCGAAAACGAAAGACCCTTCAAGAAGCCTAGCATCCGCAAGTCTACCAGCAGCACCACGCCAAACAAGAGGCAGAGCCCTATGAAATGAACCGTCTCTCCGGCTGCCCAGCACCACTTCTGGTTCACCATGCCGTCTGCGATGACTCTCGCCAGGGTCGGATCTGCCGTGGCCGTTTCCACCGAGGCTGGACCGGTGCGAATCTCCGGGTGCTGGATCTCACCGCCCAGCGTGGCGACTCGGGTCATCAGGCCGAAGGTCACCAGCCCCGCCAGCAGGACCGCCGCCACCGTTCCCTGCGGCAAGCGAGACAGCCGCCGGTACTGCCACAATCCCAACCAAGACAAGACGCCGGTCAGTTCCATGAACGCCAAGGCGATAAACGCGGCGTCTTCGTGCCTCTCAATCATGCTCTTCGAGACCGCAGGGTTGTTCGACAACACCAACTGCGCGGCGGTGCCCGTGGCAAACGTCGGAATCGAGAGCAGGGCGATGAAGAAGAAGATTCCCAGGCTGGCGCGCTTCAGGTCGTTGTTTTTTGCGGCGATGGCCACGAAGAACAGGCCCAGTCCGACAACCATGCCGATGGTCGGGAAATGGTTCAGCAGGAGATGTACGTGTGCCAGATTCATATGAGGCGGGGAAAAGATACTATTCGCGAAGTCCTTGAAGACCGCTCCCTTCGGTCGCGGCTCGGCATCGGGTGATTCGTTACTGAGCCGCGCCTGAAGGAAGCGGTCTTGAGCGCTTTCTAATGGCGGATCTGCGAGCTGATATCCTTCGTTTCGTACACCTCGCAATCACCGCGCTCCGGCAGAAGTCCCGCCTCCGGATTCGAATTGAGCCGCAGTATCTTCGTCGTCATCACCCACGGCTCCACAAGCATCTGGGGGTCCTCGACCGTGACTTCATACTTAATCTGATTACCTTGACGGGTGAGCTTCTCGATTACGTGCATGTCATCGGAATGGATGAAACCGCCGCGCGCGAGCCAGGTGCTATCGACGAACGATATGGAGTCCAGCACCAGCGTGTCGCCCTCCCATCGCCCTACGGTATAGCCATAGTAAAAGCTCTCAATCGCCTTCTGGGGGTCGTGCTTGCGGCCGTCGGTCGGGATGATGCGATATTCTCCGTATCCGCCGCCGCCATCGGCGTACCTGGTGTAGAAGAAGATAATGTCGTTCGCCGATTGAACGATGCGCCGGGGCGGGCCCTGCCGCGGAAGGCCCAGCGGTTGGCAGGTCATGACCGGGTCTTCCTTGTTCGTCCACATGTCGAGCTGCTGAATCTTATCCCAGTATTCGGGTTTGTACAAAGGACGATTCGGCCCGAACCGCGAGGGCGCTTCGAACTCGAAATCCATGGTCTGGTTGAGCGCGCGGCTACAGCCCTCCTGTTGGGTGGGATCGCAGCGGCGATTGCCGTAGCGCCAGTTCATGGCGTTGAAATTCCAGTTGCCCGTGAGGTCGGGTTTCCCGTTGGCCATGCGCGGCGTCGGTGCGGAATCTGCGGCGACTTCCTCGCTCTTGAGGGCTGCTACGTGCTGTGGCGCCGCCTTGATCGCCGCGCGCACGCTTGCGGGCACGGGCATGACCACATACACGCTGCCGGTTTCCGTCACCACCGTCGTCAGATCGCGCACCACCGCGCCGTTATGGCTCTCCGTCATCTTGCCGGCGTAGAGGGCGTCGATCTGATTCAGCGGGTTGTTCCAATCCTGATAGTCGCTGTAGGTGAACTCAGCGATCGTCGATCCATGGCCCTTCACGACGACGCGTTCCACCATATACTTGGCGCTGAGTGTAGCAATCGCGATCGCGCCCGGGACGCCGGGAATGGGGTAGGTCACGACGGGCTTACCCGCCTCCCACGACAGCGACGTTTCGCCAGCCTTCATGACACCGTCCTGCAGCAGCGTGCCCGGGTTCGCCCCCAGCTCGCCGTTCGGCGCGGCTCCGGCGATCGCAGCTTTAGGCGCGCCCTGGGGACTGGCCCACAGGCGGACCAGCCGCTGCTCGACGGCGCCCGGCATCGGGGTCGCCTTTCCTTTGCCCGCAACGATCTCCGCACCTGCGATGTCTTCGTTCCAGGCGTATTCTCCACTGACGACTTCGATATTGGAATACGTCTGTCCGTTGGCCCGCGTGCACGTGTACTGAATCCGCTGACCCGGTGTCTGATAACTGGTGCTCACGCGATATTTCGTGAGGGTGCAGGGTTGTCCGTCCACCTGAATGGTGCCCTTGCCCTGATATTCGAGCGATGAGACCAGCTCGTGCTCATCCACGCCCCGCAGCATACCCATGTACCAGGTCCAATTGAAAAGCACGGACCGCAGGTCCTTAGCGCCAGCTGCGGGTCGATAGGGTGGAGGGGGGTCGCGGAACGCACCCGGCGCCTGCGCCCAGGCCACCGACAGGGCGCTGAGGGTGAGAACGACTCCGATCGCAACCCGCGTCCCAATGATCCTTCGTCGAAAGGCCACGATAGTCCCTTGCTGTCTAATCGTTGGGGTTGCCGGCGGAGATTTGAATGACGCGCCCGTCCGGTAGGGTCACCGCCTTGAGAAAGCCTAACGGACTGCCGTCCTTGGCGGGGATGAACTTGATGCTGATGTTGTCCCCGGTGTGGAGGGCATTCGGTCCGGTTTTCCCGATCCCTCTTTGCGCGAGGGCCGTGGCGGATCCGAGTGTCAACACCCAGTCGGTGGTCGTGCCGTCGGGATTCTTGACGGCGACAGTCAGCGATCCATGGGGATTGCTGAATTGAACTTTTTCGACCGTCCCCGACAGCTCCTTTTCCGCTTTCATGTCGTAAACACCAGCGAGGGAATGATGAGCCTGCAATAAGCCGGCCATCCACCACGCGCACAAGACCGCACATCCTAGGGTTCGCTTAATCATTTGTGCACCTCTGATTCTGATTGGCACAGACTATCACGATCATGTAGCCACCGCAAGAAACCAAAGGAGCTATTGGTCTACGTCGCTGCCTTCTGTAGGGCAGACCGTCGTTTTGTGCGGTCTGCCAGGCCGCTGTGCGGCGCCGGCAGACGACTGAAAACCGATCGTCTGCCCCACCGCGTTAAACTGCCTTTGGCGTTGGTCGTCACCGCAGCCTGGCGTATTCCGCTTTAGCTTGCTGCAGTATCGGGATGTCGGGGTCCGCGTCCTTCCACAACTCGAAAAAATCCTGGAACGCCTTCTTGGCTTTCGCCGTGTCGCCCGCCAGTGCTTCGCCGCGCGCCAACCCCAGATACGAGAGTGAATAGAACTGTCCCCAATACGGGTGGACCCAGGTAGCGCCCCAACTGGCGCCCTTGTGATCCGCGATTTTCCGGAACTCAGCCGACGCCTCCGCGCCCTTATGCAGGCGCAGATAAGCCAGGCCGCGCAAATACACCGCCTCAAGGTAAGAGCGCTCGTATGGCGAAGCGGATGCCAGCAGTTCCACGCTCTGAGCCGCTTGATCGCGCTGGAGCGCGATTGCCGCTCGAATCGCAGGAAGTTGCACCGCATTCCAAATGGTCCCGTTCGGAGAAAGTTTCGACGTCTCCGCGGCGAGTTTCTCTGCCTGGGCCGCATCGCCGCACATCGCCAGCGCCAGGGGCGGACGCCCCAGGCGGTGCGCGCTCTGGCAGTTGCCCGCAAGCGCGTCGACCAGCGCATCGGCTTCCTCGAATTCGGCGGCGGCGTCCTTGAGTCCCCGGCGCTGCGCCATCTCCGCGGCTCGCAGGTACAATTTGTGCGACTCACCGCGCTGGCCATGGACGTTCCGGTAGGCCGCTTGCAAGCCCAAGCTGAGGTACTCCTCCGGCTTGCCTGCGAACCATTGAATCTCCCTGGCGATGGCCGCCTGGTCGTCTTCGACGTAGGCCATTTCAAGGAAGCGCTGGTGGATCCTCGCTCCGCCGATCCCCTGCGCCCGCAGTTTCTCTGCAAGTTGCTTTGCCTCTGGCAGGCGATCCAGGCATATGTAGGCGTCCAACAGACGACGATAGGGAGCTTCGCTGGGGCTATCCAGCCGAAGTGCTTCCATGGCCTCCTTGAGCCCGTCTTCATATTGCCCGTCGTCCACGTAGATGAGTCCCAATTGGTTATGCAATACCCAGTTTCGGGGATAGTTGCGGACAGCCAGTTGCCAGGCGTCTATCTCTTTGTCCAACTCGCCGGTAGACCTGTAGTAGTAGGGAGTGATCTCGGCGCGCTCGGCCTCGGAAACCCGGTCGATCAAATGGAACGCCTTTTTGGCATATTCCGCGCTGCGAGCCATGTCCCCGGCGACTTCGTACGCCACGCCCAGCCTGAAGTAAGCCTCCGCGAAATTCGGATCGATTGCGATGGCGCGCTCAAATAACGGAACAGCGGATAGAGAATGGCCCAGGGCCAGCTCGGACGTACCTGCATTGTAGTTCTGAAGCGCTTCCAGAGATGGAGTGGTGGCCTCTTCCAGCGGACGACTCAGCTTCTGGATCGAGTTGTGCGATTCTCCCAGCTTGCCGCGCATGGCCGTCGCGGCCGTGCTCAATGCGCCTAACACGTGCTCTTTATCTTCGGCTTGGATCTGCTGCCGGGCGAGCGTTGTGCCATCTTGGCACGTAATCGCCTCGAGCGTGATGACGTAGCTTCTTCCCAGGCTCGCGATGGCGCCATCGATGGTGGCCGCACCTCCTTCGCGGATGCAGATTTCATGCGCGATGGTATTCGTGACGCGGGCGCCCAGTGGAAGACTCATCAGGCGAAGGACGCGCTGCACGTGGTCGTCATCCATTATTCGGAGAAACGGCGATTGTTCCAGTTGGATCGCCAGGCCCTGGCGGAGCGTGCCGTCGAAGATCGGATCGCCTGTGTTGTTGACGAAATCGGCCAGAACGATGGTGTCCTTATCGGTGAGTTTCGGGGCGCGATGGACGTAGAAATACGCCGCGGCGAACAACAGCAGCACACCTGCGGCGGCGGCAAGGATGCGCTTGCCGGCGCTTCCGGCGGCGGAGACGCCTGCTAATTCTCGCTCCAACTCAGCAGCAGATTGCCAGCGGCGTCCGGGGTCCTCTTCCAAACACCGGCTTACGATCTTTTCCAGCTTGCGCCACGGGAAGCGGCGGCGATTCGGCCCGGCGCGCTCGCCCGTAAGGATCTCGTAGAGCATGCAGCCGAACGAATAGATATCCGAACGGGCATCCGTCATTTTGCCTTGCCGCTGCTCGGGAGACATATAGGCCGGCGTGCCCATCACCATTTGGCTGGTCGTGACTGTTTCATCCCGGCCCGAGCGCGCCAGTCCGAAATCCAGAACTTTCACGCCGGACTTGGCGATCATGACGTTGCCCGGCTTCAGATCGCGGTGAATGATGCCCTTGGCGTGCGCCTCCGTGAGCGCTGCGGCAATCTGTGCAGCGTAGAGGAGCGCCGTCTTCACCGGGAGAGGGCCGCGTTGGAGCTGCGCGGCGATGGTCTCGCCCTCCACCAACTCCATCACCAGGTAATTGGGGCCAACGTCGTGCAGTGTGCAGATGTTGGGGTGGTTTAGCGCTGCAATCGCACGCGCCTCGCGCTCGAAGCGGGCGCTGAACCGCTCCTGCGTGGTCTTGATGGCGACGTGGCGGCCTAATCGCGTGTCTACCGCCCGAAATACTTCGCCCATACCGCCTTCGCCCAGCTTGTTTTCGATACGGTACGGCCCCAGGGAAACGCCCGCAGCCACTGCGGCGACGGTGGAATCCGCCAGCAGTTCCGGCGCGTTCTGAATGGCGGGCCGCTCCAGGAATTCGCCGCCGCCGGGCTCGGAGAGCAGCAACTCTACTTCACGGCGCAGTTCGGGATCTGTCTGCGCCAGCAGCGCCGCGCGCTCGTCCGGGGTTCCCTCGCGAGCCGCATGGTATAGCTCTTCAATTCGCCGGAACCGGTCAGGGCTCATGGCTGGCAACCTTAAATGTCCCCCGATTATACCGATTTCTATGGGTTTAACTGCCGCAATAACCAAGCCTTGGCCAGATCCCAGTCGCGCCTGACGGTGCGCGGAGAGATGTCGAGAGCGGCCACAATTTCCTCCTCCGTGAGACCGCCAAAATAGCGCAACTCGACCACCTTGGCCTGGCGTGGAGCGATCTGCGAAAACTCGGTCAGGGCCTCGTCGACAGCCAGAATCGACCGATCCGGCGCCGGGGACAAGACTGCTGTCTCCTCGATGTTCACCTTCGGCGCCGTGCCACCGCGCTTTTGCGAACCACGGGCTCGCGCGGCGTCTACCAGGATGCGCCGCATTATCTTGGCCGCCATGGCGAAGAACTGCGCCCGCTCTTTCCACTCGATTTGTGTCACGTCGACCAGGCGAAGGTAGACCTCATGGACCAGGGCGGTGGCCTGGAGAGTGTTGCCCGGACGTTCCTTCTTCATATACTGGCGGGCCATCAGACGCAGTTGCGGATACACCTGCTCGGCCAGCCGCTCCAGGGCAGCCGGGTCGCCGCCGCTCCAGGCTTTCAACAGATTCGTGATTTCCCGCGAGGTTGCGTCGATGGATAGCCCGTTCCCCAGCGCGCACAAAAAAGCTGGCACAAAAAATTTACCAAAACGTGGCCGCTTTCGCCGCCCGCTTTCCGCCTTACTCGCCAGGAAGGAGAACAGGCGGTCAGAACGATCTCCTTCGGAATGGAGGCAAATCATGAACGGAAAGACTTTCACCATCGCCGCACTCACTGCACTCGCTTTGGGCCTGGGGCCCACCGCGAAGGCCCAAGGCTGCTCGAACGCCACTCTGAACGGCACCTTCTCCTACAAAGGCACCGGGGCAATTCTGACGCCGCCCGACTTCGCAGGCCCACTTAACGAGGTCGGCACGTTAACCTTCAACGGAAATGGCGTTCTCACGGGCGCTGGAGTACTCAATCAAGGCGGCACCGCAACCCCGGTGACCAAAACGGGCACCTATACGGTGAATCCGGATTGCACCGGCACCTTCTCCGTCCAATACTCGCTAGGTTTCACGTCTCAGTTCTTCTTCGTGATCGACAGTACCCAGATGGTGGGCCTGGCGCAAGTCCGGGGAAGCGAAATACAAATCCTCTGTGAAGATGCGGGCGTCGTGCTCGACGCGATCGCCCGAAAGCAATAACGGGTTGGCGCTGACGCACTGCAGCCCCGGACGCAGACGTCAGCGCCTCTCGATCAATAAATAAGAAACGAACCCAATTCGCCGGTAATTCACAGAAAATAAATCATCTATCAATCGGGCGACCAGCAGCCCTTGCGGGCTGCGGCCGCGCTTCCGCGCGGCCCGCCGGACAGAAGCCCGGCGGCGGGCCAGAAGGCCCGGCCCCACGTGCTAACTAGCCCGTTAGAGTAGTGTCACCAATCAGTTGCGGGAGTATACTGTATAACAATGTCGCTGGCAACGCGTAGGACGTTCCTACAAGCCGCCGCCGCGGGCTTAGCGGCTCGTTACGCCTTCGCGCAGAATCCCAAGATCCCGTCCACACCGCTGGGCGACAACCTTTATCTACTGACAGGCGCCGGGGCCAACGTCGTCGCATACACCGGTCCCGACGGCGTCGTGATGGTGGATGGCGGACTTGCGCAGAGCGCAGCCGCATTGGCGCAAGCCGTGGCTGCGCTGCCTGGCGCCCGTCCCGTGCGCACCTTATTTAACACGCACTGGCATCCCGAACAGACTGGCTCCAACCAGGCGCTCGGGCAGGCGGGCGTCACCATCATCGCACAGGAAAATACCCGGCTCTGGCTGCAGCAGAACATTATCTGGCCCTGGAACCACCAGACGTTTAAGAAATTGGCCAAGATCGCCCAGCCCAACAAAACCTTCTACGATAAGGGGGCGCTCGATTCCGGAATCCGCTACGGCTACATCCCCGACGCGGCCCACACGGATGGCGATCTCTACGTCTACTTCCCGCAGCAGAACGTGCTTGCAGTGGGCGACGCCGCTTACGGGCAGGGCTGGCCGGTAGTGGATTGGTGGACCGGCGGCTGGATCGGCGGCATCTTCGGCGGCCTGCAGCGCATCCAGAGCATCTCCAACAAAGATACGAAGATCGTTCCCGCGCAGGGGCCGGTGCTGAGCTATGCCGACATCGTCGAGCAAACGGAAATGTACGGCACCATCTACGATCGCCTGAATCAAATGCTCAACAAGGGGCACAGCCCGTCGGAAGGCGTCGCGGCCAAGCCGGCCAAGGAATTCGAAGCCAAGATGGGCAACCCCGATGAGTTCATCCGCCGCTCATTCGAGAGCCTGTGGGCCTACCTTTCGCCGGACGCGTAAGGATTCATGATGACGATGCGACGTATGCAGAACTGGATTCCTCTGATAGCCGTTCTCGGCCTCGCAACCGTCGTTAGCGTCCCGCCCGCAAGTCAGGCGCAGGATTCGGCCGACGCGCAGCTGGCCACCGTCAAGCAATACTGCGTGGGCTGCCACAACGACAAGGCCAAAACCGGCGGCGCCAGCTTCCAAGGCATCACGGCCGAGAGCATCGCCAAGGACCCCGAGCTTTTCGAAAAGGCCGTGCGCAAGCTGCGCGGCCGCGTCATGCCGCCCCCGGGAGCGAAGCAGCCGGACCAGAAGACGGTCGATTCGCTGGTGGCGTTTCTGGAAGACTCGCTCGATAAGGTTCCCAACCAGCAGCGCGTCAGCGATCAGGTGGTGCTGCATCGCCTGAATCGCAAGGAGTACGAAAACGCGGTCCGCGATCTGCTGCTGGTCGATATCGACGGCGCCCAGGTGCTGCCGCCCGATGACACCGCGCAGGGCTACGACAACATCGCCT
>Ga0335081_10001176_pt1 | contig 41642 bp, 42 predicted proteins | sample Lox_Sample_35_FD_206713 | JGI IMG/M metagenome (GOLD analysis project Ga0335081, IMG submission 206713) | Soil microbial communities from Loxahatchee National Wildlife Refuge, Florida, United States - Lox_Sample_3.5 | ecosystem: Environmental > Terrestrial > Soil > Wetlands | place: USA... | reverse complement strand
GGCAGTAATCGGTGCGGAGGTGCTTCTCTCGGAAGGAGTTCAGGTCATGGCGGGCGTAGTGATCCAATCAGGTACTACGATTGGTCGGAATACGATCATCAATACGAGGGCTTCCGTAGACCATGACTGTTCGATCGGGGACCATGTCCATATTGCTCCGGGAGTCACCCTTTCCGGAGGGGTCAGCGTTGAGGAAGGATCTCATATCGGGACTGGGGCGACAGTGGTTCAAGGGATTCGCATCGGCAGAAACAGTATTGTTGGTGCTGGTTCGGTCGTGTTGACCGACGTTCCGGAAGGCGTAACGGTATGGGGTGTGCCCGGGAAGGTGGTACAGCAATGAAAGAATGGAAAAAAGTGCTTGTTCCAGTCTCGTCCTCCATCCGAAAGACGATTGAAACGATCGATCTCGGGGCTCTGCAGATCGCGGTTGCGGTCGATGAGAACGGTCGTCTCGTCGGCACCGTCACTGACGGGGACATCCGGCGCGGCCTCCTTCGGGGCTTATCGCTCGATGATACCGTAGAGAAGATCATGAATGCCCACCCGACCACCGTGAGGTCGCACGAGAACCGCGAAACGGTCCTTGCCCTGATGAAGAGCAAAAGTTTTCATCAGATCCCGATCGTTGATGAGGAAGGCCGCGTCGTTGGGATCGAGATACTGGATGAACTGATCCGGGGAAAGCAGCCGGATAACGTCGTGGTCATCATGGCAGGAGGCGTAGGAAGCCGTTTGCGGCCTTTAACGGATGACTGCCCGAAGCCCCTCCTGAAGGTCGGCAGCAAGCCGATCCTTGAGATCATCCTCGAGAACTTCATAGATCAGGGATTCAGAAAATTTTACATATCGGTTAATTACAAAGCGGAAATGATCGAAGAATATTTTGGAGATGGTTCCCGGTGGGGGGTTGGGCTGACCTACCTTCGCGAAAAAGCGCCGTTAGGAACTGCGGGTGCGTTAACATTGCTGGCGGATGAGTTGAAAAAACCGGTCATCATCATGAACGGCGATCTGCTGACCCGGCTCAATTTCCATCAGTTACTTGACTTTCATAAGGAACACAATGCCAAAGCAACAATGTGCGTACGCGACTACGATTACCAGGTACCCTACGGGGTCGTAACCATCGACAAACACCGGCTGGCAGGCATCGAAGAAAAGCCGATTCATCATTTCTTTGTGAGCGCCGGCATCTATGTATTTGATCCCGAAGTGGTGGCTCTCGTACCGAAGAACCGATACTTCGACATGCCGGACCTTTTCCAGGAATTGATCAGGCAGAACAAAGAAACCGCCGTCTTCCCAATCAGGGAGTATTGGATCGACATCGGACGCATTGATGATTTTGAAAAGGCCAACGGGGAGTACAACAGAAACTTCTAACTGCGAAGAACGGGGACAACTACCATGAATTTTCTTGTGGCCGGTCTGGGCTCCATGGGGAAACGTCGCATCAGGTGCCTGAAAGCGCTGGGGTACGGAGCAATCGGCGGATTAGATGTTCGATCCGACCGAAGGACGGAAGTAGAGGAGAAATACGGGATCGCTGTCTATGCGGACTTCCAGGAAGCGCTCGCCGCCGTAAAACCGGACTGCCTCATCATATCCGTTCCGCCCGACGTCCACCACCTCTATATGAAACTAGCCATCGAGCACGGCCTTCATTTCTTCGTGGAAGCGAGTGTGGTGGACACCGATCTGGAGGAGATACGGAAGAAGCTGCGGGGCCGCCGGATCGTTGCCGCCCCTTCCGCTACCCTGCTGTTTCATCCCGCCATCACGCAGATAGCAGCGGTCATCCGTTCCGGACAGCTCGGCAAAATCTCGAACATCATGCTGCATTCCGGCCAGTATCTGCCCGACTGGCATACCTATGAAAAGGTGTCCGACTACTACGTCTCGAACCCATCGACCGGGGGGGCCCGCGAGATCGTCCCCTTTGAACTGACCTGGGTCACCAAACTGTTCGGTTTCCCGCGAAGGGTCTTCGGCAACGTCAGGAAGACAATCAGGATCCCCGGGGCGGAATCGATCGATGATACGTACAACTTCCTTCTCGATTATGACGGTTTCCTGGCCACGGTAACCGTAGATGTCGTTTCACGTCACGCTACGAGAAGATTATTGATCAACGGAGACAGGCAGCAGCTTGTCTGGGACTGGGACAAGAACCACATCTCCCTGTTCGATCCCGCTGTTTCACGATGGACCGTGCTTCCCTATGAAATGAAGCAGGCGGAAGCCGGGTACAATGCCAATATCGGAGAGAACATGTATATCGACGAGCTCCGGGACTTCATAGATGCTGTCCGGGGAAAGAAGGAGTTCATCAATTCCCTCGAAGATGATCAGCGCGTGCTCGCTCTCCTGTATGCAATAGAACGGTCCGACAAGGCGGCCGCCTCCGTAGAGGTTGCCGGATGAAGATCGGGATCCTGATCACTGCGCGGCTCGGTTCGACGAGGCTACAAAACAAACATCTCCTGCCGGTAAGAGAACAACCGATCCTCCATTACCTGCTTGCGCGGATCAGGATGGAATTTGCAGACGAGATGCGATCGGGACGGGTGCAGCTCATCATAGCGACATCGAATGAGCCGGAAAACCAGGAATTCGAGCGGTTCTCTGCAGAAGGCGCAGTAGTTCATTACGGTTGCAAGAACAATATTCCACTCCGTCATCTGGAAACAGCGCGCGCGCATCTTCTTGACGCGATCATCGCCGTTGACGGCGACGACATTCTCTGCTCCGTTGAAGGGATGCGCGCCGTGTATCAACGGTTATTGCAGGGCTCGAGCTACGTCAGAACGACCGGGCTCCCGTTTGGAATGAATTCCATGGGCTATACCACGATTTTTCTCGGAACCTCGCTCGAGGGGCATCTCGACGATACCCTCGAAACCGGCTGGGGCCGCATCTTCGACAGTAGAAAGCTGACGGACATCGAGATCGCATTTCCTGTCCAGGATTCGGCGCTCCGGTTCACCTTGGACTACCCTGAAGACCTTCAATTTTTCAGCTCGGTCATCGATTCGCTCGGTGATGCCGCTTACACCGAGCACGATTCGGGGATCGTGAACATCGTTCTTGAAAAAAAGCTTTTCCTGATCAACCACGTGATCACGAAGCAATATTGGGACAACTTTTACCGTCTTCAGGAAGAGGAACAAAAGGGATCTCCCGCCGGGAATCCCGTGAAAGGGAAATCATCATGACCTCAAAAGGGCCGGAACTATGGAAAAGGGCGAAAACGATCATCCCTGGCGGAGGCCAGCTTCTTTCGAAGAGAAGTGAGAAGTTCCTTCCGGGCCTTTGGCCGTCCTACTATACCAAGGCGAAAGGCTGCGAGCTCTGGGACTTGGACGGGAACAAATATTACGATTTCGCCCAAATGGGTGTCGGTTCCTGCATTCTCGGATATGCCGATGAGCGCGTGAACGACGCCGTACACCAGGCCGTCCGCGACGGCTCCATGAGCTCGTTGAACTGCTTCGAGGAGGTAACACTGGCCGAACGCCTGATCAGCCTTCATCCGTGGTCCTCGATGGCACGATTTGCAAGGACCGGCGGCGAAGCATGCGCCGTGGCCGTGAGGATCGCACGGGCCGCCAGCGGAAAGGCAAAGGTCGCCTTTTGCGGCTATCACGGCTGGCACGACTGGTACTTGGCCGCGAACCTGGGCAATGCCTCAAACCTTGACGGGCAGTTGCTTCCGGGACTCGAGCCCCGAGGTGTCCCCCGTGAGTTGCGCGAGACGGCCCTCCCCTTCAATTACAACCGGATCGACGAACTGGAGGGGATCATAGAAAACCACCCGGGCGAGATCGGCGTGATCATCATGGAGCCGCAGCGGGGATCCGATCCTGCACCGGGCTTCCTGCAGGGCGTCAGGAGGATTGCCGACCGGATTGGGGCGGTCCTCATTTTTGATGAAGTGACCTCCGGATTCCGCATGAATGTCGGCGGAATTCATTTGATCCATGGAGTGAATCCCGACATCGCGGTGTTCGGCAAGGCTCTGGGGAACGGGTTTCCCATATCGGCCGTTATCGGTCGGCGGGAAGTGATGGAGCACGCCCAGGAAAGTTTCATCAGCTCGACGTTCTGGACAGAGCGGATCGGTTTCGTGGCAGCGCTTGCGACGTTGAAAAAGATCGAGGACGACAATGTGCCGTCCCGCCTGGTCCAGGCCGGGAAGCGCATCAACGAGGGATGGACGACCATCGCATGCAAGCATGGGATCGATATTCAGATATCAGGGATCCCGCCGCTTACCCATATCTCGTTCAAGGCCGCCGATCCGCTCGCGGTACAAACCCTGTATGCGCAGGAAATGCTGGAACGGGGCTTTCTCGTGGGTGCTGCCGTCTACGCTTCCGCTGCATATACCGACGAGATCATCGACCGGTTCATTGCCGCATCTGACAAGGTTTTCGGAAAGATCAAGAGCACGCTCGACGCAGGTACTATCCGCGATTCTTTAAAAGGCGAGGTCATTCATGCCGGGTTTAAAAGACTTACCGCATAATCACTTTGATCTGTCCGGGAAAACGGCGGTCGTGACCGGCGGTACGGGGATCCTCGGATCGCTCTACTGCCGACGCCTGGCCGAAGCCGGTGCACAGGTCATCGTTGCCGATCTCTCGGCGGAAAGCTGCGCGACGCTCGCGGCCGAGATCACGGAAAAAACGGGGGTCACCGCCGCGGGTTTAGCCGTTGATCTCAGTGATGAATCTTCGGTAATGCGCTGGGCAAAACAGATAAACGGCCTTTATCAGAATGTAGATGTGCTCGTCAATAACGCAGCTGCCAAATCTCCGGGTTTCTTCGCTCTCCTCGACAAGTTCACCCTCGCGGACTGGAACCAGGTGATGGCGGTCAATGTTACCGGCATGTTCCTGGTGATACGGGAACTTGGCCCTGCCATGGCGGCCAGGGGCCGTGGCAGTATCATCAATGTCAGTTCCATCTACGGCGTGGTCGGACCAGACCAACGGATATACGAAGGGTCCTGGTACGAGAAACTTGGCGGCGCCATCAATACACCTTTGATCTACTCGGCGACAAAAGGCGCTGTGATCGCCATGACAAAATATCTCGCAGCCTACTGGGGTCCGCGCGGCGTCCGCACGAACACTCTTTCACCGGGAGGCGTCTCCTCAGGTCAAAACAACACCTTCAGTGAAAAATACAGCGCCAGGGTCCCGCTGGGGCGCATGGCCGAGGCCGAGGAAATGGTCGGAGCGTTGCTCTTTTTGGCTTCAGATGCGTCCTCCTATGTAAGTGGCCAGAACATTATTGTCGATGGAGGCCTCACTGCTTGGTGACACGAGCCGGCATAACAAGAATCATCTTTCTGGTACACTTCCCCCTATCCAGCCATGATCAGGAAAAGTGGGGTTTCGAATACCTGCGATCAGAGGGGTATACTGTCGAGGTCTATGACCTGTCCCCTTTCTTGACCCCTGCCTCCCTGGAATGCAGTCGAGACAATCGGGAAGCCGATAGGAACCTCATCCGTAAGATAACTTCCTATGAGGATTTCGAGCGCCGGGTAAGTTCCGTTGCGTCCAGTGCTGTTTTCATAGATTACATAATGGGTTTCGCCGATCCGGACCTCAAGACAGAGAAATTATTCAGGGTCCTGGGCCGCTACCGGGCAAAATACTTCTTGATCTCGGCAGGCGCCTTACCGGTAACCAGGGGCCGTGCGAAGCGATTGTTCACGAAGATCAAAACGGCCTTGAACCCGAAGAAACTGGCGAGTTATGCCGTGCGGAAGATCATCGCCTTCCTGAAAAGAAATACGGCGTTGTATGCCTCTCCAGAACGGATTTTCTGCGGAAATTCAGAGGTTGCCGATGCTTACCTGAGAAGGTTTAAGGTCGCTTCTGAAAGGGTGACCTCGATTCATTCCCTGGATTATGACACCTTTCTCCACTACATCAGGAAAACGAGCCCCGCCGAGAGGACAATCGAGAGGACCTGCGTTTTCCTCGACGAAAACGCATGCCATAATGTCGATTTCGCAATATTGAACCTGAGACCCCTGACCCCGGAAAAATATTTCCCGAGCATGGCCCGGTTGTTTGATGTGATCGAGAAAAAAACGGGCCTTAAGGTCGTGATCGCCGCCCATCCCCGTTCGCACTATGAACAAATGTCAGGGATATACGGGGAACGTGAGATCATCAAAGGGAAGACCGTCGAACTCGTTGCAAAAAGCTCCCTGGTGCTGCTGCATGGCAGTACGGCTGTCAGTTTTGCGGTCCTTTTCAACAAGCCGGCCGTAATCATAAAAACCGAGGAAATGATGAAGAATAGTCATTTCTCTACTGCAATGGATGCAATGAAGACTGCCTTGGGAGCAAAGACCATCAACATAGACGACCCCTCCGAGTTGAACGGAACCAGCTTTGATTACGCGAACTGGCCCAGGGATAATTACGATGAGTACAAGTATAAGTACGTAAAATCGCCGGATGCGGAGGAGTTGACGACCTGGGAGTTCGTAGCAAGAGAGATACAGAAAATGAATTCAGAAAAACAGAGACTGTCTTTCTGATATGATAGATTCTTCGTCCGTAAAAACTCGATTCATCGTATCCGTGCTCTCGAACACCGTGCGTTCCGTGATCGGTTTCTTCAGCGGGCTCCTCATTGCACGCGGGCTGAACCCTGCGGGTTACGGAGACATGATGTTTCTGCTCGGGAGCTTCGTTGCTGTTCGGACGCTTCTGGATATGGGGACTTCCAGTGCTTTTTATACATTTATCTCGCAGCGACCCAGGAGCCGCCGGTTTTACCTTTATTACTATGCTTGGCTTGCGCTGCAATTTGTCATTCCCGCAGTCCTGATTATCGTGCTCCTGCCTAATGCGATGATCGAAAAGGTATGGCTGGGTCATTCACGTACGATTATTTTACTTTCCTTTGCTGCGGCTTTCATGCAGCAACAGGTATGGCAGACGTTGAACCAGATCGGAGAGGCGTCGAGAAAGACCATCCGGGTTCAGATCATTTGCACGGCAGTAGCGATTGGCCACCTTGGCCTTGTTTTCATGCTCCTTGCCTACGATCTTTTATCGGTCAGAATGGTGTTTCTGCTTTTGATCGGGGAATACCCGCTGGCAGCCCTCTGGGCGTTTCGGTTTTTACGGGATAAGGAGGCAACAACGGGGCCAGATGAGTCCGGGGCCCTCTCTGCCGGATCCCTGTTGAAGGAATACTGGTTATATTGTCAGCCTTTGGCTTTTTTATCATTGGTTGCCTTCTTGTATGAGTTTGCCGATCGCTGGCTACTTCAGCGCTTTGGAGGACCAAGCCAGCAAGGTTTTTACCAGATCGCCTATCAGTTCGCGAGTGTCAGTCTGTTGGCTACCACCTCCATCTTAAATGTCTTCTGGAAAGAGATCGCTGAGGCCAATGCACGCCAGGATAAGCAGCGTCTTGCCGCACTTTACCATAAAGTATCCCGTTCGCTCGTCATGCTCGGGGCGGTATTATCAGGCTTCCTGATTCCCTGGACCGAACAGATCGTTGCTGTCTTACTGGGAAAATCCTACCTCACGGCAGTGCCGGTATTAGTGATCATGTTTCTCTATCCGATTCACCAGTCCATGGGGCAGATCGGCGGGACCATGTTGCTGGCAGGAGGACACACTACGGCATACACGAAAATGAGCATTGCTATGATGCTGATCAGTCTTCCTTTGGCGTACTTGGTACAGGCCCCAACTCATGGAGTTACTATTCCCGGATTAGGACTCGGCGCCGTCGGGATGGCGCTCAAGATGATTTTATTGAACATCTTGTCTGTAAACATACTGGCATGGCTTATCGCCCGGTACCATGGCTGGAAATTCGAGTGGCTTTACCAAGTCATCGGCATCGGCCTGGTAATGATCTCAGGCTACGCGGCCAAGCAGGGAGTCGGTCTTTTCTGGCAACTTTCGCGCTCGGATGCGATAAGAAGTCTTCTGCCACCATTTCTCACCGCCGGTGTCTTCTATCTGATTCTAGTCTCGATCTTCATATGGATGATGCCGTGGCTTATCGGCATGGATCGTCAAGAGATGAGGCACATCGTTGCTCAATTCAAATCTGCGCTCGGGGTTCTTTGATCCAAAGGCCCAGTGCCTCCAGGATATTGCCGCATAAGGAAGACCACATGCAGAACTGGACCAATGATCAACTTAACCATACGATAGCTCAGTGGGACAAAGCAATCGAGATCTATTATCCGCAGTATTTAAAAGCATGGAGAGATCCCAGGGAGCACTACAGAAGCTTGCATGAGGAGTGGAATCTATTGGATGCGATCAAGCTGATAGACTGGGGGAAATATATCAATAAATCCACTTGCTCTGTGCTGGACATCGGTGGAGGCACCGGGTGGCTGAGTGCGTATTTATCAAAGTTAGACCAAGTCAGGAACATTTTTCTTCTTGATTCCAGTGAATATTTCTTAACGATAATGTTTCCCGAGATCGCGAGGCTAATGGATGCGAACACAGAAAAGATCACTCCGGTTCTTGGGTTATTCTCGCCCATTTTATTCGATAACGAGTCCGTCGATATCGTCGTGGCCAGTTCCTCATTACATCATAGCGACAATCTTGAAAATATTTTAAAAGAAGCACACCGTGTCATAAAAGAAGACGGCATCCTTTTTATATTAAATGAGAATCCCCACGGAAGCTTTAAATATCTTCTTTTAATTTTCAAACAATTTTTATCAATCATGACAAATTCCGTCCTCCGCCGCTACAAGACCGTATCGCCGTCCATCTCTTCCAGCGGATATCTCTATGATGCATATCTGGGCGATAGATTTTATCCGCGCTGGTATTGGGAAAAAGCGATCACTACAGCGGGCTTTGACCTGCTAGAAACAATAGAGACGCCGTACCTGGCACGAAAAAAAGACAAAAAAGGAACTGAATTAGTTCATTTTGTTTGTGGAAAATCGAGTAATCGGGTTGGCACCAGCCGAAATAAGGGTTGAGCGACGAAACAGGCTATTCTTTTCAGGAAAGGTGCTTCGCATGGCAGAATCACGGAAGATATTGATCTTGGATGCGGTAGCCAAAAGCGGCCGGGTGCGATCGGTATCGATGTGAACATAAATACCAGCGCCGATGTGGTGCAGGATTTCAATTCATTCCCCTACCCCTTCGGTGGCACTACCTTCGATGGAACTTATGTAGACAACGTTCTGGAGCACCTCGATGACGTCATCAAGGGGATGGAAGAACTGTAGAGAATCAGCAAGCCCGGCGGGTTGGTGCCGGTGAAGATCGTCGTCCCCTACTCCCAGGCGAAGTGGGCCTTCATCGATCCAATGCACAGACTTTATAACAATTGATCCGTTCTTCTATTTCAACCGCGTACATCTACAAGAACTCGTGAGGAGAAGCTGATGGTTGCACGTTATGCGTTGGCTGCGAAATTGAACAATTCGAAACCTGTCGTGAAGGAAAACTTTATTCAGGATGCATGCAGGGGGAAAAGTGTGCTCGACTTGGGCTGTATACGCCACAGTGCTAATTTTGCGATCAATGATCCCAACTGGCTACATAAAATAATAAAATTTGTCGCAAAAAAAGTGATAGGCGTGGATTACTTGCCTGATGAAATAAAGAAACTTAATGCCTTAGGCTATGACATAATTTGGGGCGACGTGACAAAACCGCTGGCCATTCACGAGACCTTTGACGTAATCGTCGCCGGTGATCTGATTGAACATCTGGCGAATTTTGAAGGTTTTTTTGAAAACTGCTCGCGTCTTCTCAAAGCTGATGGTGTAATAATAATCACGACCCCTAATCCTTTCTACGCTGGAGAGTTTCACTTTACTGCGTTTAAAAAAAGGTTTTTAATTAATCCGGAGCATACATGCTGGATCGATCCCCAAGCATTGTCTCAATTATCAAATAGATTTAGTTACGAGATTAATGAAATATATTTTATCAAAAATAGTTGGTCGTTAAAAAACCTAATCTGCGAAACGGAACAGCATCCGTATGATATTCTGCAAGGGGTGTGGCAGGGTGACTCGCTCAGGCTACAATTGATGAGACGCATCATGGGTGCCATTTTCAATTTATTCTACGTGCCTTATACAATGTTCACGGGCTCCCGCTCCCGCCTTGTCCGGCACAGCGATTATCTTGCTGTTTTAGCGAGGCGTGCCGATGCATCTTCAATAGATTCAATAACTCGTATAAAGTCTTGAACCTGTTAGAACTGTTTAAAATATTGTTTCACTTATCGGAACGGCCTTTCTGCCGGCCTGGTTATCATTCGCATGTCGCGGTGATAATCAACGCCAGTTCTATAGCGAAGTGCAACACTTGGGGCAGTCATGCTACCCTAAGTGTCTATGCCAAAACCATATAAGCAACTGAGCCAAGAAGAACGAGAGCATATTGCCAACTTGCTCTCAGAAGATTTCAGTCTCGGCGACATAGCTAAAGCAGTAGGCCGGGACAAGAGCACGATCTCCCGGGAACTTGCTCGGAACTCAGCTCCTGAGCGTCAGCGCTATACACCCTGCCGGGCACATTGCTCGGGCCTGTGAGCGGAAGACTAAGGCCAACAAGCACGAGCATTTCGAGTTGCTACGGCAGTCACCAACGTTTTTCCTGGGATCCGTTTGATGATATAATGATCGTGCCCGCTAGTTAAAATATTTATTGAGAAAAAAACGCGAGCTTACGAGATTAAATAATGACACCGCGCAGATTGTCAGAAAGACACTTAAGAATTTGGCATCCGACCTACCTTATTTATAGATCCATGTGGAAAAACATCGAGCGGGCGGTCGCCACCGCGCGCGCTGAAACATCGAATCCGACCCCTTCAGTACTGGACGTTGGGTGCGGCAACAAGCCCTACCAAGACCTATTCAAGGGATGCAGGTATCTGGGCATGGATTTCTCATCAGATGATGCATCTCCGGATATCATTGGTGATGCGGCCGCGATTCCGGTTCAGTCGGCGATAATGGATATAGTGTTCAGCACCCAGGTAATAGAACACGTTTCTGACCCACAGGCGATGGTCCGGGAGTGCCACAGAATTTTAAGACCGGGGGGATTTCTGATCCTGACCGGGCCCTTTTACTGGCCGCTCCACGAGGAGCCATACGACTATCACCGGTTCACCAAATACGGATTCGAAAATATGCTGAAAAATGCGGGCTTCTCTTCCTGGGAAATTTGGCCGGATGGCGGGAACTGGACCCAGATATTTCTATCGATCAACCTGCAGTTGCGCAGAGTTTGCTTCATTCCGTTGATCGTGCTCTTTAATTGTCTCGGCCTCATACTGGATTATCTTGACCATGAGGAAACAATACCGGCAAACTATACTATTCTTGCGCGGTCCTGATCCCTGCATTGATCGCTGATAAAGACAACTCATGAAAAAGAAAATACTCTTTTACTCGGAATGTTACATTTTCGGCGGCTGCGAAAATGTCCTCGTCAATCTTATCCTGAGCCCTGTAGTCAACGAGCGGTTCGACGTTCTTTACGCCTACGCCCGGAACAGGGACTACCAGCGCGGCGTGGACAGCAGGTTCGGCGCGTTCCCGAAGAAATACCCGCTCCGCATCCTGAGCAACGGCAACCTTTTCTACCGAATTGACGGCAGCGGGATGAACAAATATCTGGCGTTTCTCATCAAAGCGCCTTTAGCTTTGCTTCAAAGGATGGGCGTGTATGCCCTCTATAATTTTTTGAGGCTCTCTCTGTTCATCAGGGAACAAAAGCCGGACATCCTGCATATCAATAACGGCGGCTATCCAAGCGCTCTCTCATGCCGAACCGCGGTCTTCAGCGCAAAGCTGGCCGGCGTGCCGAGGATTGTCTTCAACGTGAACAACCTGGCCCAAAAGCAGAAGGGCGTCATCGACCGGCTGGTCGATTGGTACGTTCACAAGCATGTGGACTACTTCATTACGGCATCGCAGGCCGCAAGGAGCAACCTGATCAAGAACAGGGGATTCGACGCCGGAAAGATCGTGCAGATTTTCAATGCGCAGAAGCCGAATCCCGTCCGGAAGACCCGGGAAGAAGTGCTGGGTGAGTACGGCGTGGCATCCGACAAATTCGTCATTGTGACGGTGGCGTATTTGACCGAGCGCAAGGGCCATCTGTTCCTCCTGGAGGCGCTGGACAGCATCCGGCGGACGGACGCCGACCTCTACGACAACCTCGTCCTGTTCCTGGTCGGCGACGGCGAGATGCGGCCGGAGATAGAGAGCTACATCAGGGAGCACGGCCTTGACGGCAAGGTCATCCTGACGGGATTCCGGAACGATGACTACCACTTCATCAACGCCGCCGACCTGTTCATCCTTCCGTCGCTCCGGGACGAGGACATGCCCTACGTGATCCTGTCGGCAATGGAACTGAGCAAGCCCGTGATCTCGACAAAAGTGGCGGGTATCGTCGAAGAGATCAGGGACGGCATCGACGGCGTGCTGCTCGATCCTGCGGAGCTCCATAGATTGCCAGCCTTGATCAAGGAGCTGCATTCCGACAGCAGCCTGCGCTCCAGCTACGGCGCAAGCGCCAGGAACAGATACCAAGCATCCTTTGCGCTTGATAAGATTTTAAGGAAATACCTTGACGTTTATAAACGGCTGTATCCGGATGATACGGCAATCCCCTCCGCGTGCTCAACAGCTGGACCGGGGCAGGCATGAAAGGATAAGCATGATACTGATCACGGGTGGTGCGGGCTACGTAGGCTCCCACGCGAACAAGTTTTTGCACGGCCGGGGTTACCGGACCGTGGTGCTCGATAATTTATCCACCGGGCACGGTGAGTTTGTAAAATGGGGCGAGTTCGTTCAGGGAGACCTGTCGGACAGGGAGCAGCTGATACTCCTGTTCAAGAGATTCCCCATCAAGGCAGTCATGCATTTCGGCGCTTTCGCCTACGTGGGGGAATCGGTCGTCGACCCCTTACGCTACTATGCCAACAACGTCTCCAACACCGTGAACCTGCTCCAGGCGATGAAGGAGTCCAATGTGTCGTTCATCGTGTTCTCCTCCTCCTGCTCGACCTACGGCATACCGCAGCGAATACCGATCCCGGAGGAGCACCCGCAGGCGCCGATAAACCCCTACGGCAGGACCAAGCTCATGGTCGAGCAGATCCTGAAGGACGTCGATACGGCCCACGGCATCAGGCACGTCAATCTGAGGTACTTTAACGCGGCCGGGGCGGACCCGGACGGCCAGGTCGGGGAGCGGCACGATCCCGAGACGCATCTGATCCCGCTGGTCCTGAACACCGCATCGGGCCGGCAGGACGCGGTAAGGATCTTCGGCGCGGATTACGGTACGCCGGACGGTACCTGCGTCAGGGACTATATTCACGTGACCGACCTCGCTCATGCCCACCAGCTCGCCTTGGAGCATCTGCTGAAATCCGGGACAAGCGACTCTTTCAACCTCGCCAACGGAAAGGGCTTTTCCGTCAAAGAGGTTATCGATGCCGCAGGGAAAGTCACGGGGAAGAAGATCAAAACCGTCGTCCAGGACAGAAGACCCGGAGACCCGCCCGTGCTCATCGGGAGCTCGGAAAAGGCAAAGAAGATATTAAGCTGGGAACCGGAATACAAGGACCTGGAAGCGATCATTCAAACCGCGTGGAAATGGCACAGCAGGACCTGAGTCGATGCAGCGCAACAGCGGGCAGGATCACATGGCTGACAGACCCCTCTTCTCGGTAATCATTCCCACCTTCAACCGCGCGGAGAAGCTGCGCCGGGCCATCGAATCCGTGGAGCGTCAGTCCTTCCGGGATTTCGAGCTCATCGTCTGCGACGACGGCTCGACCGACCACACCCGGGATGTCGTCGAGTCCTTTCAGCAGCGTCTCGGGATCACGTACGTCCGCGAGGAGAACTGGGGAGGGCCCGCGCGGCCCCGGAACAACGGCATCCGGGCCGCAAAGGGCGAATGGATCTGCTTCCTTGACGCCGATGACTGGTGGTACCCCGAGAAACTGGAGCGCGTGCAGGAAAGGATTTCCCCTGTTGATGTCGTTCATCATGATGGAGACGTGTATACCCTGGACGGGAAAAAGCGTCTGGTCAGGATGCGAGGCAGAACCCTGAGACCCCCTGTGTTCAACGATATGATGACGAAGGGCAATGCCTTTATAACTTCCGGCGTCTGCGTCAGGAAGGCGGTCATCGAAAAAGCCGGCGGTTTTCCTGAGGACAAGGAATTGATCTCAATCGAGGATTATGACCTGTGGCTCAGGATATCGCTGATCACGGACCGCTTTGTCCATGTCCCCCTGCCTCTCTGCGGATATTCGGAGGGCGAGGGAAATATCTCGGGGACACCCCGGCATATATCCGCCCATGCCGCCCTGTTCGACAAATTCAAGGACCGACTGCCTCCAGGAGACCGGCGGGAATCGGAAAAATATTTTTCTTATTGCATGGGGCTTGCGCTGTTGAAGACCGGCATGTACGGGAAGAGCCGGGGCCGGTTCGTCCGGTCCCTGAAGTCCCGGAACGCGCGGATTGCGGCCCTGTCGCTCGTGCGCATCATGGCGTCTTTCCTGCGGCAGGCGTTCGGGTCATGAGCGAAGACGGGACCGGGTTCACCAGGAACGAGAGCATACAACGGGAGGTAAGATGATGATCCTAGTAACCGGCGGTGCAGGCTATATCGGCAGCCACGTGGTCCGGCAGCTTTCGGAAGCAGGGCACCAGGTGGTGGTCCTGGATAATCTTTCGACGGGATTTGCCGATGCCCTCATCCATGGGGAGGAGCTGGTCGTCGCGGATCTCGGCGACGCCGGAAAGGTGGAGGCGCTTTTCAGGCAGCGCCGCTTCAAGACGGTGCTGCACTTTGCCGCTTCGATCGTGGCGCCCGAGTCGGTCGGCGATCCGCTGAAATATTACGGGAACAACACCTGCAATACCATTCACCTGCTGAAAGCCTGCGTCCGCCACGGGGCCGAGCAGTTCATTTTTTCGAGCACCGCGGCCGTGTACGGCCTTCCCGATTCGGGGATTGCATCGGAAGACAGCCCCACCATACCGATCAACCCCTACGGGGCATCCAAACTGATGAGCGAGTGGGTCCTTCGCGACGTGGGTCAGGCCCACGGTCTTCGATCGGTGGCCCTGCGCTACTTCAATGTCGCCGGCGCCGACCCCCTTGCCCGCATGGGCCAGCGCACGCCCGATGCCACCCATCTGATCAAGGTCTGCTGCCAGGCGGCTCTCGGGCAGCGGCCTTCGGTCTCGATATACGGCACTGACTACGCAACGCCGGACGGTACCGGGGTCCGGGACTACATCCATGTGGAGGATCTTGCGGCGGCCCATCTTGCGGCCCTCGGCTATCTCGAGCAGGGCGGCCTGTCCACGACGTTGAATGTCGGCTACGGCGCCGGCAGCAGCGTCCGCGACGTGATCGAGACCGTTCGCCACGTGTCGGGCGTCTCTTTTGCCGTCCAGGAGGCGCCCCGCCGCCCCGGTGACCCCGCGAGCCTGGTAGCGCGCGCCGGGAAGATCAGCGAGGTCCTTCAATGGCAGCCACGGTATAAAGACCTCGGGACGATCGTCTCAGATGCGTGGCGATGGGAGCAAAAGTTGGCAATCGGCGCAAAACAAAAAGGGCGGCCTTGATGACCGAAAGAGGCCGCGCCGTATCGCCGGCTTGGGCCGCGCACGATGTGAGCAATGCAGCGGAGAACAGATGAAACCGTTACTCAGTATCATCATCCCGGCCTATAAGGCCGAAAAGACCATTGACAGGACCCTCGATTCGCTCTCGCGGATGTCTCCCGAATCCCGAAGTGCTGCGGAAGTGATCGTCGTCGATGACGGGTCCACGGACCGGAGTGCTGAGATCGCGGAATCAAAAAGGGCGTCCCTTTTGCCGCTCGAACTCTTGATCCTGTCACAATCGAACAAGGGACTGTCTGCTGCACGGAACACGGGGCTCCGGCACAGCCGGGGCGAGTATATCTTCCTGCTGGACTCCGATGATGAGCTCGCCCTGGATCCGGTTCCCTGGATCCGCCAGCAGAGAGAGGCCTCGTCACTTCTCTTCGCTGTTCGCTATCAGAAGGGAGATTCATTCCTGCGCAGGAGAAAGGCGCCGTCCCTGACGACGCACAATCTGTTCGACGTGTTCACCGCGGGGAACGCATTAACGGTGTCCAGCATCATCTTTCGAAAAGACCGCGTACGATGCCCCTTCGATGCAGCCCAATTCAGCCTCGAGGATTGGCTTTTCTGGATGACGAACCCGTTGATTTTCGAGAAGACACGATCTTTCCCGCAGGAGACATCGGCCATTATTCACGTGCATGAAGAGAACATGTCCTCGAATGCCGGGAAGATGGGGAAATACCGTCAGAGGGCTGCGGAAATGATGCTGGCGAACGCGGGGGGCGGGCTGACGCGGAAGCAGAGAAACAACCTGCTGATCCAGGCACGAATCGGTATGATCCAGCAGGGGATGAAGGCGCCCGTCGGGACCTATTTTCTCGTTCCCTGCGCGATGTCTCTTTACGTGCGATTGATTCTCTACGGTGTCACGGGGGGGAACCTGGGGAAGCTGGGATTATACAATAGCTGATCGGTTTTCACGGTGCAGATGAACTCCGGCACAGGAATGCCCGCGCCGCGTCCGGCGGCGCTTCATGCCTTCGCTTCTTTCAATGCCTTCCGCTCGAAAACCCAGTCAAAGAAAAGCTCATAGCCCACGACGAAGACCATGATGAAACCGATGGACGGCATATACATGCGGTGCTCGAAAATGATGTCGAGAATGGGTACGAAGCTCTGCACCGGGGACAGCCCGATGTAGAACCACGCAACCCCGAACGGAACCAGCAGGGATCTCTTCTTGAGGTAGAGCCAGAAAGCGCCGCACACGACCGCGACATGCCCGAGGAACGACAGGAGCGTCGGGAACTCGAAGAGGGTTTTTGCCAGGGGATAGTCGTAATCGAGGTTCTGGTTGATCGGGAGCAGCATGAGTCTGATATAGGTCCACATCACGTTGAATGAGGTGAGCAGGTACGTCATGGGCGTTATCCCCTTCTGACCGCTGATGCCGAACCCCGCACTCGTGCTTCCGCCCGATCCCGACATCGACGGCATCACGATCTTCAGGATCAGGGCCCAGGGAAGGACCAGCAGGAGATAGGCCTTCCACCGGCCCAGCACGTTCTTCAGGCTGCCATCGGCGACGAACAGGAAATCGTACAGCGCCAGCAGGGCCGGCAGCGTCACGGCCCATTCCTTCGAGGCCATGGACAGGAGGGAGGTGAAGAAAGCAAGCACATAGTGCCTGAATTTTCCCGTCTGGAGCCCTTCGATAAAGAAGAGGAACGTCGAAAGATAGAAAAACGTCGCCAGGAGCTCGCTGCGGCTGATGATATAGGTCACGGATTCGGTCTGGATCGGATGCACGGCAAAGAGCAGGGCGCCGAACAGGGCCATCCTGCGGCTCTTCTCCGCATACCGGGCGCTCAGGCTGGGCAGGTTCAATGTCCGGAGGAGGAACAGGAAGACCAGGACGCTGTTGGCGATGTGAACCCCGATGTTGAAGGCATGCCACCCGACCACTTTCAGCCCGCCCAGGGCATAGTTCAGCATCAGCGACAGATTGACAACTGGCCGGTTGGAGTTCAGGCACGTCAGGATGTTCTCGACGGTCACATGTTTGATGGCAAAGTTCTCCGATATGGCGGCGTCATCATCAAAATGAAAACTCGCCGTGAAGGTGTTCGAATAGGCAATGAGGACCAGGACCGCGATGAGCCCGATGGCGATGAGATTGAAACGGGGGCTGCCGAAGATCCGGGCAAGTTTGTCGCTGAACGCATTCATGACTTCTGTTCAACCTCCCTGCAATTTGTGCAATCTACCATGGAAAATCAGGCAAGTAAAGCATTAATTCCCGTGTTGCCGGCTTCCGGCACCGCCCGCCGCTCCTTGCTGGCTCATCGCGGCCACTTCCTGTTTGAGGAGCGCAAGCTCCTGCGCAAGCTTCTTGTTCTTTTCGGACAGCCCCGAGATCACGATGGAAAAATGCAGCGTGATCATCAGGAGGAAGAGGAATGCGATGAGAAACAGGGCCGACGGCGGGTAATAGATGCCGACGAGGTGTGAAATATACTCGATGCCCTTCGTCGCGGACAGGACGAGCAGAACTCCGCTCGCGAGCAGCCAGAGCAGCGAATAGCGCTCCTTGAGGCGGCCCCTCCGGATCAGTTCGATCACCAGCAGCAGCACCGCTGCGCTCCCACAGATGGCGAGCAGCTTCAGAATGTCCATCGTCTCACCTCACCTCTTTCATCAGATCGATCAGGATCGCCAGCATCACCTTGATCATATAGTAGGCGGACCGGAGCGGCGTGATCGAGGACGTGCCGCCGGTTCGCTCCTGCATGACGACGGGGACCTCCCGGATGCTCATCCGCTTCTTGTGCAGGAGGACCAGAGCCTCCACCTCGGGGTAGTCTTCCGGGTAACTCTCGGCGAAGAAATCGATCACCTTGCGGTTGACCGCCCGGAATCCCGACGTGCTGTCCGTCACCGGCGTGTCGAGGATACGGGACAGGACGGTCGAAAAGATCCATATCCCCGTCCTTCTCAGAAAGGGGGCCCGGTAGGTGCCGGCGTTCACGAAGCGGGACCCGATGACCAGGTCGGCATGTCCGGACCGGATCGCGCCCAGCAGCTTTTCGATCTCCGAAGCGCAGTGCTGCCCGTCGCCGTCGAACTGGATGGCCGCGTCATACCCGTTCTGCCTGGCATACAGAAAGCCGGTCTGCATCGCGCCGCCGATACCCAGATTGAATGGCAGGTCCACGACCCTGACCCCGAGCCCGGCCGCCGTTTGCCCCGTGTTGTCCTTCGACCCGTCGTTCACGACCAGGATGTCCGCTTCGCCGAAATGAGCCCGGAGATCGTCTATCACTCCTGGAAGGCTCGCTTCCTCGTTGTAGGCCGGTATGATGACCAGGATTTTCATGTCAGTCCTTCAAGGCGAGCTCCGAAGCGGAGATGCCGTGCGCGCCGAATAAACGGTACAACTCGCGACGTCCGATGCGCCGGAGAGGCCGAAGCTTCCGCCGCTGCTTCAGGATGCGGACCAGCGACGCGAGTGCGGCGCCCCATGCCTTCAGCAGAACGGCGGCTGCCGTGAACATACCCTGCTCGGAGGAGAATTTGCCGCTCGCGCCCCGCCCGGTCACCGCTCCGTAGAGCTGGATGGCCAGGCGTTTCAGCGTGAAGAGCGGGCTGACCATGATCAGCTCCGCCGGATAATACTTCAGCAGCACCCAGATCCTGTTCCGCTCCACGAGAAAAGCCTTGAGCGGGGAATAGGTCGATGACGACGAGGAGTAGCGGTGGTAGACTCTTGCCGAGGGCACATACACGCACCGCCAGCCCGCGAGCCGGGCGCGGAGGCCAAGGTCCACGTCGTCAGCATACGCGAAAAAATCCTCATCGAGCAGTCCGATCTCGTCCAGCATCGACCGCCGGTACAGGCCGGCGCACCCGCTCGGGAACAGGACCTCTTCCTGCCGGTCATATTGTCCCTCGTCCCGTTCGAGCCGCCCCCTGCCGCGGGCAAGCCCGTCACGGTACAGCAGAAGACCCACGTTGTCGATCACTCCCGGATCATCGTAGGTCAGGATCTTGCTCGCCCACATTCCCGACTGCGGGTCCGCCTCAGCGGCCGCGATCAGGCTGCTCAGCCAGTCAGGGTCGGCTCGCGTATCATTGTTGAGGAGCGCGATATACGCCCCCGATGAAACTCGGATCCCCGCATTACATCCGCCGGCAAAACCCGTGTTCGTTTCCAGGCTAACCAGCACAACCCCCGGATGTTCCCTGCGCAGGTATTCGACGGAGCCGTCCCGGGATCCGTTGTCGACCACGACAACCTCAAAATCCCCGAACCGCTGCTGCGAAAGCGACTGCAGACAGTCGGCGAGCAGCTTCTTCCCATTCCAGTTTACGATGACCACGGAGACAAGCGGTGATGGTACTCCATTCTGCGGCATATGTTTCCGTGCGGCCTTCCGGCGTCCTGACCAATGCTAGGAAAGCGCGCTGATTTCCCTTTCTCGTTTTCGGTACCGGATCACGGCCCAATAGATGACGACGTATGCCACTCCGGCGGCGACGGCCCCGATGATGACGGTCCCCGCGACAAAGGGCCAGAGGTAGGGCATCAGCACTTCATAGGCATTCCGGAACGTGAGCTCGTTCCAGGCGATCACGGGAGCAGCGATATCGGCTCCGGTGATTTTGAGTCCGAACCAGAGGCAAAACCCGTACAGGGGTACAACGGTCCAGGGATTATTGATGAGGGCTCCCGTGAACACGACCAGCTTGCTCAGGCGGAACAGCCACGCGAGCAGAAGACAGCTGATCGTGTGCAAGCCGAACGTGGGGGAAAAGCCGATAAAAACACCGAGGGCGAAGGCGGCAGCCATCTGGCTCGGAGAATCGTCCAGCTTGAAGATCCTCCTGATACGGTCTCTCACATATTTTATAGGCATCGTTGTTCGGGCGTCCGGCGTTTCCCCGCTCCCGGCGCTTCGGCCCGGAAATGATCGTATCCGGCCGGCGGCAGCTCCCGGGAGCCCGAGTCGTCGATCAGGCGTACGCCTTTCCGCTTCGTTACGGTCCCCACCTCCGTCACGGGAAGCTTCAGGGCATGGAGCCTTTTCACACGGCCCGGGGGAACGGTGAATAAGAGTTCGTAATCCTCGCCGCCGGCAAGCGCGTACTGGAGCGCGGGCTGCGGGAGTTGGGATGACCATTTTCGAAGTGCCGTCGAGAGGGGCAGCTGACCGGCAATGATATCGGCGCCGACCCCGCTTTGCGAGCAGATATGGGTGAGATCCGAGGACAGGCCGTCGCTGAGGTCGATCATCGCGCTGACGCATCCGGCGCGGGCGAGCTTTCTCCCCTCGGCCACCCGGGGAATTGGCCGGAGGTGCTTTTGGACCAGCCGTCTCATGCCCGGCTCTTCACGCCCGACGCCCGCCTTCAACAGCTCGAGCCCCGCAGCGGAATCGCCCAGCGTACCCGTAACGAACACCTTGTCCCCGGGCCGGGCCCCTGCCCTCGTAATGGTCCGGGACGGCATCGCTTCTCCGATGGCGGTGACGCTGATGAAGAGTCCGCGCCGGGAGGCACAGGTGTCTCCGCCCGCCAGGAACGCCCGATGGCTGCGCAGCATGCTGTGAAAGCCGCGGTAGAATTCGACGACCTGTTCCGTGGTGATGCTCCGCGGAAGGCCGAGCGCCGTCAGACAGAACCGCGGCGAGCCTCCCATTGCGGCGATGTCGCTGAGGTTCACGGCCGCCGACTTCCATCCCAGGGAATAGAAATCGGTGAAGGAAAGGTCAAAATGAACGCCCTCGAGCAGGAGATCGGTGGTGACGAGCACGGCCGCTGAGGCCGGCAGCCTGATGACTGCAGAGTCGTCCCCGATGCCAACGAGCAGCGAGGGGTGCCTGCCCGGAGACATCTTCCGGATGCGGTTGATCAGGCCGAATTCACCGAGGTCTGATAATTTCATGCGATGCAGACTGCAGACGACAGGCGGCCGTTCCTTGTGCGTCTGTCCCTGTCCTCTGGAATCTGAACTCCCAACCCGGCCAAGCCGGAATCAAGATTGTCATTAACCACAGGCGGCAACTCGACTAACCTCGTCGAGGTCTTCGCCGCACACGGGCAGAAGCACGGATACAAAGCGCGAGCCCGCTTTATCTGTGTGTCCGCGAAGCGGACCCGTGGTTCAGCAGGGTTTTGGCTTTCGCAGTGTGTGCGATTATTCGAATGCCCCACCACGGTGAGAGAACTCTGACGTATTTGTCTAATGCGTGGCCCGGGATCTGCCGGGGAGCTTCTTGTGCGCAATGCGGCGCGGCTGCTTGGCGACAAGCGCCGACGTGATCACATCGTCCATGGTCTTGGCAAAGATAAAGTGCATATCCTTCCGGAGATACTTCGGGATGTCGTCAAGGTCCTTCTCGTTCTCCTTCGGTATGATCATGGTCTTGATGCCTGCCCGGCGTGCGGCGAGCGTCTTTTCCTTCAGCCCGCCGATCGGCAGCACCCTCCCCCGGAGCGTCACTTCGCCCGTCATGGCAAGGTCCTTCTTGACCGGCGCATTGGTGAAAACGGAAGCAAGGGCCGTTGCCATGGTGACGCCGGCCGAGGGACCGTCCTTCGGAATGGCGCCCGCGGGAACGTGGATATGCACGTCGGTCTTGCCGAACACCTCGGATTGGATGCCGAGCAGTCCTGCGCGCGACCGCACGTAGGTGAGCGCCGCGTGCGCCGATTCCTTCATCACATCGCCGAGGTGCCCGGTCAGCGTCAGGTTGCCCTTGCCGCGCATGGTCGTCGCTTCGATATACAGGATATCGCCGCCCGTCTCGGTCCAGGCCAGCCCGGTCACGACGCCGACCTCGTCCTGTTCACGCTCGACCTCGGGCAGGAATTTCGGCACGCCGAGGTACGTGTGGAGGTTCTGGGGCGTGATCGTGAACAACCCTGTTTCTCCTTCCGCGACCTTCCTCGCCACCTTGCGGCAAAGATGCCCGATCTCGCGTTCGAGGTTCCTGACGCCGGCCTCGCGGGTGTACTGGGCAATGACCTGCAGGACCGTCTTGTCGGGGATCGCGATGTTCTTTTCCGATATGCCATGCTCGGTAAGCTGGCGCGGGATCAGATAGCTTTTCGCGATGCCGAGCTTTTCCTGTTCCGTATAACCGGAAAGATGGATGATCTCCATACGGTCTTTCAGCGGGCCCGGGATCGGATCGGTCATGTTCGCGGTGGTGATGAACATCACCTTGGACAGGTCAAAAGGCAGCCCGATGTAGTGATCGCTGAAGGAATTGTTCTGCTCCGGATCGAGCACCTCCAGCAGGGCGGCCGAAGGATCGCCCCGGAAGTCGGCCCCGATCTTGTCGATCTCGTCGAGCATGAAGACGGGGTTGTTGTTCCCGGCTGTCTTGATGCCCTGGACGATCCTGCCGGGCAGCGCGCCTACGTAGGTCCTGCGGTGGCCGCGGATCTCCGCCTCGTCTCGTACTCCGCCCAGGGAGATGCGCACGAACTCCCGTCCCAGCGCGCGGGCAATGGATTTGCCGAGCGAGGTCTTGCCAACTCCCGGAGGCCCGACAAAGCACAGGATGGGGCCCTTCATCTTCTCCTTCAGCTTCCTGACCGAGAGATATTCCAGGATGCGCTCCTTCACCTTCTCGAGGTCGTAGTGGTCCTCTTCGAGCACCCGGTGCGCCGCCTTCAGGTCCAGATTGTCCTTGGTCGCCTTGCTCCAGGGAAGCTCGGCCAGCCATTCGATATAAGTCCTGGTCATGGATGCCTCGGCGGCATCGGGATGCATGCGCTCCAGCCTCCGAAGCTGCTTCTCCGCCTCCTTGGCCGCCTTTTCCGGCATCTTCGCTTCCTTGATCTTCTCGCGCAGCTCGCGCATGTCCTCGGACCGGTCGTCGGTGTCGCCGAGCTCGCGCTGGATCGCCTTGAGCTGTTCACGCAGGAAGTATTCGCGCTGGGTCTTGTCGATCTCACCCCGCACATCGGCCTGGATCTTCTGCTGCATGGAAAGCAGCTCGATCTCCTTGCCGAGCGCCTCGTTGATGCGTTTGATCCGCTGGATCGGGTCGGTGATCTCGAGGATCTCCTGGGCCTGCTCCACCTTGAGCCCCATGTTGGCGACAGCGAGATCGGCGAGCTTGCCCGGATCGTCCACATTCTCGATGACCACCATGATGTCGGGGAGGATCACCTTGCCGAAGGAGACGAGCTTCTCGATCTGCTCCTTCACATTCCGCATGAGCGCTTCGGTCTCGAGGTTCGCCTCGGACGGGACATCGGCGAAGGTCTTGATCTCGACCTGGTAGTAGGGCTCCTTCTGCAGGAACTTCGCGGTCTTCGCGCGGGCGACGCCCTGGACCAGGATCTTGATGCGGCCGTCGGGAAGCTTCAGCATGCGCATGATCACGCCGACGGTGCCCACCGAGTAAAGATCGGAAGGGGAGGGATTCTCCACGTTGATGTCCTTCTGGGAGGTCAGGAATATCATCCGGTTCCCTTCCAGCGCGACCTCGATCGCCTTGATGGACATTTCCCGGCCCACGAACAGCGGCAGCACCATGTAGGGAAAGACCACGATGTCGCGGATCGGGAGCAGCGGCAGTTTCTTGGGTATCTCGATGGACTGCTGGAGATCGATGTTTTTTGTCTCTGTCTTGGCCAAGCCTTCCTCCTCAATGAACGGTTCCTTCTGATTCCCGCGGGTCCGTTCGCAGCCGTCCCTGCCCTACAATTTTAACTTCTGAAGATAATTTTTAAACTCCGTTCCGAACTCCTTGTTCTTCAGGCCGAACTCCACGGTGGCCTTCAGGAACCCCAGTTTGTCGCCGGCGTCATGGCGGATCCCCTTGAACTCGAATGCGTAGATGGGCTCCTTCTCCATGAGCAGCTTGAGTCCGTCCGTGAGCTGGATCTCGCCGCCCTTGCCGGGTTTCGTCTGTTCCAGCGCCGGAAAGATCCCCGGGGTCAGGATGTACCTGCCGATGATGGCGAGGTTGGAAGGCGCCTCGGCAGGGGCCGGTTTTTCCACCAGGTCCTTCACGAGATAGAGACCGTCCTCGATCCGACTGCCGTCGATGATCCCGTACTGGTGTGTCTGGTTCCTGGGCACTTTCTGGATCGCGAGGATCGTCGACGGATAGCGCTGGTAGACCTTGATCATCTGGCTCAGGACCGGAACGCCGGAGTCTATGATATCGTCGCCGAGCAGCACTGCAAAGGGATCATCGCCCACCACGCGCTTCGTGGTCAACACGGCATGGCCGAGTCCCAGCGCCTTCTTCTGCCTTATGTAGCAGAACGTCACCAGGTTAGCGATGCGCTGCACCTCGGAAAGCAGCTTGTGCTTGCCTTTTGCCTTGAGGTCTTCTTCGAGCTCGAAGGCTACGTCGAAATGGTCCTCGATGGCGCGCTTGCCCCTGCCCGTGACCAGCACGATCTCCTCGATGCCGGACGCGACAGCCTCTTCCACGACGTACTGGATGAGCGGCTTGTCCACGAGCGGCAGCATCTCCTTCGGAGACGCCTTCGTGGCCGGCAGAAACCTCGTCCCCAGGCCGGCGGCCGGGAATACGGCCTTGGTGATCGTTTTCTGCACGAAATTCCTCCCTGGACGTTCTCATTCTAAGAAACTGGCCTCTAAATGTCAAGGCTGGAACCCGCCGGTCACTATTTCGGTACCGGAACGCTGCCGAGCAGATACTTCAGGTTCTCATCGTCGAACCTGAGGCCGAACCCTATAAAGGGCGCAGCGCGCTCGTGGTTCAGGAAGTTGTCATACCCGGCGTGAACGAACAGAAGATTGCTCACGTTGTAATTGACCGTGGCTTTGAGGTGGGCGTTTTTATTGTTGGGTTCCTGATCGTTAGTACTGCTGAAGTTCCACGCGTCGAGACTGAACTTGATCTTGTCGTTCCAGGCGTAATAGTCCGCGCCGACGCCGCCGGTGGACTCGATGAGACCGGCGCGCATCCCCAGGTTGCCCCAGCGCTTGGCGAACTCCAGGCTGAACTTGAACTTGTAATCATAGGTATCGACGGTATAGAAGGTCCCCGGCGGATTGATCGCCACCTGCGACTGCGTGAACTTCCCGTTCGGGTCGGACGTGACCTCGAAGATGTAATACTGGTCCTGCACGGGCTTCAGCTCCAGGCTGAAGTAGTTCTGGTACTGCGGGAACATGTACTGCGTCCGGAAGCTGACGATGGTCTGCATGCGCTCCACGCGCGAAACGTAGTTGCTGAGCCCCTTGGCCGCGTTGTCGACGTTGTTGTACATGCTGTCGTCGCTCACGAGCTTGCCGAGGGTGCCCTCACCTTTGTCGACCTTCCGGGCCGCGTCCTGGATCGAGGCAAGGGCCAGTTCCGCGTTCTTCGAGGCCTCGCGGACGTTCTCAATGGCAACCCGGACATTGTCGCGGTTTTCGCCCACGACGCTGTTCAGGCTCGCGACCAGCTCGTTCATGCGCATCACGAGCTCGCTGCCGTCGTTCGTGAGCGTGGAGGAAAATTCCCGGATGTTCGCCGTGGTCGCGCGGAGGTCCGCCACGATGTCTTCCATGGACCGGGTGCCGCGCTCGGATCCGAACACCTGCCTGAGCGAGGACGTCACCTGCTTCACGTCGTCGGAGATGGAGCTCAACTGGCCGATCAGCCTGTCCACATCGCTGGGGGATACGGTCACCTGGATGGTCTCGCCGGGCTCCAGGTATCCGGTCTGAACGCCCGCCGGCTGCCGCCGGCCCCCTTCCTCGAGGACGCGCGAGGGGGGTATGATCTCCACGAACTTCTCGCCGAGCAGGCCCATCGTTTTGACGGCCCCCTCGGACCCGCGCTGGATCCGGACCTCGGGGTCGATCCGCATAATCACCTTTGCCTTGCTATCGACCAGTTCCACCCGATCGACGGTCCCGATCTTGACACCGGCCATCCGCACGGCAGCCTTCGCATCCAGCCCGGACACCGACTCAAAGACCGCCGACAGGAGGTAGCCCCGCTCGGAGCCGAACTGGTATTTGCCGACGACAAAGGTCATGTACAGAAGAATGACGGAGCCGGCAAGCACCAGCAACCCCACCCGTGCCTCTGCGCTCATTTTAGCCATGCGAACTCCCCGGTTGCGGAATGCCGACCGCAAGGTGATGGTTCAACTCAGCATCCTTCTCTCTGCTCTCTGCAAGCTGCAATGCGAAATGCCCCGTCAATCCGCCGTAATCGGCCCCGTTGCGCTTCCGGTGATGAACTGCTGTACGATCGGGCTGGACGACTGCTTGATCTCGGCAGGCGTGCCGACTTCCAGGATCTCCCCCTTGTACAGCATGGCAATGCGGTCTGAGATCTTGTAGGCGCTGTGCATATCGTGGGTGATAGCCACGGACGTTACGCCGAGTTTTTTTCGCAGGTCAATGATCAGGTCATTGATGGCATCCGCGGAGATCGGGTCCAGTCCCGTCGTCGGTTCATCATACAGGATGATCGAGGGATTGATCGCGATCGCTCGGGCCAGGCCGACCCGCTTTTTCATGCCGCCCGACAACTCAGCGGGCATCTTGTCCTCGACTCCCTTCAGGCCCACCAGCGCCAGTTTCTCCGTGGCGGCCGCCCGGATCTCGCCGTCCGACAGCTTTGTGTGCTGTTTCAACGCAAACCCCACGTTCTCCCACACCGAAAGCGAATCGAAGAGCGCGGCCATCTGAAAGAGCATACCGAACTTTTTTCGAACCTCGTTCAGTCCCCGCGGGTCGAGGTCGTTCAGCCGCTGGCCTTCGACGACCACGGCACCCCGGTCGGGGAACAGCAGGCCGATGATATGCTTCAGCAGCACGCTCTTTCCGCTTCCGCTGCCGCCGATCACCGTCATGCTCTCGCCCTTTTCCACGGTGAGGTTGACGCCGCGCAGAACGTGTTGAGCGCCGAAGCTTTTATGCAGGCCGGTGATCTCGATCATTATTCAGAAGTCAGAGGACAGAAGCCAGAAAACAGGAGCAAGAAAGCCTCTCTCCTCGTGTCGGTACTCTGTTGTTTGTCCCCTCTTGTCTGATTGCTCTCACCACAGCAGGGCGGACAAGAAATAATCGAGGATAAGGATCAGCATGCAGGAAACGACGACGGCGCCCGTCGTCGCCTTTCCCACGCCTTCCGCACCGCCCTCGGCATTGAATCCCTTATAGCAGCCGATGAGGCCCACGACCGCGCCGAACACGAGCGCCTTGACCAGTCCGTACCAGATGTCCTTGACCTCGGTATTATTGATGCTCTGGTTTACGTACGTGACGGGATTGGTGCCCAGCACCTTGACGCCGACGAAATAGCCGCCGGAAATCCCGATCATCATGCCGAGCACGGTCAGGAAAAACATCATCACCGTGCTGGCGAGGAACCGGGGCACGACCAGATACTTCATGGGGTTGGTTGCCAGGGTCTCAAGCGCGTCGATCTGCTCGGTGACCTTCATGGTTCCCAGTTCCGCGGCCATAGCCGCCCCCGCCCTGCCCGCGACCATGAGCCCTGTCAGAACCGGACCGAGCTCGCGCGTCATGGAAAGCGAGACCACGGTGCCGATGAGCGATTCCGCGCCGAATCGCTTAAACCCGGTGTAGCTCTGAAGCGCCAGCACCATGCCCGTCGAAAGAGCCGTGGTGAGGACGACCGGGACCGAATCAACCCCGATAACCTCCATCTGCTTCAACAGGTTCCTGAGATAGAAGGGAGGGCCTAGGCTCCCCCGAAGCGCCTGGCTCAGGAAGATCATTACCTTCCCCATCTCCATCAGCAGCAAAAATATCCTGCGGCCGATTTTTTCAAGCCAGGCGTACATATAGCCGGTCTCTCTTCCCCTGAGACGATGCTTTCACACTGGCACGCGCCCGCCTGTTCGTGCGGCGGAGTGCCTTATGCCGGCAGATACCTGCGCGGCACGCGGCCGCCGATACCGCACAGGACCTCGTAGGCGATCGTACCGGTTGCGCCGGCGATATCGTCTGCGGTGATCCGCTCCGATCCCTGCCGCCCGATCAGCACGACCTCGTCCTGCTCGCACACGCCGGGAACGCCCGTCACGTCGAGCATGCACATGTCCATGCACACCCGGCCCGCAACGGGCACACGCAGACCGCGGACCAGGGCTTCTCCCCGGTTGGAGAGCGCCCGGCTGTAACCATCGGCATACCCCAGCGGAATGGTCGCGATCAGGCTTTCCCGTTTGGTGACAAAGGTCCTGCCGTAGCTGATCGGCACGCCGGCCGGGACCTTCTTCAGATATGCAATGCGCGTCACAAGCGAGAGGACCGGATCCAGTCCCCGGTCGCCTGTTCTGTTCCGGAAAGGATCATAGCCGTAGAGCATGAGTCCGGGCCTGACCATGGTAAAGAGCGCACGTCCGTACTCAAGGAGGGCGGCGCTGTTCGCCGCATGCCTGAGCGGTATCGAAATCCCCTGCTCTTCGAGTGCCGTCAGCAGAGCTTCGAACCGGGCCATTTGCTCCGCAGAGAACCGCTGATCACCGAGGTCGGCGTCGGCGAAGTGGGTCATGAGCCCCTGCGCCGAGATGCCTACCAAGGTCTTCAGCTCCCGTATGAAGGGAAGTGCTGCTTCGGGAGGAATGCCGATCCTGCCCATGCCCGTATCGATTTTCACATGGACCGGCGTCGTCGTGCCGCGGCTGAGGCTCGCAGCGGAAAGGGCGCACGCCATGGGCAGCGAGAACACCACAGGGGTCAAACCCAGCCGGACGATCTCCTCAGCCTGGTCCGGGAAGACAGCGCCCATCACCACGATCGGCGCCTGAATGCCCGCGCCCCGCAGCTCCCGGCCCTCCTCTACGAGGGCGACGCCGAGCATATCGGCACCGAGACCGAGCAGATGCCGGGATACGGCTATTGCTCCGTGGCCGTAAGCCTGGGCCTTGACGACCGCCAGAACCTTCCGCCCGCCGGCGCGGCGCAGCGCTTCTTTGAAATTACGGGCAAGTGCATTCAGGTCAATGAGCGCCTCCGTCGGACGGTCGGTGCCGGAGCCACCCGCGGCTGCGCCAGTCGAACAGGGCTCAGTGGATGGTGCTCTCATTTATTTCCTCAAATGCGTTTGACGCCGGCAATATCTCTATCTTGTCGAACGACTCGGCGCAATCCAGGCACTCCCAGTGGTGAACGGTCCAGTACTCATAGTCCATCTGGAGGCTGAAGTCATCCTCCTGGAACAGGTTGGTCCCGCCGCAATAGGGGCACATGATCGGTTCCATGCTCGTCCTCCGATCCTTTTCACGACATCGGCCGCATGGTCGGGTAGATGTCGCCGATTCCGGAAGTGTCATCGGGCAGCACGCAACGAAGGCCGGACCGGCATAAAAAGATACATTTTTTCAAAGCTTTTTTTTACTCTAGCACAGAGAAAATGAATTTGCAAAATAATTCCGGCAGCCAATTCAGCAGGACGCAAAGCACCCGAAACGCAGCGCCCGTCCTTCCGGCCGGGCAGCGTGATGAACAGGAGATACCACCCGCACCGTGATGCACGGACATTAGAGTTCCGCTGCCAGGTCGGGGAAGCGCTCCTCCATGAAGTGCTCCGCCGCCCTCCGCGCCTGGGCGGCAGTAGGCTGCTGCATGACCAGCGCCGCAAGCTCGACGGCGTCCTGCATCCGCACCGACCGGATCACTTTCTTGACCCACGGGATGGACGCGACGTTCATGCTGAGGTGCTCGAAGCCCATCCCGAGCAGGATGGCCGCGTACAGCGGGTCGCCCGCCATCTCCCCGCACATGGCCAGCGCAATTCCGGCCTCGCGGGAAGCCGTGGACACGTACCGCAGCAGGCGAAGCACTGCCGGGTCGAGAGGTTCATACATGTACGCCACGTGTTCGTTCAGCCGGTCGATCGCCAGCGTATACTGGATCAGGTCATTCGTCCCGACGCTGAAAAAATCGACCTCTTTGGCGAGGAGGTCGGCGATCAATGCCGCCGAGGGGATCTCGATCATCACCCCGATCTCCACCCGTTCATTGAACGGTGTCCCTTCCGTGCGCAGTTCCGCCTTTACCTCATCGAGGATCTTTTTTGTCTCGTACAGCTCCTGCAGGCCTGAGATCATGGGGTACAGGATCTTGATGTTGCCGTGGGCCGATGCGCGCAGAATGCCGCGGAGCTGCGTCCGGAACACGTCCCGTTTCTGCAGGCAGAACCGTATGGCCCGGAGTCCGAGCGCCGGGTTCGCTTCCTTTTCAAACCCTCCCGGCATCCCGACCTTGTCCCCGCCCACATCGAGGGTCCGGATCACCACGTCATGGGGATAGGTCTTTTCGGCCACGTGACGGTAGGCCCGGTAGTGTTCTTCCTCGGTGGGCAGCGTATCCCGGTTCATGAAGAGGAACTCCGTCCGGTAGAGGCCGATGCCCCTGCCGCCGTGCTCGGCCGTCGCCATCGCCTCCTCGGGAAGCTCGATGTTGCCCTGGAGCGTGATCAGATGGCCATCCTGCGTCTCCGCGGGAAGCGCCTTGATCTTCTCGAGCTCCTGCTCAAAATATTTATACTGGCGTTGTTTCTTCAGGTAATCGAGGAATGTCTCCTCGTCGGGATCGACGATGACGACGCCGTGAATACCGTCGAGGATGACCACGTCGCCCGTCTTGACCGCCGCCGTGATGTTCTCCAGACCGACGGCCGCCGGAATGCCCAGGGAGCGCGCCAGGATGGCCGTGTGCGAGGTCCGGCTGCCGGCATCCGTGGCGAACCCCAGGATCTTATCCTTGCGCATCATGAGCGTGTCGCTGGGAGCCAGGTCATGGGCGATAATCACCGCCTCATCCTTGATGTCTGCCAGGCTCTCCTGCCTGTGGCCCACCAGGCTTCGGAGGATGCGCTCCCCCACCTGCTCAATGTCGTGCTTGCGCTCGCGGAGGTACTCGTCCTCGATCGAGTCGAACTTCAGCCCGATCCCCGATATCGTCTCCTTGAGCGCGCCCTCGGCATTGATGTGCAACTCCTTGATCCGCTTGATCGTCCCGTCCACGAGCAGTTTGTCCTCGAGCAGCATGATGTGCGTGTCGAGGATATAGATATGCGATTTCCCGAGCCCCTTGCCGAACCGCTTCTTGAGATCCTCGAGCTGGCTCTTCGAGAGTTCGACCGCCCGTCTGAACCGCGCAACTTCGTCCTTGACGCTGACGCCCTCGATCCGCTGTCCCGCTACGACGATCTTTCTCCGGTCCAGAAGGTACACGCGTCCGATCACGATCCCCGGAGAAGCCACTATCCCTTTGTAGATTTTTTCCTGCATATTCGTTTTTCCGATAGCCCCGTACGCCGGAACCCTACTCCTTCTCCCCGAACTTGTCCCTGAACAGCTGTTCCAGGCCGGCCAGTGCCTGGTCCTCGTCGTCGCCGTGCACCTGGACCATCACCGTGCTCCCCTTGGCCGCGGCGAGCATCATGATCCCCATGATGCTCTTCCCGTCCACGTCCAGATCGTCCTTGCTGAGGATGATCTTCGATGCATAGCCGCTCGCCGATTTCACGATCTGTGCCGCGGCCCGCGCGTGGAGGCCAAGCTTGTTCTCGATCAACAGCTCTTTTTTCCTCATCAAACGGCTCCTGCATATGCCAGGGCAGTGCACACGGCGGCTATCCCAAGCATGAGTTTTATCGGCGAACCCCGTCGTCTCAGAAGGGCGGACAGTACGAGCGTGATGAGCAGTGCGGCGACCGCGCTCGCGGTACCATTGGCAAAGAGGTCGGGCTTGTACTCCTGCCTCCAGACCGGAAGCATTCCAATCATGCCCCCCAGAACCGCAATCGCGACTGCCTTGAACAATCCCGCCCACCTCGTGAACCGGTAGCGGGCCATGAGTTGCATGACATCGCCGGAACTGCAGTACCCCAGCCGGAGCACGCCGGCCCTGAGCCAGAGATGCCAGCTATTGTACAGCACCAGGAACAGGATCGGTGCCCACCAGAAACCGGCGAGGAGCACCGTCACGGCGATCAGGACCGACATCGGCTTGAGCGCCCCCCAGAAGAAGCTGTCTCCCAGCGCTCCCAGTGGCGCCATGAGCGTTGTTTTCAGCTCCGAGACTTCGCTCTTCGTGCCCTCCCCCCCCGCCGCCCGCTCCTCCTCGAGCCTCACCGCCGCGCCCAGTATGAACGACGCCAGGTAGGGTTGCGTGTTGAAATACTCCATGTGGAGGCTCAGGCGGGCGCGGAACTCCTCCCGCCCGGGATACAATCTCCTGAGCGCAGGCAGCATCGCGTACGCAAAACCGAGCGACTGCATGCGTTCAAAGCTCCAGGATGCCTGGATCAGGAAGGACCGGAAGAATATGCTGATCCAGTCCCTTTTTTTGATCGATTTCCGACTCTCGCGCTCGTTCACAGCGTCTCTCTTCCTCGCTCAGGACCGCCGCTCCCGGTACGCGGCGCCTGCGAGACCCGCCGCAAGAACCAGCAGGATGATGACCAGCGGGCGACCGCCGAGCACAGTGGTCAGCGCAGCGGCGGCGGCAAAACCCGTCACCAGGAATCGGTCCAGGACCGCTATCGACAGCCTGTTCAGTACGACCGCCGCTCCCAGCAGCGGCAGCACTTTCACAAACAGCGCCATCGCCGCATGCGCCGGCGCCGGCACATGCCGGAAGACCACCGCTGCGGCCAGCCCGGCCGGCACGAACAGCAGAACCAGGACGAAGGACTTCAGAAAGAAGACGGCAACTCCGGCAATATGGCTTCGCGAGAGAGCGCACGCCGGGTCTTCATCGGCTCCCGCACGGGCCGATTCCGCAAGGGCCGCATTGCTCTTCCGGATGAACTGGTCCGTGATCATGCTGACCGGCGCCATGCCGGTGGTGAGCAGAATACTGAACCCGATCAGGTCGAGCGGCGCCTGTCCTCCGCTGCCGATCACGGCGATCGCCGTCGCTGACACCGTTCCCACCGTGATATCGGCAGGGACAAAGTTGCCCACCGGCATGTCCAGCACCCAGATCAGTTCCAGGAGCGCACCGATGACGAACCCCGCCGAAGGATCGCCCAGGAGCCAGCCGGTCACCGGCCCGGCAACGATCGGCTGCGATATCATGACCTGCCCCGCGGCGGTCCGGTCGAGACCGATGAGGCCGCCCGCTGCCGCCGCGAGGAGGATCAGCGCAACGGCATGAAGATCGAACAACGGCATAGCATCCTCTTTCCGCCCTTGATGCATTACGATTCTTCCAGGCGACAGACCGCGAACAGCCTTTCCAGCGCCAGCGGCTTCTGGGTCGGCACCGCCTGAACCGTGACTTTCACTCCGCGGGCGCGTATCTGCCTGAGCGCAAGAAGGTCTTGCTCATCCACGGCCAGCACATCGACCAGCTTCCGCTTGCCCGGCATGTAATGCATGCCACCCACGTTCAGTTCGCGGCACGGAAGGCCGAGGTCGAGCGCCCGCAGGACGGCGGACGGACTCGCAAAAAGCAGAATGGCACGCTCCTGCGCCGGGGCGGGTTCCCGCACCCTTTTACAAATTTCTTCCACACCGCCGATGCAGACCTTCAGGCCCCGGGGCGTCGCTATTTCCATGATCGAACACTGCAGGTCGTTCGCGGCAACGACGTCATCTGCCACGAAGATCGTGTCCGCCTTCAGGTAATTGACCCATCCTTCCACGACCTGTCCGTGGATCAAACGGTCGTCTATGCGGATGAACACGACCATACTCCTGCTATTTCTTCCCCTTCAGCATCTGGCTGGCGATCACGATGCTCTTCTGTGCCGCCTCCTGCACGAGCTTCGCCAGGTCCGGAAGGTTCTTTTCATCGCGATGGTTGGCAAATTTGATCAGCATCGAAAGATTCACCCCCGTCACGACCTCCACGGATTCTCCGAGGAAGGCGAGCGCGATGTTGGACGGTGTGCCGCCGAACATGTCGGTAAACAGCATGACGCCCTTCTTCCGGTCCACGTTCCTGATCGCGGCCTGAATCTGGTCGCGCAGCACTTCCGGAGCGCTGTCCTGCATGACGCTCACCGTGGCGACGGCCTCTACCTTGCCCACGATCATTTCAGCAGCCTTCACGAGTTCGGATCCCATATCCTGATGACAAACCACCACAAGCCCGATCATGCCAGCATCTCCTTTGTCGTATGAAAGCGTGGGCACCGTGCCCGTGTTTACGGGGTTGCGGCAATCACACGCGGCGCTTCAGGGCCCCCTCAGGTCCCGGTGCTTCAGATTCACTTCGTACCCGCGTTCCCTCAGCCGCTCCGCGATGGTGACGGCCACCGCCACCGACCGGTGCCTGCCTCCGGTGCATCCGAACCCGATCGTGAGGTAGCTTTTTCCTTCCCGCTGGTACCGGGGAAGCAGATATTCCAGAAACTGTTGGAGCCGTGCAAGAAATTCCAGTGAAGCCGCCCCGCCCGTGACATATTCCCTGACACGGGGCTCCTCTCCTGTGTGGTCCCTGAGCTCCGCCACGAAATGCGGGTTCGGCAAAAACCGCAGGTCGAACATCAGGTCCATGTCATAGGGTATGCCGTATTTATACCCGAACGTGATCAGGGTGATCACCAGCGGCCTCCCGGCGTCAGCCCCGCTGTAGTGGCGCTCGACCGCCTGCCGCAGGTCGTGGACCGTATAGTCCGACGTGTCGATGATGCGATCAGCCAGCCCTTTGATCTCCCCGAGCGCTGACCGTTCCTGCCGGATACCGTCGATCAGCGCGGTGGTGCCGCGCGCAAGGGGATGGGGCCTCCTCGTCTCGCTGAAACGCCGGACGAGCGCCTGATCCGAAGAATCAAGGAACAGGATCTCGATCGGATCGCCCTTGGCCCGGAGTTCGCGGGCGAGAGCAGGGAACCGATCGGGAAAACCTTTTTCCCGGATATCGATGCCGATGGCGGAAAGGACGGCATCTTCGGAACCCCGCGCGAACTCGACGAAGGCGGGGAGGAGAACAAGCGGCAGGTTGTCGACACAGTAGAAGCCCATGTCTTCGAATGCCTTGAGCGCGGCGCTCCTGCCCGATCCCGAAAGCCCCGTCACGACAACCATCCGTCGTCTCATCCCGCAAGCCTCTTCGTCAGCTTCCGGTTCAGGTCTCGGGCGGTATAGATGCCCCGGTTCTTGAGCATCTGGTTCCTGGCGGCAACTTCGATCAGCGTCGCAATGTTCCGCCCGCTCTTAACCGGCAGCTTCAAATAGGGAATATTCACGCCAAAGAGCTTGTAGCGGCGTTCCCGGAGACCGACGAGGCTGTAGTGATGACCCTTCCTCCACTCCTCCAGTTCGACGACGAGGCCGACCCTGCAGAGGCTCTCCGTGGCCGACTCGCCGTACAGGGCGCGGATGTTTATGACTCCGAGCCCCCGGATCTGCAGGAGGTCTGCGCCCATTTCCGTGGCGCGTCCCGTGATGCCTTCGTCGGACTTCTCCAGGATCACGATATCGTCGGCGATCAGCTTGTGTCCGCGCAGCACCAGGTCGAGCGCGGCCTCGCTCTTACCGATGGCGCTTTCACCGATGATCAGCGCTCCCAATCCAAAAATCTGGACCAGCACGCCATGAAGGCTGGTGCGGGCGGGCAGTTTCCGGGCTAGTTCCCGGCCCAGCTTGGCCAGGCTTCGGCTCCGGAACACAACCATGCTCGCCGCATCCGCCTCGTCAAGCAGCTCCTTCGGGACGGAACCGCCGCTTACGACAATGCACGCCGGCTTCTGCTTGAGGAGGGCCCGGATGATCTGCAGGCGCTTCGCGCGGGGAAGCGACGCGAGGTGGGCAAGCTGACTGGGGGGGAGGTGCACCAGGCTGGAGGTGATGTCACGCCACGAATCGGCCGAAGCGAGCTGGGGCGCGCTCATCAGCGGCGAGGAGATTCGCCTGCGGATGCCCGGCCGGCCCGCCAGGATCTCCGGCTGTTGTGCCACGTCTCGTACGGTTACGTTCATCGCTGAGGGTATCTGCCGTCTTCTTCGCAGATCAACCGCTGGATCTCTTTCCCGTCCGGCGCATGCCTCAGGTTATCGCGCAACATCGGGTTCTTGAGGATGCGGGAAACGCGGGCGAGCATCTTCAGGTGATCGCCCGGCTTGTCTATCGGTGTAATGATCAGAAAGAACAGGTACGCAGGCTTCCGATCAAGCGACTGAAAATCGATTCCCCGGCTGGAACGTCCAAAGGCGACGATGATGTCGGGGATGAAGGCCAGCTTCCCGTGAGGTATGGCAACCCCGTCCCCGATGCCGGTGCTGCCCAGGGACTCGCGCTCCATCAGCGTGCGGAGCAGTTCCCCGGAGTCCCTGACCCTGCCTTTCGACTGCAACAGGCCCGCAAATTCCCTGAGTACGCCCGTCTTGTCGGTCGCCCGAATATCATCGATGACCAGTTCGTCCCGGAGCAGGTCTCTGATAGTGGCCATTTGACCGATCCCTCACTGGGCAGGCTCGATCAGGCCCACATTCCCGTCTTTCCTCTTGTAGATGACGCTGATCCGCCCCCCGTTCCCGGCGTTGGCGAATATAAAGAAGTCCTTGTCCAGGAGTTCCATCTGCATCACGGCCTCCTCTGCCTGCATGGGCTTGAGGTCGAACCGCTTTGTCTTGATGATCTGCGGAATGGGGCTTCCCGGCTCCGTCGATGACGCACCGATCTCGGCCTTGTTGCTCTGATGCTTGTGGTCGACCAACTTCTCCTTGTACCGCCGCACCCTGCGTTCGATCTTCTCGATCAGCAGATCGATCGCAGAGTACATTTCCTCCGTCTCCTCCGACGCCTGGATAAGCAGCCCGTTGGACTTGATGACGGCCTCTGCGATATGATGGACTTTTTTGACCACGGATAGAGTTACTGTCACCTGTACGGTCTTCGGCAGATACTTGTCCAGCCTGCTGAACTTCTCCGTTGCGTACTGTTTCAATGCCTCCGTTGCCTCAATGTGTCTTCCGTTGACCGTAACCTGCATAGAACCCTCCTTCGAATTTCCGAACTCCCCATTCAAAAATCACAAACAAATTGCACTATCCAATATGCCAACCCCGCACGGTGATCCGGATTTCAGACATTGAAATTTATTTGGAATTTGGTGCCTGGTTATTGACGTCAAGTCACTTATCCCATCCGTCTGCGTACGCTTGTCGGCGGTATCCGGAGCTCCTCCCGGTATTTCGCCACGGTCCTCCGCGCGATCTCGATCCCCTTCGATTTCAGCGCATCGACGATCTGCTGGTCCTTGAGCGGGGCGGCAGGGTTTTCCTCCTTGATCATCTTCTGGATGACATCCTTCACCGTGAGCGACGACACTTCGATGCCCGGAGCGCCGGCGTTGAGGGAAAATCCGGTCGTGAAGAAAAACTTCAACGGGAAGATGCCCTGGGGCGTATGCATGTACTTGTTGGTGGTTACACGGCTGATCGTGGATTCGTGCATGCTGATGTCTTCCGCCACGTCCTTGAGGACCATGGGTTTCAGCTGGGAAATCCCCTGGTCCAGGAAGTCTCGCTGGAACTTCACGATGCTCTCGGCGACCCGGTAGATCGTCTTGCTCCGCTGCTCCATGCCCTTGATAAGCCACTGCGCCGAGCGGAGACGTTCCTCGATGTATTCCTTGGTGACCTTATCGACGCTGTCCTTATGGCTCAGTAATCTGCGGTAGTAGGGATTGATGCGGATGCGCGGCATTCCTTCGTCGTTTAACTGCACGATGTACCGGTCCTCCACCTTCAGGACGTACACATCGGGCGTTACGTAGTTCGTGTCTGACGGCAGGAACGGCCGGCCCGGCTTCGGCTCCAGTTCATGGATGATGACCTGGGACGCCTCCATCACTTCCTGGGCCGTTACGGCGAGGGCCTTGGCGATCTGGGCATACCTGCGCTTTTCGAGGTCCTGCAGATGGTCCCGGACGATCTTCTCTACGAGGGACCCTCCCAGATCCAGGTGCTTCACCTGGACCAGAAGGCACTCCTGCAGATCACGTGCTCCGACACCGACGGGGTCGAAGGTCTGAATGAGGTCCAGCGCCCGCTCCATGTCGTGCAGCGGCAGGCTGGACTGTTGGGACAGTTCTTCCAGAGTAGCCCTCAGATAGCCGTCATCGTCCAGATTGCCGATGATCCATTCTCCTCCCCCGACGAGCACCGGGTCGGATGAGGACAGATGGAGCTGCCACAGCAGGTGATCGCTCAGACTCGGAAGACGGGTCAGCGTCTGGTCATAGGAGGGCAGCTCCTTTTCGTCAGCTTCTGCGTACCCGTAGTCCCGGCCGTCCCCCATTTCGTTCAGGTACTCGTCCCACTGGGGGCCGAGCTCCAGATCGGTCTTCAGCTCGGCGGTGTTCTCCTGCTCCGGGGGGCTCTCCGGAATGGATTCCGCGGCTGCCGCCTCAGGGGCGGACTCGCCTTCACCTTCCGGGGCTTCCTCGGTGGAATCGGAAGATAATTCCTCAAGCACGGGGTTCTCGGTCAGTTCCTGGGCGACGGACTGCACCAGTTCGAGCCGGGACAGCTGCAGCAGCTTGATGGCCTGCTGGAGCTGTGGCGTCATGATCAGCTTTTGAGAGAGTTTTAGTTCGAGTCGCGCTTCCATAGAAATAACAATGTGCCTGTTGCTTCTCCCCGGATGGTTATCGTGTAAGCGGCCAAGCCAGGCTACTTCCCATTATAGCTACAGCTTGAACGCTTCACCCAGATAAAATTCCCTGACCCGCGGGCTCGCCGTGATCTCAGCGGCCGTCCCCGCCTCAATGATCTTCCCCTCGCTGATGATATAGGCCCGGTCGGTTATAGCCAGTGTCTCCCGCACATTGTGGTCCGTGATCAGGATTCCGATCCCCTTGCTTTTCAGAAGCGATATGATACCCTGGATGTCCTGCACGGCCAGCGGATCGATCCCGGCAAAGGGCTCATCGAGGAGAATAAACTTCGGCGAAAGCGTGAGTGCCCGTGCGATCTCCAATCGTCGGCGTTCTCCGCCCGAGAGCGTGTACGCCCTGCTTCCGGCCAGGTGACTGATGCCCAATTCGTCCAGCAACGTATCCTGCCGCTCCCGGCGCTCCATGCCGGACAGGTCCATGGTCTCCAGAACCGCCATCAGGTTTTCGGCTACCGTGAGCTTCCGGAATACGGAGGGCTCCTGCGGTAAATAACCGATCCCGTTCCGCGCCCGCCGGTACATGGGCATCCTGGTTATGTCCGTGCCGTCCAGAACCACCCTTCCCTGGTCCGGTTTGACGAGCCCCACGACCATGTAGAACGTCGTGGTCTTGCCCGCTCCATTCGGTCCAAGCAGCCCCACCACTTCCCCGTATTTGACCTGGACGCTGACGCCGCGGACGATCTTTCTGCCGCGGTAGCTCTTCTCCAATTTTTTTGCTTCAAGCGCCTGCGTCATAGGGGAAGTGCTATCTTCTCTTTCTGCCTTCGGCCTTGCTGTCCTGATAGAACAGGACCTTCCCGCCTTCAACAATGCTCCGGTCATCACGCATGAACAGCGTGATCCGTTCGCCGCCCAGCTGGTTTTCGTTCTCGATAATGCGCGCGTCACCGGTCAGCACGATCTTTTCTTCCTTGCTGTAATAGGAGGCCTTTTTCGAGAGGGCAACTCGCCCTTCCTTGCGAACGACGACATTGCCCTCGGCCTCGATCTCGTTGATGCCCTTGGACGGTGCGTCATAAAAGACGATCATCGTGTCCGAATAGAGAGTCATCCCCTCCTTCTTCAGCGTCACGTCGCCCTTGAAGGTGATCTTATCCCCGAGTTTATCGGCTTCCATGCGGCTTGCCGTGATCACGATCGGTTCCCGCCTTCCCTCCGGCCGCCCACCTGCCCTGGGCATGGCTGCGATACAGAGCGCGGAGACAAGAAGCAGGAGACTATTCCTGAAGCACCGCTTTAACATTGTTTTGTACGACGATCGTCCGCATGTCCGCGTTTGCCGACAACCCTTTGCCCTCAAGATAGATCTCCTTCCCAAGCAGTTTGAAGGGGTCAGGAGTGTTGACCAGCCTGGGGCCGGCCCTCCAGGAGAGGGACCGGGTGGTCAGCAGATAACCGTCGCTTGTGACGACCCGGACTTCGTGTTCGACACCACGGATCGATGCGTCGCCCGTCGCTGTGTCCATCCGCCCTGAATCACCGATCAGAGCCGCCACCTTCAGGTCCGGGGCGGTGAAGGTGATCTCAAGGTCCTTCAGCTGCGCTTCCTTGTTTTCATAGAGATCGGCGCTCCCGGCGCGCATCCTCCAGGCCACCCTGCCGTTTTCCGACTGCGTGAACCGGAACCCCTGCATGCTCATTAACAGCCGCGGTGTCTTGGCCGGCTTGAACAGGGATGGCATCGACAGGTCCTCTATGCCTCCGCGGCGTATGAGTTGCAAACCGCCATAGAGCGCCGCGATGAGAAGAAGAACTGCGAGCAACAACGCGCCCCGTTTTGCGCTGGCTTTCATGTTCATGATTAAAGTTATTATGGCGGCCCGAACCAGGCCGCCATGCATAATTTATACCATGAAACCCGTGACATGTAAAGGTTAAAATCGGAAAGATCAATCGGGACGCAGCCGGAAGAAGTTTCTAAGATCTCCGCCCTGCCTTGAGTTCCGCGATCTCTTTCTGCTTCTCCTTGAGCAGATTCTCGAGTTGGAGGAGAGAGGACATGTCGCGAACCACAGACTGCACGAACCGCTTACCCATGAGCGTGAGGCCTACGGCGCTGACATCGACAGGCACGATTCCCCCATCCGCCTTTCTGAGATCGGCATGGCTGAGGCCGCGCCCCCCCTGCGACGCCTCGGCCAGAAGCTTCCGGAGTCCGGCAGAATCGACAAAGAGTTCAAAGAAGTTCTTGTGCACGAGATCGTACTTCGTGCAACCCGTAAGGCGCGCTGCCTGCTCGTTCACGAACACCACATCCCCGTTCTCTGCCACTACGAAGATCGTATCGCAGGCGTTCTCAACGAGGCTCCGGTAGCGCTCTTCGGACGAACGGAGCTCCTCGGTCTTCTCCGTAACCCACTGCTCCAGTTCCAGG
>Ga0335081_10001175_pt1 | contig 41655 bp, 45 predicted proteins | sample Lox_Sample_35_FD_206713 | JGI IMG/M metagenome (GOLD analysis project Ga0335081, IMG submission 206713) | Soil microbial communities from Loxahatchee National Wildlife Refuge, Florida, United States - Lox_Sample_3.5 | ecosystem: Environmental > Terrestrial > Soil > Wetlands | place: USA... | reverse complement strand
CGGCCGATCATCCTTCGAGGCACGCGCTTCGCGCGTGCGCCTCTGGATGACGGATTGTTGTGAGTTCCCCTCTGCATCCTTCATCCATTCGGTCGTGTGCCATGAGCCCGCTCGACGTCCCCTCGCTGCGCCAGCTGCGCGCCTTCGAAGCCGCGGCGCGGCTCGAGAGCGTCAGCGCGGCGGCGCGCGAGGTCAACCTGTCGCAGCCCGGGCTTACCCAGTCGATCCACGCGCTCGAAGCGCGGCTCGGCACCCGCCTGTTCCATCGCCGCCGCTCCGGCTGCTACCCGACGCCCCTCGGCGCCGTCCTGCTGCCGCGCGTGCGGCGCTTCTTCGACCACATCGGCGCCGCCCTGCGCGATCCGGCCGCCGGCAGCCTCTCTCCCGGCCGCGAGCGCCGCGCCGCCGCGCCCGCCAGGGTCACCGGCGCGCAGATCCGCAGCCTGATCGCGATCGCCGAGAGCCCCTCAATCGAGGCGGCGGCGCGGCGCCTCGCGATCTCGCAGCCGTCGCTCTATCGGCCGGCGCGCGGCCTCGAGCGCGAGCTCAAGCGCAGCCTCTATCAGCGCACGGCGCGCGGCGTCACCGCCAACGCCCAGGGCGCCGAGCTCGCCCGCCGCTTCCGGGTCGCGCTGCGCGAGATCGAGTATGGCCTCGAGGAGATCAACGCCGCGCAGGGCGCCGTCGTGTCGCGCATCGCGGTCGGCAACATCCCGCATTCGGGCGAGCCCATCCTGTCGGCGGCGGCCGACGCGCTGCTGCGCAGCTATCCGGCCGCCCGGGTGCAGGTCGTCGACGGCCACTACGAGGACCTGCTCAACGACCTGCGCGCCGGCAAGCTCGATCTCATGTTCGGCGTGCTGCGCCGGCCAGCCTGGGCGCTCGACGTCGGCGAAGAGCGGCTGTTCGCCAATCCCTACGTCGTGGTCGCCGGCGCGCGGCATCCGCTGGCCCAAGCGAAGCGCATCAGCGTGCGCGAGCTTGGCCGCTACGACTGGATCATGCCCGAGCCGGGCGCGCCGCGCCGCCAGGCGTTCGAGCGCATGTTCGCCGGCCTGCCGCGCCCGCCCCGGGTGGGCATCGAGACCACGTCGCTGTCGATCTATCGCAGCGTGCTGGCGGCGTCGGACCGACTCACCCTGATGTCGCGCCTCGCCGCCCGCTCGCCCGAGAGCGCGGCGCTCACGGTGCTGCCCTTCCGCTCGCCGCACCTCGCCCGCGCCGACGGCGTCGCCACCCGGGTCGACTGGCACCCGACCCGCGTGCATCTCGAGTTCATGGGGCTGTTGCGCGACGCGGCGCGGCGCCTCACGGCTGCGGATTAGCGCAGTTTCGTACGGATCGCTTCCGCATGCGCCGGCAGAATGTTAGCGTTGGCGCCGATCGCTCATCATCTGGGGGATCGGTCGCGGAGGCATCGGTGTTTCCGCGGCCCATCGGCAAGGCACGGCTATGACGGACAGCGAAATCCTGCAGACGATGGCGCGTTACAATCAATGGGCCAATCGCGACCTGCTCGCCGCCGTGCGCGCGCTGCCGCAAAGCGAAGTCACCAAGCATCGGCCGAGCCTGTTCAAGAACATGCTCAACACGCTCAACCATCCATTGGTGACCGACCGCATGTGGTGGGCGCATCTGCACCGCGAGCCGCACGCCCACAAGGCGTTGAACGAGGTTCTGTTCGGCGATTTCGAGCAATTGGCGGCGGCGCGTGCGGAGATGGACCAGCGTTTCGTCGATTACGTCGACGACCTGTCGGAGGACGACGCCGACGAGCAGATCGATTTCACGCTGTTGAGCGGCGCCAAGGGTCGCATGAGCCGGCGCATGATTCTGATGCACGTTTTCAATCACAACACCTATCACCGCGGTTTCGTCGTGGAGACCTTCTGCCAAGTGCCCGCCGCGCTGCCGCTGATCGACCTCCCGATCTTCATGCGCGGGTCGGGTGGAATGCGCTTCATGCCGCCGCATCTGGAAGCGGCGAAGTAGGAAATCGCAGCCATGGACAAGACGCACGCTGTCGCATCGGCGCGCTATCAGGTGAAACACATCGAGACGGTCATGGCCGGGAGCGATGTCCAGGCGCGCCTCTTCACGCTCGCGCCGGGAGACGTCATTCCGTGGCACTACCACACCGAATCCACCGACCATTATTTCGTGCTCGCCGGAACCCTCACGATCCAGACGCGCGAGCCGGAGGAAACGTCGACCGTCGGATCGGGCGGTGGCCGCAAGATAGCGCCCGGAACGGCCCACCGGATCAGCAATGGTGCGGACGTCGATTGCCGCTTTCTGCTGCTGCAAGGCGTCGGCAAGTACGACTGGGTCAAAGCGGAAGGTTGATGGACGGCGACCAGGCGCGTCGAGGCGCCTTTGTCGCGGCCATGACGATGCTTCAGAACACGTGAAAGAGGCTCTGGCGGAGCACGCGCGCCCGCTCAGCACACCTTGGCGCCGGGCTTGCAGTTGTTCCAGTTGACGCACACCCAATGGCCGTTGACCCGCTTCCAACCGATGCATTCGCGGTCGGCCAGGATGATCGCGCGGCTCGCCGGTGCCGCCTTGGTCGCGAGCGGCAGGGCCTGTATGGCCTGCGGCGCGGCCGCGAACGTGAGGCAGACGGCGAGAGCGCCGGCCAGTGTGAACGTATGACGTGACATGGAGTTCTTCCTATCGCTCGAGCTCCCGCCGCGCTGGTGCCGGCGCGTGCCATCCTACATGATGGCACCAGGCGATCGCCGGACAAGTTTGCGCCGATCTCGCATGGAACCTCGGTTTGGAACCCGCATTCGCTACTGCGGCACGATCCCGGCGAGCTTCGCCGCCTCGCGCATCTTCTCGTAGTCCGCGCGGATGAACTCGGCGAACCCCTTGGCGGTGCGCTGCTCCGGCGTCGCGATCTCCGAGCCGAGGTTGACCAGCGTCTCGACCGCCTTGCCGCCGGCGAGGCCGGCGTCGATCGCCTGCTGCAGGCTCGCGATGATGTCCCCCGGCGTCTTTGCCGGCGCGACGACGCCGATGTAGCTCTCGGCGGTGAAACCCTTCACGCCGCTTTCGTCGAAGGTCGGGATGTCGGGCGCGAGCTTCGAGCGCTGCTTTGCCGCGATCGCGAGGATGCGCGCCTGGCCGGCCTTGTGCAGCGGCAGGGCGGTGGAGAACTCGGTGAGCGCGCCGTTGACGCTGCCGCTGATCACGTCGGGCAGGAGCGCGCCGCCGCCGCGATAGGGCACGTGGGTGATGGCGGCGCCGGTCGCCGCCTTCAGCCGCTCGAGCGTCATATGGGTGGCGCTGCCGACGCCGCTCGTCGCGATGGTGACCGGCTCCTTCTTCGACAGCGTGATGAAGTCGGCGAGGCTCTTGGCGTCCAGCTTGTTGCTCACCAGCAGCGCGTGCGGCACGTAGCTCGTGAGCGCGATCGGCGCGAAATCCTTGAGCGGATCGTAGCCGAGATGCGCCTGCACGAAGGGGTTGACGGTCATTGGCCCGTTCGAGGCGACGAGCAGCGTGTAGCCGTCGGGCGTCGCACGCGCGACCACTTGCGCGCCGATGCTGCCGCCCGCGCCGGCGCGGTCGTCCACCACGACCGGCTGCTTCAGCTGCTGCGTGATCATCTGTCCGGTGAGGCGGCCGACGATGTCGGCGTTGCCGCCCGCCGCGAACGGGACGATCAGGTGGATCGGACGCTCGGGAAACGCCGCAAAGGCGCGACGCGGCAGCAGCACGAGGCCAAGTCCTGCGCCAAGTCCGGCGCCAAGTCCCACTGCTACGCTGCGGCGGCTGATGGTCATGGGCGTCCTCCCTCGGCGGGCTCCGGTTCGATCGTTGGATGTCGGTGGTTTAGCCGGCCAATGCGCCGTGTCCAGCCGCGGCGCTGGGAAAACGCTCGGAAAAGATGATTTGTCGCGGGCGCCGACGGCGCGGCCGGCGCTTACCGCATCGTGAAAACTCCTGGCACCGCATGCGACGTGCGAGAATGTCCCTACCCAGGCGCCGCGCGCGATTCTACAATACTCCAATACGCCGCCGTGCCGGCGAATCGAGCCTGTCGCGACCGAACGGGACCCCCATGCTCAAGGAATATCACTACGACCACCTGATCCATTGGCCGCGCGGCGAGCGCGCCGCCGTCTTTCTCACCTTCGATTTCCAGGGCGGCGAGGACGTCAAGCCGGACAAGAACGGCATCCTCAATTACGAGATGTGGAGCCAGGGCGAGTACGGCCCGCACCACGCGATCTACCGCCTGCTGCGCGTCCTGAAAGAGGAGAATGTCAAGGCGACGTTCCTCACCTGCGGCGCGATCGCGGAGCGTTTCCCGGAAGCGATCCAGGCGATCCTCGCCCATGGCCACGTGGTCGAAGGGCACGGCTACAATCACGAGATCGCCCGCTACCTGCCGCGCGACCAGGAATCCGAGGTCATGCGCAAGGCGATTGCCATGATCGAGCAGCGCGCCGGCCGCCGGCCCTATGGCTGGCGCTCCTGCACGCAGAGCACCAACACGATCGAGCTCTTGATCGAGCACGGCTTCGTGTGGAACTCGAACTGCTTCCACGAGGAGCTGCCGTTCCTGTGGGAGAAGGACGGCAAGCTCCTGGTCGAGCTGCCGCGCCAGCCGTTCGGCGATGGAACGCTCTTTGGCCATCGCCACGGCGAATACGGCAACCCGCATCACGGGCTCGAGACCTGGAAGGCCTATTTCGACGAGCTGTGGTCGGAGAGCAGCGCCGAGCGGCCGAAATACATCCCGTTCACCATGCACCCCTACATCATCGGCCGCCCCGGCCGCACGCTCGCGCTGCGCGGCATCCTCCATCACATGCGGCAGGTGTCGGGCGGCAATCTCTGGTTCCCGACCGGCATCGAGCTCGCCGAATGGTGCCTCGACAACGTCTTCAAGGCCGAGTGCACCAGGCTGCGCGCCTTGGCGCGATAAGTCGACGGCGGTGCGCGCGGTCTCGCGTCGATCCGCGCTGACGGCGGTCGCCGCGGCTGCCGCGTGCGGCGCGACGGTCGCCGGCCGCATCCGCGGCGTCAGCGCCGCCGAGAACGGTCCCGGCTTCTCGCCCTCCGGCCCGAATGCAAAATATTATGGCGAGGACGAAGGGTTTCCCATCGCGGACCGCTCGCTCCCGCGGCAGCCGGGCGAGCCGCTCGAGGCCAAATATCGCGTCGGCGCCTACAGCCACTTCGACGAGATCTATCCGACGCATCGTATCAAGCGCTCGGCGCGGCCGTGGACATTCAAGCGATCGCCGGCGGACATCCGCTATGCTTTCAACAGCGCGCGGGCTTCGGTCGACGCATACCTGTCGCGCAATCCCGTGACCGGCCTGCTGATCGCGCAGGACGACCGGATCATCTTCGAGCACTACCAGTACGGCCGCACCGATCGCGACCGGCTCATCTCGCAGTCGATGGCGAAGTCGATCACCGCCATGCTCGTCGGCATCGCGCTCGGCCATGGCGCGATCAAGTCGCTCGACGATCCGGCAGAGGCGTACGTGCCGGGCTTCAAGGGCTCGGAATATGGTCGCACGCGGCTGCGCGACCTGCTCCACATGTCCTCCGGCGTCGAGTTCGGCGAGACGCAGAACGGCCAGCGCGACCTCAACCGGCTGTGGATCGACATGGTGTGGGGGCTCGGCCACAAGGGCACGATCGCGAGCCTCGTGCAGTTCAATCACCGGATCGCGCCGCCGGGAACGAAGTACTTCTATGCCAGCATCGAGCCCGACGTGGTCGGCGCCGTGCTGCACTATGCGGTCGGTCAATCGCTGTCCGACTATCTGCAGCGGAATGTGTGGGAGCCGATCGGCGCCGAGGCCGACGCGGCCTGGGTCATCGATGCGCAGGGTTTCGAGGTTGCGCACGGCTTCTTCAATGCGGTGCTGCGCGACTACGCGCGGCTCGGGCGCTTGCTCGCGCATGACGGCGCCTGGGATGGCCAGCAGATCATTCCGGCGCAATACGTGATCGACGCGACGACCGTGGCGGATGCCCATCTCGCGCCCGGCACCGCCATGCCGTATTTCGGCTACGGCTACTTCATCTGGCTGCTTCCCGGCGCGCGGCGCCAGTTCGCGCTCGTCGGCGCCAACGGCCAGCGCATTATCGTCGATCCGGCCGCGAAGCTCGTGATGGTGCAGACCGCCCTCGAGGACACGGCCGAGGTCTGGCGCCTGTGGGCGGCCGTCGTCGCGCAGTTCGGCCACGCATGAAAGGCGCCGGCGAGCGGCGCCAACGCCGCGGCTATTTCTTCGCTCGCGGCGAATGCACGTCGAACCCGGTCCCGGTCGGATCGGGCGTGAAGTCGATCGCGGCCTCGATCGCCTTGCCGCAGATGTCGACCGTCCAGATCTCGTGCCACGCATAGGGCCTGCGGCCCGGCATGACCTTCGGCTGCGGCTTGTCGTCGATCGCGACGAAGCGCGTGTCGACGATCACGGCCGACTGGCAATCCGCTCCGCCCGCGCGGCTCGCCGCCAGCTGCGCAAAACCGACCGCGCTCGTCGTCGCGTCCCGTTGCAGCACCGGATCGGCGCGCGTCGTCCCGCGATAGAGCGGCAGGATGTCGACCGAGCCGCCGCCCTTGGCGATCGACAGGATGTTGAGCTGTTGGCGCGCGCCGCAGACGTCGGCATTGAGATGGGCAACCCACGCCCCCTTGCTGGGAAAGAACCGGTCGTTGCGCTTCTCGAACGCCACCGCGGCGGCCACGCCGATGTTGAAGCTCGCATCGGCCGCTTTCACGTCCGTGCAATGATCCGGCAGCGACGCTGCCTGCTTGCGCGCGCTGTCCCACACCGCTGCCTGGTAGTCGGGATTGGCGATGAACTGCCGCAGCAGGGCATCGGTGCTCGATTGCTCCTGTGCGAGCGCAACGGCGGGAAGCAAGCCGGCGCCCATCACGAGCCGCCACGCGACTCCCCGCCATCCACCGGTCATCGGCCGCCCCGCTTTGGCGCGAATTGCGCGGCCGTCATTCTGTCCGGCGGGACGTGCACGCGCAAGTCGCGTAGAACAGGTCGCGTAGAACAAGTCTCGTAGAACAAGTCTCGTAGAACAAGTCTCGTAGAACAAGTCTCGTAGAACAAGTCTCGTAGAACAAGCTCGTAGAACATGGGGCCGTGGAGGCGATCAGCCGTGCCGATCCCGCGACGGACATTCTATTTCCTGCGCCACGGGCAGACCGACTGGAACGTCGAGGGCCGCTTCCAGGGACACAGCGATGTCGCGCTCAACGCGCAAGGCCTCGCGCAGGCGCATGCGGCGGCGGTCGTGCTCGCGGCGTGCCCGGTCGATCTCATCGTCGCCAGCCCGCTGATCCGCGCGCTCAAGACCGCCGCGATCGTCGCCGAGGCGATCGGCAAGCCGCTGCGCATCGACAGCGAGCTGAAGGAACGGCATTTCGGCGACTTCGAGGGACTGATCGTGGATGAGGTCAAGCGCAAGCTCGGCCTGCAGCCGCACGAACGCCTGCTCCGTCATCTGCCGGCCAATGCCGAGCAGTGGCCCGAGACAGGCGCACGCTGCGTGCGCGTGTTCGGCCGATGGCTCGACGCGCATCCGGACGGCGCGATCCTGTTCGTCTCGCACAGCGGCCTGATCGATGCGCTGCACGAGCTCGTCTTCGGCACTCGCATCCAGCCGAAGCACGTGCCCTATCGCTGGGCGGCGCGCCCTGACGGCTGGTCGTGCGAGCCGCTCGCGTGAGCGCGCCTGCAACGGCGTGAATATAGTTCTTGTGCGCTCGCTTCAATCACGACAGCGCCGCCCGGATGACGGCCATCAATATTAACAACTTTTCCATGAAGGATGGCACAGGTGCGAGCCTGGCGTCGCGCATCGGCGCGAAGCCGAAAGGATGTCTTGCGGATGAGCGCGGCGAAGCCGTCACCTCCGATGCGTCTTGGCGCGATGTGGGCGTGCCCCACCGTCTCGCCCGGGAGCATTTTGGCAGAACAAAGCCATTCGGCAAAAACGCAGCAGAATCAATGCGGCCCCTGCGGCTGCGCTACAACGCGATCGCCCGGGCCGTTTTGGCGGAACGAACCTAGGCGAAATAACGCAATGATTTCAACGCGATGTTCGCCTTAGCCGGCGAGCGCGCCGGCCGCGATGTTCACCAGCAGCGCGAGCAGCGTCACGTTGAAGAAGAACGACAGCACCCCGTGCATCGCGACGGTGCGGCGAATCATCTTCGACGTCACGGCGACGTCGGAGACCTGCGACGTCATGCCGATCACGAGGGAGAAATAGAGAAAATCCCAGTAGTCCGGCTGGCCCTTGCCGGGAAATGCCAGCCCGCCGGCCTCGTCGCGCGCCTCGATGTAGAACTCGTGCGCATAGTGCAGCGCGAAGATGAAATGGATGAACGTCCACGACAGCACGATGGTCGCGACTGCGAGCGCGAGCCGCGCCGGCTGATGGGCGGGGTCCTTGAAGCCGAGCTCGGCGACGATCGCGCCGAGGCTCGCGAGCGCGGCGCCGGCCGTCAGCACGAGAAAGACGATGCGGTGCTCGTCCATCAGCGCGGCGCGCCGGCGGATGCGGCCGACGTCGGAGCGCGCCATGGCGACGAACACGGTCGCGAGATAGATCGCGACGCCCGCGTCCCAGCCGGCCAGCATGCGCGTCGCGAGCCGCCACTCGCCCGGCAGCGCGATGCCGGCCGCGATGCCGAGCACCGCGGCGATGAACAGCCGCGGGCGCGCCCGCAGCATGCGCAGGATGCGCGGCAGCCTGCGCCGCTCATGGAGGGCGTTCCCGCTCATCGTTGGCGCCGCCGGGTCGTTGGCATGCCGCGTCCTCTCGCTTCCTTGTCGGCGTTGCGGGCTGCCCTATGATGCGGGCTGGTGGCGATGGCGGGCAAGCCCGCGCCGCAATGGAGAACCGATTTCTTGGCGAGCCGATCCGGTTCCCGCGCAAGGCCCGCGTCGCCGCGATGGCGGATCGTCCGCGTTTGTCTTCTCGCGCTTGTCGTCGTGCTCGCCATTCCCTATCTGCTCGCGCCGCTCTACCGCTTCGGCCATCCGGTCTCGACGCTGATGCTGTGGCGCTGGGCGACCGGCGCGCGCGTCGAGCGCCGCTGGGTGGCCATCGCGCGCATCGCGCCGGCGCTGCGGCTCGCCGTGATCGCCGCCGAGGATGACCGCTTCTGCAGCCATCATGGCGTCGATTTCGCCGAATTGCACGGCGTGATCGGCGGCATCGAGGACGTCGGCGACCTCGCCGAGGTGCGCGGCGGCTCGACCATCACGCAACAGACGGTGAAGAACCTGTTTCTCTGGCAGGGCCGCAGCTTCGTGCGCAAGGCGCTGGAATTCCCGCTCGCCTTCTGGCTCGACTTCGTGCTGCCCAAGCGCCGGGTGCTGGAAATCTATCTCAACATCGCCGAATGGGGCCCGAACGGCGAGTTCGGCGTCGCGGCGGCGGCGCGCCGCGCCTTCAACAAGGGCGCGCGCGACCTCGATGCGCGCGAGGCGGCGCTGCTCGCCGCGACCTTGCCCAACCCGCACCGACGCGATCCGCGCGCGCCGAAGCCCGGCCTGCGCCGGCTCGCCGGCCTCTACCAGGGCCGCATGGCGCGCTTTCCCATGATCGATGCCTGCGTGCGCCGGTAGCGCCGGTAGGGCGGGCAAAGGCGCGCTGCTCACCCTTTCCGCGTGGGCAAAATCTCATGCGCGCCGTGCCCACGCGGCTATTACCGAGCAAGCGATTTTTGCCCACCCTACCGGCCCCTGTCGGCCCCTAGCGTCCGCCGCATGCTTCCTTTATAAGCCCGGCTTCCGCATCAACCGACCTTCCGGGGCGCCTGGCGCCTGCGAAATAGTGCAAGGAGATCAATGCCATGGCGGTCCCGAAGAAAAAGACCTCGCCGTCGCGGCGCGGCATGCGGCGCTCCGCCGACGCCCTCAAGGCCCCGACCTATGTGGAAGACAAGGATTCGGGCGAATTGCGCCGTCCGCACCATATCGACCTCAAGACCGGCATGTATCGCGGCCGCCAGGTGCTCAAGCCCAAGACTGAAGTCTAAGGACGGAAGTCTGAAGACCGAGATCGGATCGCGTGGCGCCCGGTCACGCACGCGACAGCTCGATCGGCTAGACACCGACGGATGCGGTTTCCGCCGCCGCAAAACCGCTCTAGATTGTTGCGCCGCGCCGGAGGGGCCGGCCCGGCGGCACGCCGCGCGATAACGGGGAGATTGCCATGTCGCTGGTCGGAATTCCGCTGATGATCATTCCGTTCGCGATCTACAACATGCTCGCCTTCCTGCTCAGCCTCGACTGGGGAAAGCAGACGGCGTCGATCCATATGGTCTCCGGCGCGGCGTGGACGCTCACCTACGGCGAGATCATGATCGCGGCGTCGGTGATCATCCTGTTCTTCGAGCTGCTCAAGTCGACGCGGCTCACCACCCGCACCATCGTCGACCATACGCTCTCGACCCTGTTGTTCATCGGCATGATCATCGAGTTCCTGCTGGTGCAGAAGTGCGCCACCGGCACCTTCTTCCTGCTGCTCGTCATCAGCTTCGTCGACGTGGTGGGCGGCTTCACCATCGCGATTCGCGCCGCCCAGCGCGAGGTGACGGTCGAGGGCGTCGAGAAGGTCGCGGCGTGACCGGCCTGCCGTCGTCTTTCCGTTGCCCGCAATGACGCGCGACTTCCATCTGCCCGGCCGCTCGCCGGTCTACGCGGCGGACGGCATGGTGGCGACCTCGCATCCGCTCGCGAGCGTCGCGGCGCTGGAGACGCTGCGCGCCGGCGGCACCGCGGCGGACGCCGCCGTCACGGCGGTTGCGGCGCTCGGCGCGCTCGAGCCGCAGATGACCGGCATCGGCGGCGATTGCTTCTGCCTGGTGGCGAAGGCCGGCGCGCCGGTCTGGGGCTACAACGGCTCGGGACGCTCGGGCGCGGCGGCGCGCGCCGAGGCCCTGCTGGCGCAGGGCATCAGCGCGGTCGGCCCCGACTCGGTGCATGCCGTGACGGTGCCGGGCGCGGTCGAGGCCTGGGACGCGATCCTGCGCGCGCATGGCCGCTTCGGGCTCGACCGCGCGCTTGGCCCCGCGATCCGCCATGCCGAAGAGGGCGCGCCGGTCGCGCCGCGCGTCGCCTTCGACTGGCAAGGCGCGGTCGACCGGCTCAAGCGCGATGTGGGCGCGGCGCGCCACTTTCTCCGCGACGGCCGTGCGCCGGTCGCGGGCGATCGGATTAAGTATCCGGCGCTCGCCGCCACGCTGCGCGCGATCGCGGCAGGCGGCCCGAAGGCGTTCTATCAGGGCGAGCCGGCCGCCGACATCGTCGCGACCCTCAAGCCGCGCGGCTCGTTCCTTAACCCCGACGACTTCGCCCGCCACCGCGGCGAGGTCGCCGAGCCGATCGCCGCGAATTATCGCGGTCTCGACGTGGTCGAGCTGCCGCCGAACGGGCAGGGGCTCGCCGCGCTGGTGCTGCTCAACATCCTCGAGCGCTTCGATCTCGCGCCGCTCGATCCGAGCGGGGCCGAGCGGCTGCACATCGAGCTTGAGGCGGCGCGGCTCGCCTATGCGGTGCGCGACACGCATATCGCCGATCCGGCCTTCATGCGCATGGCGGTGCCGGCCCTGCTCGACAAGGGCTTTGCCGGCACGCTCGCCGACCGCATCGATCGCAACAAGCGCGTCGCGCTGCCGCCGGCGCCGGCGCCCGGCAGTCACACGGTGCTCGTCACCGTGGTCGATCGCGACCGCACCGCGGTCAGCATGATCAACTCGCTGTTCGCCACCTTCGGCGTCGGCATCGCCACCGAGAAGACCGGCATCATGCTGCACAACCGCGGGCACGGCTTCGTGGTCGATCCGGCGCACCCCAACTCGTTCGGCCCGTCCAAGCGTCCGCTGCACACGATCATCCCGGCGCTCGGCCTGCGCGAGGGCCGCTGCGACCTCGCCTTCGGCGTCATGGGCGGCCACTACCAGGCGGTCGGCCACGCCCATTTCGTCTCGAACCTGATCGACTACCGGATGGACATGCAGGCGGCGCTGGAAAATCCGCGCGTCTTCTTCCTCGGCGACAAGACCGAGGTTGAGCGCGGCGTCCCGCCGGCGGCCGTGGAAGGATTGAAGGCGCGCGGCCATGACGTGGTGATTCGCCCGGCGCCGCTCGGCGGCGGGCAGGCGATCCGCATCGATTGGGAGCGCGGCGTGCTGATCGGCGCTTCCGACCATCGCAAGGACGGCTGCGCCATCGGCTATTGATGATTCACGCGGCGTAGGGTGGGCAAAATCGCCTGCACGACTTTCGCCGCGTGGGCAAAGGCGCATGGCGATTTTGCCGCACGCGGTGCCGCCGTGCACGCGCCTTTGCCCACCCTACGATTGATCGCCGCAAAATCTCACAAGACGCGGAAGAGCCGCTGGCCGGCCGGCGCCGCCGGTCCGGCGTTCGCCGCCCGATAGACCGCAATCACCTCCTGCGGCTCGGCGCGGCGACGCACGCGCGTCTGCGGCAGCTTCTGGTCGGTCGCGATCAGGTGGGCGAGGAAGCTCGCGTCGGCGTGGGTGCGCGAGCGGACCGAGGTCTCGCTCGGCGCGGTCGGCGTGAGCGGGATCAGCGCGCGGCTGCCTGCGGCCTTGGGCGCGCGCGGCGCCGGCATCTCCTGCCGCGGCGTGCCGCCGGCGGCGACGATGCCTGAGCTGCTGATTGCGCTGACGGAGGTCATCTGCTTGCCCCTGTCTTGAACCGGCACAGGGCCCGGTTCTCGACCGCTACGTCGCAAGGAGCATGCCGATCTGCCGCGTCGGCGCAACGGATGCTTAACCATCCAGCGCCGGCGGCATTTTGCTGATTGTTTAGGGTTCTCCGATACCTTGGCGTCCTCCCGCTCCTGCACCAAATTGTGCGCGCCCGCACGAGCCCTCGCCTGAGGACCGACCGTGACCCAAATTGATACGACGACGATTCATCCCGACGCGGCGCGCGACTCCGCCTTCCAGTCGACCGAGGTCTTCGCCGCGGTGGGGGAGGCGCCCTACGCATGGCGGATCGACAGCGACGCGCTCGCCTGGGGCGACAATGCGGTCGAGGTGCTCAAGGTCGCCGACCCGCACCTGATCGCGAGCGGGCGCGCCTATGCCAAGCTGCTCGATCCCGACAACGTGCAGACCCGCTTCGACGCGATCATGCGCACGAGCGCGACCGACAAGGGCGCCGGCGTTCCCTATCAGATCCAGTACGGCCTGCGGCCGCGGCCCGGCACCGACGCGAAGCTGTGGATCGAGGATTTCGGCCGCTGGTTCGCCGGCCCGGACGGCAAGCCGGCGCGCGCGCTCGGCGTCGTGCGCGTGATCAACGAGCGGCGCGCCCAGGAGGAGCGGCTCGCGTATCTCTCGCGCTTCGACGGGCTCACCGGCGAGCTCAACCGCTGGCACCTGACCGACGTGCTTTCCGCTGCGCTCGACGACGCGATCCGCAACCGCGGCTCCTGCGCGTTCCTGATCGTCGCGGTCGACAATCTCTCGCGCGTCAACGAGGCCTACGGGTTCGACGTCGCCGACGAGGTCATCTCAGCGGTCGCCAAGCGCCTGCGCGCCAAGATGCGCGGCGGCGATTCGGTCGGGCGCTATTCTGGCAACAAGTTCGGCGTCGTGCTCAAGAGCTGCACGCCCGACGACATTGCCACGGCGGCCGAGCGACTGCTCGCCGGCGTGCGCGACGACGTGGTGCAGACGCAGGCCGGTCCGGTCGCCGTCACGGTGACGATCGGCGGCGTCAACGCGCCGCGCCACGCCCGCACCCTGCACGAGGTGCTCGCGCGTGCCCAGGAAGCGCTCGATACCGCCAAGGCGAAGCGGCGCGGCTCGTTCCACGCCTATCGGCCGAACGTCGAGCGCGAGGCGTTGCGCCGGCAGAACGTGCGCTCGAGCGAGGAGATCGTGCGCGCCCTGAACGAGCACCGGATCGCCGTCGCGTTCGAGCCGGTGGTCGCGACCGTCTCGCGCGCGCCGGCGTTCTACGAATGCCTCATGCGCATCCGCCGCGCCGACGGCGGCGTGATCGGCGCCGGCGAGGTGATCCCGCTCGCCGAGCGGCTCGGCCTGGTGCGCCTGATCGACCACCGCATGCTGGAGCTCGTGGTCGGCGAGCTCGTCGCCGCGCCGAGCCTCAAGGCGAGCCTCAACGTGTCGGCCGCCTCGACCATCGATCCGGACTGGTGGACGGCGCTCGCCGCCGCGCTGCGCATGCACGCCGATCTCGCCGGCCGCTTGACGATCGAGATCACCGAGTCGGCGGCGATCCAGGATCTCGACGACACGCGCGGCTTCGTCGCGCGGGTGAAGGATCTGGGCTGCCGCATCGCCATCGACGATTTCGGCGCCGGCTACACCTCGTTCCGCAACCTGCGCAAGCTCGGCGTCGACCTGATCAAGATCGACGGCGCCTTCGTGCAGAACCTCACCCGCTCGGAGGATGACCGCGCCTTCGTGCGCACGCTGATCGACCTCGCGCAGCGCCTTGGCCTCGCGACCGTCGCCGAATGGGTGCAGAACGAAGAAGCCGCCGCGATCCTCGCCGAGTGGGGCTGCGACTACCTGCAGGGCCACCTGATCGGGCTTGCGACGCTCGAGCGGCCGTGGACGGCGCAAAGCGCGGCGTGATCACGTCCGCGGCGCGCCGCTACCCGCCGTCCTTCTCGGTGAGACGGTCGAGCCGCTTCTGCATCTCTTCCATCCGCTTCTTGAGATCGTCGATCTCGTCGCCGCCGCGCGCCGGCTTCTCGGGCTCGGCCGCCGGGGAAGGCGTCGCCGCCTGCGCGTCGCGGCGGGCGAACGGCGCGAACATCGCGAAGGTACGCTGGAACATCTCCATGTTCCGCCGCGCCACGTCCTCGAGCGGGCCGAACCCGCTCACCCCGAAGGCCTGCGCCATCTGGTCGCGGAACTTGCCCTGCTCGCGCGTGAGATTGTCGATCGAGACTTCGAGATAGTGCGGCACCAGCATCTGCATGCTGTCGCCGTAGAAGCGGATGAGCTGGCGCAGGAAGGTGATCGGCAAGAGGTTCTGCCCTTCCTTGTTCTCCTGCTCGAAGATGATCTGGGTGAGCACCGAGCGGGTGATGTCCTCGCTGGTCTTCGCGTCATAGACGACGAAGTCCTCGCCCGCCTTCACCATCGCGGCGAGGTCCTCGAGCGTCACATAGGTGCTCGTGCCCGTGTTGTAGAGGCGCCGGTTGGCGTATTTCTTGATGATGACCGGTTCTTCGGGCTTAGCCATGGGGTGCACGCTTGCGAATGATCTGCTGGAGGATCGAGGACGTGATGTCGATACCGCTTTCGGCTTCGCGGACCGTGAAGTCCGCCGCATCCTCCACCATGACGGCGAGGTCGTCGAGGGTCACGTAGGAACCCGCGGCCGGATGATAGAAGCGGCGGCCCGCGTATTGCTTGATCAGGATCGATCGGATCGAAGAGGCCGAGGGGACCATAGTTCGGTCGCTCGCACGTGTTGGGCCGGCCGCCCGGCTTTATATCGCCTTCAAAATAGGCGGTTTTCGCCTCCGCGGCTATCGTTTTTGTGGCATGCGCGGCGTCCTTGTCCTCCATGCCGGTATTGACATGGATCAAGGGCCCCCGGATGCACATATGGCTTAGGTCCCATTGAACGCCCGGGTCGACCGGGCTATCGAGAATGCGACAAGCGGTCAGCGACGAGGTCAAGGAAGTCCCGAGACGCGGGCCGGGATGCAGTTGCGGCCATTGGCGGCGGCCGAACATCCGGCCGCTGCGGCCAACCCCCAGACAAGGAGTTCGATCATGCAGGACGACATCGTCATCGTCAGCGCGGCGCGCACGCCGGTTGGCGCATTCAATGGGGCCTTCGCCAACTTGCCCGCGCATGAGCTCGGCAAGGTCGCGATCAAGGCCGCGCTGGAGCGGGCCGGCGTCGAAGGCCGCCAGGTTTCCGAGGTCATCATGGGCCAGATCCTGAGCGCCGGGGAGGGGCAGAACCCGGCTCGCCAAGCCTCGATTGCGGCCGGCATCCCGGTCGAGAGCCCGGCGTGGGGCGTCAACCAGCTGTGCGGCTCGGGCCTGCGCACCGTCGCGCTCGGCTACCAGGCGATCCTCAACGGCGACAGCGACATCGTGGTCGCGGGCGGCCAGGAGTCGATGAGCATGGCGCCGCACTGCGCGCATCTGCGCGGCGGCGTGAAGATGGGCAATTTCGACATGGTCGACACCATGATCAAGGACGGCCTGTGGGACGCCTTCAACGGCTATCACATGGGCAACACGGCCGAGAACGTCGCCAAGCAGTATCAGATCACCCGCCAGCAGCAGGATGAGTTCGCGGTCAAGTCGCAGAACAAGGCCGAGGCGGCGATGAAGTCGGGCCGGTTCAAGGACGAGATCGCGCCCGTGACCATCAAGTCGCGCAAGGGCGACGTGGTGGTGGACACCGACGAATATCCCAAGGCCGGCGTCACGATGGATTCGATCGCCAAGCTGCGGCCGGCGTTCGACAAGGAAGGCACCGTCACGGCCGCCAACGCGTCCGGCATCAATGACGGCGCCGCCGCCGTCGTGCTGATGAAGGCGAGCGAGGCGGCGAAGCGCGGCAAGACCCCGCTCGCGCGCATCGTCGCGTGGGCGCATGCCGGCGTCGATCCGGCGATCATGGGCACCGGCCCGATCCCGGCCTCGCGCGCGGCGCTGAAGAAGGCCGGCTGGAAGATCGACGACCTCGACCTGATCGAGGCGAACGAAGCCTTCGCGGCGCAGGCCTGCGCGGTCAACAAGGACCTCGGCTGGGATACGGCGAGGGTCAACGTCAACGGCGGCGCGATCGCGCTCGGCCACCCGATCGGCGCCTCGGGCGCCCGCGTGCTGGTGACGCTGCTGCACGAGATGCAGAAGCGCAATGTGAAGAAGGGCCTCGCCACGCTGTGCATCGGCGGCGGCATGGGCATCGCAATGTGCGTGGAGCGGTGAGAACACAAGCCTGAAGGTCGGGCGAGCTCTCGTCCGACCTCGCGTCTTGTCGTCGAGCAGGGAGGATGGCATGGCCCGCGTGGCATTGGTCACAGGCGGAACGCGCGGTATCGGCGCGGCGATCTGCAAGGCGCTGCAAGCCGCCGGCTACAAGGTCGCGGCGAACTACGGCGGCAACGACGAGGCGGCGCAGAAATTCAAGGCGGAGACCGGGATCGCGGTCTACAAGTGGGACGTCTCCTCGTTCGAGGCCTGCGCGGCCGGCGTCAAGCAGGTGCAGACTGACCTCGGCCCGGTCGACGTTCTCGTCAACAATGCCGGCATCACCCGCGATGCCCAGCTTCACCGCATGAAGCCCGAGCAATGGACCGAGGTGATCAACACCAATCTCGGCTCGCTGTTCAACATGTGCCGTCAGGTGATCGAGGGCATGCGCGAGCGCAAGTTCGGCCGCATCGTCAATATTTCCTCGATCAACGGCCAGAAGGGGCAGTTCGGCCAGGTGAACTATTCGGCCTCCAAGGCGGGCGAGATCGGCTTCACCAAGGCGCTTGCGCAGGAAGGCGCGCGCGCCGGCGTCACCGTCAACGCGGTCTGCCCCGGCTACATCGCGACCGACATGGTGAAGGCGATGTCGCAGGAAGTGCTGCAGAAGAGCGTGCTGCCGCAGATTCCGATCGGACGCCTCGGCGAGCCCGAGGAAATCGCGCGCTGCGTGGTGTTTCTCGCCTCCGACGACGCCGGGCTGATCACCGGCTCGACCATCAGCGCGAACGGCGGGCAGTATTTCGCATAGCGAATAGGGGGTAGCGAATAGCGAATAGTCCCGATTCACTACTCGCCATTCGCCATTCGCTCATTCAGTCGAACCGCTCGAGGTGCGCGATCGTGTTCGTTCGCGGGTCGATCGTCATCTCGACGCGGTGGCCGGCTTGGTCGCGCCCTTCCACGTGCCAGTTGTCGTCGTAGAACTCGATCTTGCGGATATCGACCACGCCGTTCATCAGCGCGATGTTGCGCGCGTTGTCGACGGGTGACGGCGGCGCAATCACGACCTCGGGCGGCGCGACACCGACCGTCTGCGCGCTGGCGCAGGGCGGCACGGCAAGCAGGCTCAACAGCAGTCTGGGAATTGCAAACGTCATGCGCATGGGCGCCTCCTTCGAGAGCGGGAATCCCATGTCAACGTCCGGAGGCCGCAGCGGTTGCGGTGCCGTCCGCAAGTCATCAGAGCATGATCCCGAAAAGTGTGTAGCGGTTTTCGGAAAAGATCATGCTCAAACAATGAGCTAAAGCGTGATGGCGATTCGAAGAAAAGCCGTCACGCTTTAGCCCGGGTTCCATCCGGCGGGCGCCAATTCGAAGCCGGCGAAATCGAACCCGGGTGCAACCGTGCAGCCGACCAGCGTCCAGTCGCCGAGGCTTTGCGCGGCTTGCCATGCCTGCGTCGGAACAATCGCCTGCGGCCGTTCGCCCGCGACAAGATTCGGCCCGAGCGTGACGCGCGCGATCGGTCCGCGCGCGTCTGCCGCTGTCTCGAGCGCGAGCGGCGCGCCCGCATGCCAGTGCCAGATCTCGACCGCGTCGACGCGGTGCCAGTGCGAGCGTTCGCCGCGCGCGAGCAGGAAATAGATCGCGGTCGAGGCGGCGCGGCCGCCCTCGACCAAGCGCTTGTCGCGGAACGTCTCGCGAAAATGCCCGCCTTCCGGATGCGGCTCGAGGTCGAGCAGGCGGATGACGTCGGCGGCGCTGAGCACGTGCTAGCTCAGAACTTGTTCTTGCGCGCCCGTACCTCGGCGAACACCTGCGCGGCCGGCTTGCCGGCGAGGCCGACCGCCGCCGCGACCGCCGGCACGTCGGCGCGCAGGAACACGTTCTCGCGCTTCTCGGCGCCCATCCGGGTCGGGATCGTGTCGCGGCCGGCCGCGACCTGGCGCCGCGCCTCCTCGGCGCGCGCGCGCAAATCCTTGTTGTCGGGCTCGATGGTGAGGGCGAAGCGGATGTTGGCCTCGGTGTATTCGTGGCCGCAGTAGATCTGCGTGTCGTCGGGCAGCGCGCGCAGCTTGAGCAGCGAGGCCCACATCATCTCGGGGGTGCCCTCGATCACCCGGCCGCAGCCGATCGAGAAGAGCGTGTCGCCGACGAAGGCGAGCTTGTCGGCGTCGAACACGTAGGCGATGTGGCCGGCGGTGTGGCCGGGCGTCTCCAGCACGCGGGCCGCGAGCGAGCCGACCTTGACGCTGTCGCCTTCGCCGACGGTCGCATCGACGGCCGGGATGCGCGCCGCCTCGTTGCGCGGCGCCGTGACGCGGCAGTGATGGCGCGCCTTGAGCTCGGCGACGCCGCCGGTGTGGTCGGCGTGGTGATGGGTGACCAGGATGTCGGTGAGGCGCCAGCCGGTCGCCTTCAGCGCGGCCTCGACCGGCGCGGCCTCCGGCGCATCGACCGCGGCGGTCGCGCCGGTTGACGGATCGTGAACCAGGACTCCGAAATTATCCTTGAGGCAGCGAAACAGATGGGTCTCGGCGGGCATCGGGCGGTTCCGTTTGGTTAGCGCATATCCCGGCGAAAGCTTGCCCCGGACTTGATCCGGGGTGGACAGCGGTTCGCCGATAAGGATATGCGCCAGTTTGTGAATTTGGAGCCCACTCCGATTCCGCAGCAACGGAATGGCTCCAGCCGCCGGATCATCCGACTTCGCGGCGCGTGACGCAACATGGCCATCGGTTCGTGCTAGCTTGGCGACATGTCCTACGACGTCGTCGATCTGCGCGACTTCTACGGCCACCGCCTTGGCATGGTGGCGCGGCGCTTCGTCGGCCGCGGCATCCGGGCGCGTTGGGCGGACACGCGCGGCCAGCGCGTGCTCGGCATCGGCTATGCGACGCCCTATCTCGGCCTGTTTCGCGAGGAAGCCGAGCGCTGCCTCGCCTTCATGCCGGCCGCGCAGGGCGTGGTGAAATGGCCCTCCGCGAGCCCCACGCTCGCGGCCCTCGTCGACGAATACGAGCTGCCGCTCGCCGATTCGTCGGTCGATCGGGTGCTGCTCGTGCACGCGCTCGAAATGTCGCATGACGCGCCGACGCTGCTGCGCGAAGTATGGCGCGTGCTGGCGTCGGGCGGACGGCTGATGGCGGTGGTGCCCAACCGGCGCGGCCTGTGGGCGCGCATCGACACGACCCCGTTCGGCCACGGCCGGCCCTATTCGCGGCCGCAGATCACGGCACTGTTGCGCGAGACCTGGTTCACGCCGACCGCATGGGGCGAGGCGCTCTACATCCCGCCGGTCTCGCGCAGCTGGCTCCTGCGGGTCGCGGTCGCCTGGGAGCGCGCCGGCGCGACGATCTCGGCGCCGTTCGCCGGCGTGCACATCGTCGAGGCGACGAAGCAGGTTTATCGCGCGATCCCGGCGCGCCGCGAGAAGCGCCAGCTCGTGCCCGGCCTTGCGCCAGTGCTCGAGCCGGTGATGACGCCGTCGGCCGGCGGGGCGGGCTGACTGCCCGGCAAGCCTCACTCGCCGTGCTGCGGCTCGTCGGCGGGCTCCGGCATGCCGCGCGGCATGTCGCTGCGCGGGCCGCGGTGGCGGCGTCGGCGGCGGTGCATCGGGAAACGATCGCCGCCGCCTTGATTGTCGTAGCCGTTCGGGCCTTGCTGCTGCGCGCCCGGATTGCCCGGCATCCCCTGGTGCGTCGCTTGCGGTTGCGGCTGGCCGCCGCCGGTGATGAACGAGGGCAGGCGGTCGACATTGCCTTCGTCGCCGCGCGGGGGCCGCTCGCCGCCCTGCGGCGGACGGCCGCCATATTGCTGCTCGCGCGACGAGAAGAACTGCGCGTCGCGCGGCAGGTAAGGCTGCGGATCGCGGGTGCCGAATGACGGCTGCTCGCCGCCGGCGCCTTGCATCGGCGCCACGGCGCCTTCGTCCTCGCCGTCGTCGAAGGTCTCGTCCTGCATGTCGTTGCCGCCATGCGTGTCGTTGCCCGGAGCACCGCCTTCGGGCCGGTAGAAGTTCGGCTGGTTCTGGCGGAACTGCTCCTGCACGGCCGCGATCAAGCGGAAATAGTGCTCGGCATGCTGATAATAGTTTTCCGCCGCCACCGGGTCGCCGGACGCCTGCGCGTCGCGTGCAAGCTGCACGTACTTCTCCGCGACATGCGACGCGGTCCCGCGAATCTTGATGTCCGGGCCGTTCGACTCGTAGACGCGCGTCAATGGATTGTGGCTCTTGCGGTTACGCCCCCGCATGCGCTTGTTCTGACCGTTCCTCATGGCTCGCTTGTTTGCCAACCCCTGTTTTGCGACGGCCTGACGCCGCCAATAGACTTCAACGACAACTCACTTCGCATGTCACTCGGCATGTCGCTTCGCTCGCACAACCATATTGCGTCCTGCCCGGCCGCTCAGGCCGCAGGCTTGCGTGGCGCTCGTTCATCGAACTGCCGACCGTTGTCTCGCGATGGTCCAATGTTACCCAGCAAGTGTTGCCAACAGGAACAGCCCGCCGCATGGCGGCTGCCATCCTTGCCTGCCTGGTGTGCCCAGCTCCGCAGCAAAGCCGCGACGTTGCCCGCCTTTCATCACGCGCAGCGCGACCCTGCCGGCCTTTGGCATGCGCCCAACCGATGAAGCATTCGACCTCAAGTCAGCGAACGGTCACCTTGATGATCTGGCTTTCGGTGCTCGTCTCGCCCACCGCCCGCCACACGGAGCTCTGCTCGGGGGCAGTTCGGCTCGGGGCATCGAGGGCGGCGTGCCCATACAACTCGGGTCGATTCCTGTCAGCCAACGTAGTCGGTCTCGGGGCATATTCCAAGTGGTTTTTTGGTACTTTTTGCGCCGGGCCGGGATGCCGCAAAGTCATGGGTCTGCTCGCGGATCCGGTCACGGATGACGCCGGCCGATGACGACGCGCGCGTGCCCCGCAAGGTCGCGCCGCGGCGCGAGCGGAACCGCGAGCCCGTGCTCCGCCAGGAGCGCCGTCACGGCCGCGGCCTGGCCGATGCCGATCTCGAGCGCGAGCCACCCGCCCGGCGCGAGCGCCCGCGCCGCATCCGCCGCGATCGCCCGGTAGGCCGCAAGCCCGTCGCGGCCGCCGTCGAGCGCAAGGCGCGGATCGAAGTCGCGCACGTCGGGCGCGAGCGTCGCGATGTCGTCCGTCGGGATATAAGGCGGATTGGCGACGACGAGATCGCAGCCACCCGCGATCGCGTCGGCGAAATTGCCGACGACGAAGGCGGCGCGACCGCTAAGGCCGAGCGCCCGCGCGTTGCGCTGCGCGACCCTGAGCGCGCGCGCGCTGCGGTCGGTGCCGATGCCGAGCGCGGCCGGCAGCTCGGACAACAGGGCGAGCAGGATCGCGCCCGAGCCGGTGCCGAGATCGGCGATGCGCAGCGCGCGATCGCGCGGCACGAGCGCGAGCGCCGCCTCGACGAGGGTCTCGGTTTCCGGCCGCGGCACCAGCACGTCGGCCGTGACGGCGAGCGGAAGGCTCCAGAACTCCTTGCAGCCGCGGATGCGCGCCACCGGCTCGTGGGCGAGCCGGCGCTCCAGCACGGCGTCGAGCTTCTCGGTTTCGGCCGGCGTCAGCAGACGCGCGGACGCGGCCGTGAGCGCGCCGTGGTCGAGGCCGAGCGCGTGGCCGACCAAGAGCCGCGCGTCGAGATCGGGCGTATCGAAGCCACGGCTGCGCAGGCGCTCGGCGAGCGTGCGGCGCGCCTGCGCGATGGTCGTCGCGGCCGTCACAACGCGGCCTTCGGCCGTCGTGCTCATGGCCTTCTCATCGCCTCTTCATGGCCTTGCGCCGGCCCGCGCGTCGCTTTTCGCATCGCTCTTGCCGCCGTTCTCCGCCGCCAGCAGCGCCGCCTGATGCTCGGTGATCAGGGCATCGATGATCTCGCCCAGCGCCTCGCCCTCGATCACCTGCGGCAGCTTGTAGAGTGTGAGGTTGATGCGATGGTCGGTGACGCGCCCTTGCGGGAAATTGTAGGTGCGGATGCGCTCGGAGCGGTCGCCCGAGCCGACCTGGCCGCGCCGCTCGGCGGCGCGCTCGGCGTCGCGCTTGCCCCGCTCGGCGTCGTAGAGCCGGGCGCGCAGCGCCGCCATCGCCTTCGCCCGGTTGCGGTGCTGCGAGCGCTCCTCCTGCACCACGATCGCGATGCCCGACGGGATGTGCGTCACGCGCACCGCGGATTCGGTCTTGTTGACGTGCTGGCCCCCGGCGCCGCCCGAGCGCATGGTGTCGATCTTGAGATCGCTGTCCTTGATCGCGATATCGACCTCCTCGACCTCGGGCAGCACCGCGACGGTCGCCGCCGAGGTGTGGATGCGGCCGGAGCCTTCGGTCGCCGGCACGCGCTGCACGCGGTGGACGCCGGATTCGAACTTCAGCTTGGCAAAAACCCCGCGTCCGCTGATCTCGGCGATCACTTCCTTGTAGCCGCCCATCGCGCCGTCGCTCGCCGAGATGAGCTCGGTCTTCCAGCCCTGCGTCGCCGCATAGCGCTCGTACATGCGCAAGAGGTCGCCGGCAAACAGCGCCGCCTCGTCGCCGCCGGTGCCGGCGCGGATTTCCACGATCACGTTGCGCTCGTCCATCGCGTCCTTGGGGATGAGCGCGATGCGGATCTCCTGCGCCAGCGCCTCGCGCCGCGCCTCGAGCTCCGGCTTCTCCGCCGCCGCGATCGCCCGCATGTCCGGATCGGGATCCGCGATCATCGCGGCGAGACCGGCGAGCTCGGCATCGACCGCGCGGTAGGCCTTCACCCGCTCGACCACCGGCGTGATCTCGGCGAGCTCGCGCGACAGCTTGACGAAAGTCTCCGGCGCAAGCTGGCGCGCGAGCTCCGCCTCCACCATCGCGTGGCGGGCGAGCAGGGCGTCGAGCTTCGCTTCAGGCAACGTCGTCATGGCAAACCGGATAGCGGTTCGGGGCGCGAAAAGCGACCGCCGAGCCGTTGCTTCAATCTAGATGGGGAGGCCCTCGGCCGTCGCAAAGGCGGTGAGCTTGTCGCGCACCGAGGCGACGCCGTCCGGCTTGGCGATGAGCGATGAAACGAGCGCCGCGGCCTTGGCGGAATCGAGCTCGAGCAGCATGGCCTTGACGGGGCCGACCGCCGAGGGAACGAGCGACAGCGAGCGGTAGCCGAGCCCGACCAGCGCGAGCGCGCCAAGCGGGGTCGACGCGAGCTCGCCGCACAGCGTCACCGGCTTGTTGTGCGCCTTGGCGCGGTCGGCGATCTGCTTGAGCGCGCGCAGCACCGGCACCGACAGCTCGTCGAAGCGGGCGGCGACGCGCGCATTGCCGCGGTCGACCGCATAGAAGAACTGGACGAGATCGTTCGAGCCGACCGACAGGAAATCGACCCGGTCGAGCAGCTCGTCGAGCTGGAAGAGCAGGGACGGCACCTCCAGCATGGTGCCGATATCGACGCTCTCCGGCAGCTTGTGGCCGTGGCGGCGCAGATGGGTGAGCTCGCGCTCGACCAGCGCCTTGGCCTCGTCGAACTCGTGCACGGCGGCGACCATCGGGAACATGACGCGCAGGTCGCGCCCGGAGGCGGCGCGCAGCATCGCGCGCACCTGGCTGCGCAAGAGGCCGGGCCGGTCGAGGCCGAGGCGGATCGCCCGCCAGCCCAATGCCGGGTTTTCCTCCTCGAAGTTGCGCATATAGGGCAGCACCTTGTCGCCGCCGATGTCGAGGGTGCGGAAGGTCACCGGCCGCCCGGCGGCGGCGTCGAGCACCGCGCGATAGAGCTGCTGCTGCTCGCTCGCGCGCGGGAATTGCGAGGCGACCATGAACTGCATCTCGGTGCGGAAGAGCCCGATGCCGTCCGCCCCGGTCTCGGCGATCTGCGGCAGGTCGACCACGAGGCCGGCATTGACCAGGAGCGTCACCGCCTCGCCGTCGTGGGTGACGCACGGCTTGTCGCGCAGCGCGAGGTATTGCAGCTGGCGCCGCGCGCGCAGGCGCACCCGGTCGACGTAGGCCGCCTGCACCTCGGGCGTCGGGCGCAGGTGCACGTCGCCCGAGCCGCCGTCGACGATGATGGCATCGCCGGGGTCCGCGAGGCCGGTCGCGTTCTCGACCTCGCCGACCGCCGCGATGCCGAGCGCGCGCGCGACGATTGCCACATGCGAGGTCGGCCCGCCCTCCTCCAGCACCAGGCCGCGCAGGCGCTTGCGGTCGTAGTCGAGCAGGGCCGCCGGCCCCATCATGCGGGCGACCAGCACGGCGTTCTCGGGCAGGCTTTCGCGCGAGGGCGCATGGTCCTGGCCGAGCAGCTGGCGCAGCAGGCGGTTGGCGAGATCCTCGAGGTCGTGCAGGCGCTCGCGCAGATAGGGGTCGGTCTGGCGCAGCATGCGGGCGCGGATGTCCGAATGCACGCGCTCGACCGCGGCTTCCGCGGTCAGGCCGGTCATCACCGCCTCTTCCAGCTTGTGTACCCAGCCGCGGTCGTTGGCGAACATGCGATAGGCCTCGAGCACGTCGCGGTGCTCGCCGGCGGCGGCGACGTCGCCGTGCTCGAACATGCGGTCGAGGTCGGCGCGCAGCGTCTCGATCGCGGTGTCGAGCCGCTTGCGCTCGCGCGGCAGGTCGTCGGCGATGAAATTGGTGATGACGACGCGCGGCTCGTGCAGCACCACATGGCCGAGCGCGATCCCGTCGTTCAGCTTCGTGCCCTTGAGGTTGAGCGGGCGGCGCAACGGCAGCTCGGCGCCCGGCTCGGCGAGCGCGGAAAGCTCTCCCGAGGCGATCATCTCGGCGAGAACCATCGCGGTCGTCGCCAGCGCCTCCTCTTCCTCCTCCGAATAGGTGCGCTGCGCCCGGTTCTGCACCACCAGCACGCCGAGCGTATTGCCGGCGCGCAGGATCGGCACGCCGAGGAACGAGTGGTAGATTTCCTCGCCGGTTTCCGGGCGGTACGAGAAGGCGGGGTGGTCCTGCGCTTCCGACAGGTTGACCGGGTTGGCCTCGCTCGCCACCAGGCCGACCAGGCCCTCGTCCGAGCGCAGCACCGTCTTGTGCACGGCTTCGCGCTTCAACCCTTCCGTGGCGTAGAGCTCGAGCGTGCCGTCGACGCGCAGCACGTAGACCGAGCACACCTCGGCCACCATGTTGGCGGCAATCAGCACCACGATCTTGTCGAGGCGATCCTGCGCGCTGACCGGCTCCGCCATCACCTCGCGAAGCCGTCGCAGCAGCACGCGCGGACCGCCAAGCGCGCCACGCATGGCGTGAGGTCCTTTCGGGCCGTCAGACCGAGCCCTGTCGGGCTCCCTGTCCATCTTTGAGATTGCGCCCGGAGGCATATCCTCCCGCGCGCCCATCACCAGGGCTATAGCCAATGCAACATGCGTGCCGCAAGTAAAACGCCATGTTGCGGTGCGCCAAAATCCGGCGATTCGTCATGGCCTTGCAATCAATTTGCGGCAGTTTCGAGCGACCTGCGCGGACCGCGCAGGCCTTCCCTGCGGCGGGTGCGTTCGTCGGCCCTATTTGTCGAGGCCGTAGAGCGAATGCAGGGTCCGCACCGCGAGCTCCGTGAAGGCGGCGTCGATCAAGAGCGAGAACTTGATCTCCGACGTCGTGATGGCGCGGATGTTGATGCCGCGCTCGGCCAATGCCTTGAACGCGCTTGCCGCGACGCCCGCATGGCTGCGCATGCCGATGCCGATCACCGAGATCTTGGCCACGTCGGTCGCGCTGTCGAGACCGCCATAGCCGATCCGCTCGCGCGCCTTGGCGATCGTTTCCTTGGCGCGGTCGTAGTCGGCGGCCGGCACCGTGAAGGTGAGATCGGTGGTCGCCCCGTCGGCGGAGACGACCTGCACGATCATGTCGACATTGATGTTGGCCTCGGCCAGCGGGCCGAAGATCGAGGCGGCGACGCCGGGCTTGTCCTGCACGTGCCGGATCGAGATTTGCGCCTCGTCCTTGGAGAAGGCGATGCCGGTGACGACCTGCTGTTCCATGATTTCCGCCTCGTCGCAGATGAGGGTGCCGGGAGGGGTGGAGTGCGGATCGATGTCCTCCGGCTTGTCGAAGGAGGAGCGCACGAACATGCGCACCTGATGCACCATGCCGAGCTCGATCGAGCGCACCTGCATGACCTTGGCGCCGAGGGAGGCCATTTCCAGCATCTCCTCGAACGATATCTTGTCGAGCCGGCGCGCGCGCGGCACCACGCGCGGGTCGGTGGTGTAGACGCCGTCGACGTCGGTGTAGATGTCGCAGCGGTCGGCCTGGATCGCGGCCGCGACCGCGACCGCCGAGGTGTCCGAGCCGCCGCGGCCGAGCGTGGTGATGCGGCCGGTCTCGGCATGGATCCCCTGAAAGCCGGCGACGACCGCGACCTCCTTGCGCTCCCTGAAACGGCGGACCAGCTCCTCGCCGTTGACGTCGAGGATGCGGGCGGAGCCGTGCACGTCCGAGGTCTTGATCGGCAATTGCCAGCCCTGCCACGAGCGGGCGTTGATCCCGAGCGCCTGCAGCGCGATCGCGAGCAGCCCGGCCGTGACCTGCTCGCCCGAGGCGACCACCGCGTCGTATTCGCGCGCGTCATGCATCGGCGAAGCCTCGCGGCACCACTCGACCAGGCGATTGGTGGTCCCGGCCATGGCCGACACCACCACCGCGACCTCGTGGCCGGCATCGACCTCGCGCTTGACGTGGCGCGCCACGTTGCGGATGCGCTCGATATCGGCGACCGAGGTGCCGCCGAATTTCATCACCAGCCGGCCCATCTCGGGTCTCGGTGCTCCATGGATTGCATGCGGGACGGGCGCGGCCGGATGACCGCGCGCGGGCGCGAAAAGGCGCGTATACATACCGGCGAGGTGACGGCGCCGCAACCGCCGCCGGTCACCACCGCGGCGACTATCGCTGCGGGGCCAGAGGGTTAGTCGCCGAGGGCTAGTCGACATGACCGCCAGTTCCACCACCGCCCCGACCGTGGATGAGGCCGAGCTTGCCCGCTTCGCGGCGCTCGCGAGCGAGTGGTGGAATCCGCGCGGCAAGATGGCGCCGCTGCACAAGTTCAATCCGGTGCGTCTCGGCTACATCCGCGACGCCGCGTGCCGCCGTTTCGCCCGCGATGCCCGCCAGCTCGACTGTCTCAAGGAACTGCGCATTCTCGACATCGGCTGCGGCGGCGGCCTTCTGTCGGAGCCGCTGGCGCGGCTCGGTGCCGAGGTGGTCGGCGCCGACCCGGCCGCCGCCAATATCGAGGCGGCACGGCTGCACGCGGCGGAAAGCGGCATCGCGGTCGACTACCGGACGACCACCGCCGAGGCGCTGGCCGAAGCCGGCGAGCGCTTCGACGTGGTGCTCGCCATGGAGGTGGTCGAGCACGTCGCCGACGTGAACCTGTTCGTCAAGCTCACCGGCGCCATGGTCAAGCCGGGCGGGCTGATGATCGCGGCCACTCTCAACCGCACGCTCAAGAGCTTTGCGCTGGCGATCGTCGGCGCCGAATACGTCCTGCGCTGGCTGCCGCGCGGCACGCACCAGTGGGACAAGTTCGTCACCCCGAACGAGCTCGAGATCGCGCTCGATCGCGCCGGCCTCGGCCTGATCGAGGAGACCGGCGTCGTCTACAATCCGCTCGCCGACCGCTGGCGCCTCGCCGCCGACATGGACGTGAACTACATGGTCACGGCGGAGCGGCCGGCGTGACGGCGTCGTCGTCGCCCTGGGTCGTGTTCACCCTCATCGCGGCCGCTGCGCAGACCGTGCGCAACGCGACCCAGCGCGGGCTGACCGTGAAGCTCGGCACGGTGGGCGCGACCCACGTGCGCTTCCTGTTCGGCCTGCCGTTCGCGCTGCTGTTCCTCGCCGGCGTCGCCGTCGTGGCGCAGGCGGCGCCGCCGCGGCCGGGCCTCGTCTTCTGGCCGTGGGTGCTGCTCGGCGCCCTGATGCAGATCGCCGCGACCGCGCTGATGCTCGCCGCCATGGGCGAGCGCTCGTTCGTGGTCGCCATCGCCTACATCAAGACCGAGCCGATCCAGGTCGCGCTGTTCGGCCTCATCTTCCTCGGCGACCACGTGACGCCCGGCATGGGCACCGCGATCCTGATCGCGACCGCCGGCGTGGTGGTGATGTCGCTCAAGGCCGGCGCGGCACGCGGCGGCCTCAAGCCGACCGTGATCGGGCTCGCGTCAGGCGGCTGCTTCGCGCTCTCGGCCATCGGCTATCGCGGCGCCATCCTGAGCCTGCACGATCCGAACTTCGTCATGGCCGCGACCTTCACGGTCGCGGTCGGCCTGGCGGTGCAGACCGTCCTGCTCACCGCGTATCTGCTGGCGCGCGACCGCGCCGTGCTGCGCGCGATCATCCTCGCCTGGCGGCCGTCGCTGTTCGCCGGCTTCATGGGCGCGCTCGCCTCGCAGTTCTGGTTCCTCGGCTTTGCCACCGCGACCGCCGCGAGCGTGCGCACGCTCGCGCTGGTCGAGGTGCTGTTCGCGCAAGGCATCTCGCGCGTCGTGTTCAAGCAGCCGGTGAGCGCGCGCGAAGGCCTCGGCATCGTGCTGATCGTCGCCGGCGTCGCGCTCTTGGTGTGGGCCTACTAACGCGAATGATGGCGAAGCCTGACGACGGGACATCGAAATGGATCTTGGGCTGAACGGAAAGAATGCCGTCATCCTCGGGGGCACGCGCGGCATCGGGCGAGCCATCGCGGATACGCTTGCGCGCGAAGGCGCGAACGTCGCGATCTGCGCGCGCAACGCCGCGCAGGTCGAGCAAGCCGTCGCCGCCTTGCGCGGCCACGGCGTGCGGGCGAGCGGCGCATCGGTCGATATCACGGATGGCGCGGCGCTGAGGGCATGGATCGCCTCCGCCGCGCACGAGCTCGGCGGCATCGATATCCTTTTCTCCAACGCCGGCGCGATGGCGCAGGGTGGCGACCCGGCCGCATGGGAGCAGAATTTTCGCCTCGACGTGCTCGGCGCCGTGCACGCATTCGACGCCGCTCGGCCATTTCTCGAGAAGGGCGCCGAGAAGAATGGCGATGCGGCCTTCGTCATTATTTCATCCGTCTCCGCCGCCCAGGCCGACACCGCAAGCTCCTACGGCCCGATCAAGGCCGCACTGGTGCACATGGCGAAAGGCCTCGCGCGCCAGCACGCGGCAAGAAAGATCAGGGTGAACGTCGTCTCGCCCGGCACGGTGTACTTCCCGGGCGGCGTCTGGCACATGCGCGAGCAGAACGCGCCGGAGCGCTTCCGGGAGATGCTCGCGCGCAATCCGACCGGCCGCATGGCGACTCCGCAGGAGATCGCCAACGCTGCCGTTTTTCTCGGCAGCCCGGCATCTTCGTTCACGACGGGTTCGAACCTGATCGTCGACGGCGCGATCTCGAGCCGGGTCAATTTCTGATCGCTGGACCGCCTGTGTGCGGTCTCACATCAGGAACACGCCCTTGCCGTCGACCTGCTTGTCGAACAGCTTGTAGGCCTCCTCGGCCTGCTCGAGCTTCCAGCGGTGCGTGAACAGCCGGTCGACGTCGATCTTGCGCTCGACCGAGAAGCGCGCGCATTCGGCCTGGATGATATTGGAGAAGGTCCACGATGCAACCAGCGTCAACTGCCGGCGCAGGAGGTGCGGGCTGACATCGATCGTGACCTCGCCGCCCTCGCCGACGAAGCACATGGTGCCCCAGACCTTCGTGCTGCGGATCGCGTTGAGCCGCGCCTCCGGGTTGCTCGATGTATCCAGCGTCAGATCGGCGTACCGCCCATGGGTCAAATCCTTGATCGCGGCGACCGGATCGTTCGAGCCGGGATTGACCACGTGGTCGGCGCCGAATTCTTTCGCTCGAGCGAGACGCTGCGGAGAGATGTCGAGCGCAATGACGGTGGCGCCCATCGCCTTGGCATACTGCGTGGCCGCCAGGCCCACCGGGCCCTGCCCGAAGATCGCGATCGTGTCATTGCCCGACAGCTTCATGCGTTGCAGGGCGCTGTAGGCGGTGCCCGAGCCGCACGAGATCGCGGCGCCCGCCGCGAACGACAGCTCGTCCGGCAGCGGCACCAGCGTGTTGGCGGGCACGCACAGATATCTTGCGTGGCCGCCATGCGCGTTGTTGCCGTAGACCTTGACCGGGACCTCCTGGCAGAGCTGCTGCCAGCCGGCGCGGCAATGGTTGCATTGGGTGCAGCCCTGATAGTGATGCACCATCACCCGTTCCCCGACCCGCGCCGCCCGCGCCTCGACCGCCGAGCCGACCGCGGCGACGACGCCGCACGGCTCGTGGCCCGCAATGACAGGATTGGGGTTGAACGGAATGCCGGTCGCCCGCCCGCCACCCTTCGGTCGGCGGTACTGATGCAGGTCGCTGCCGCACATTCCCGACGCCTTCATTTCGACCACGACTTCGTGCGGTCCCGGCGTCGGATCGTCGAAGTTCATCAGCTCGAGCTCGCGCCCGCCCGTGAAGACCACGCCACGCATCGCCGCCTCCCGTTCCTCACCGTCATCGGAACGGAGCGCATGAAACTCGATCGCCTGGGATTTGACAACCGTCGACGGCCCTCTGCCGTCCGATCGAGAGCAGTCTGGCGCAAATTCCGCTGGCCATGAATCAGAACGTCATGCCCGCGAATGCGTCGCGCATGCGGGCATCCACGTCTTTCTTTGTGGCGAGTCAGCAAGCAAGACGTGGATGGCCGGGACACGCCCGGCCATGACGAGGGTGGATCAAGTCGATCGGAATTCGCTCTAGCTGTTGAGCGCGAGGCGTTGGCATCGTTCCGATCGTCGCCAGCATTGCGCTCTCGCCGTTGTCCGACGCCGAGTTGCTCGCGCTTGCGCGCCATAAGGACGAACAGCGCAACCCCGGCCGCCGCCGGTCGAGGTGCTGTTCGCGCAAGGCGTCTCCCGCTTTGCGTCCAAGCAGCCGGCGAGCGCGCGCGAAGGCATCGGCATTGTGCTGATCGTCGCCGGTGTGGACCTACTGGCGCGTATATCGAGCCATGCGTGCTGCACATGAATTCCCACCCCGGTTCGGGCCGGAAATTTTTCCTGCGGAAAATACAATGGATCTGCAATGGCGCAGAAGCCCGAAATACAATGCAAGCCATTGAATCATTTCGCAAAAGCGGCTAGATTCGAAAACAATGCGGATCAATGAGCGATCAGGCGAAAATACAGTCCGGAACAATGAGGCGATCATTGTTCTTTGGACCTCTGGTTGTAAGGGGGGCATCGATTTGGCCGCGCTCAGCGCATGGCTCGCACGGGTCGGCGCGAGGCGCTGAAACGAAAAGCGCCTCGCGTGCCAGCTGCGAGGCGCAATTCGTGAACTCTCATTTATGCCATTTAAACGAATTCCCGAGGGCGCGCAAGAACAATTTGAGAACAAATTGCGATGGGATGGGCCAGTTCCAGCGCCGTTGTAGGCAAATCGCTAATTCCGCTCGTCCGGCAGCACCGGCAGCGGATGGAACTCGATGCCTTCCTCGTGCAATTCCTTCGCCTCCTGCGGCGAGGCTTCGCCGTAGATCGAGCGGTGCTCGATCTCGCCGTAGTGCATCTTGCGCGCCGCTTCCGGGAACTTGCGGCCGACATTCTCGGCGTTTTTTGTAAGATGATCGCGCAGCTCCTTGAGCTTGGTGCGCAGCTCGCGCTCCTGCGGCGAGATCATCGCGACCGGCGCCGGCGGCTCGGGCGCCGCCGCCGGCGGCGCGGCGGGCGCTTCGGGCACATCGATCGGCTTGTCGGCGCGCGCGAGGCGCGGCGCCATGATCGCCTTCTCGACCTTGGTCGAGCCGCAGGCCGGGCAGGCGACGAGCCCGCGCTTGGCCTGCTTGTCGTAGGCCGCCGAACTGGCGAACCAGCTTTCGAATTCGTGCGCCCGCCCGCACACCAGATTGTAGCGGATCATGCGCCGCCTCCGACCGCGTGCAGATGCGCGGGCTCGGCGGCCGGCGCGACCACCTCGAAGCGCCGGCCATGCTGCAGCGAGGGGATGCGCGCGCGCGCCGTCGCGATGTCGGCGAGCGCGATCTCGGCCATGACGACGCCGGGCTCGCTGCCCCCTTCGGCGATGACACGGCCCCACGGGTCGACCACCAGCGAATGGCCGAACGTCTCGCGGCCGTTCTCGTGCGTGCCGCCCTGCGCGGCGGCAAGCACGTAGCAGGTGTTCTCGATCGCGCGGGCGCGCATGAGGACGTGCCAATGCGCCTCGCCGGTCTGCCGGGTGAAGGCCGACGGGATGGCGAGGAACGAGGCGCCGGCCTCGGCGAGCGCGCGGTAGAGCGCCGGGAAGCGCAGGTCGTAGCAGATGGTGAGCCCGAGCCGCCCCCACGGCAGATCCGCCGCGATCGCGACGTCGCCCGCGCGGTAGCTGCGCGACTCGCGATAGCTCTCGCCGCCCGCAAGATCGACGTCGAACATGTGGATCTTGTCGTAGCGCGCGACGATCTCGCCCGCCGGGTCGATCAGGAATGACCGGTTCACGGCCTTGTCGGGGGAAATCTTGAGCGCCAGCGATCCGACGTGCACCCACAGGCGCTGCGCCCGCGCCGTCGCGCGGAAGGCGGCGAGCGCCGGGTCGGTCTCCTCCGGCGCGATCGCCGCGAACATCGCCTCGCGCTTGACCTCCATGAGGTTGGTCATTTCCGGCGTCTGCACGTAGTCGGCGCCGGCGTCCTTCGCCTCGCCGATCAGCCGCACGGCCGCGTCGATATTGGCGCGCGGCGTGCGGCCCGAGCGCAGCTGGATCAAGCCGACGCGGAAGCTCGCGCTCATGCCCGTTGCTGCCGTCATGTCCGCATCTCCCCGTTGCGCGCGAGCAGGGGGTCGAGCCCGCCGGCCTCGTCGAGCGCGTAAAGGTCGTCGCAGCCGCCCACATGCGTATCGCCGATGAAAATCTGCGGCACCGTCATCCGCCCGCCGGCGCGCTCGACCATGCGGGCGCGCAGCGCGCGGTCGCCGGCGACGTTGATCTCGATGAAGTCGGCGCCCTTGCGGCGCAACAGCTCCTTGGCCGACGTGCAGTAGGGGCAATAGGGGATCGTATAGACTTCGATCGACGCCATGGCGGAAGGTTAGCTCCGGACGGTGCAAAGGACGTAAACGAGTTATATGGGGGCGCGCATCCCCTCGACAACCCGGGCGAAGACGAGCACGTCGACCCGGGCGGCGCCGGCGCGCAGCAGCGCGCGCGTGCAGGTGTCGACGGTCGCGCCGGAGGTGAGCACGTCGTCGACCAGGACCAGCCGGCGGTCGACGACAGCCGCCCGCCGCTCGTCCGGCACCGCGAAGGCGCCCTGCACGTTGGTCGCCCGGTCCGTCCGGTTGAGGCCGACCTGCTGCGGTGTCGCGCGCAGGCGCTTCAGCGTGTCGTCGAGCACCGGCACGTTGCTTGCCTGCGAGATCTCGCGGGCGAGCGCCGCCGCCTGGTTGAAGCGGCGCGCCCACAGGCGCCGCCAATGCAGCGGCACCGGCACGAGCGCGTCGGCGTCCTTGGTCAGCTCGCGGCCGGCTTGCGCCATCCAGCGCCCCATTGTGGGCGCAAGATCGAGCCGGTCGCCGTATTTGAGCGAATGCACGAGCTTGCTCGCGACGTCGTCGTAGCGCACCGCCGCCCGCGCGCGGGCGAAGGCCGGCGGGTTGGCGACCGCTTCGGTCGACAGGACGCCGGGACCGGGATCGTAGCCGAACGGCGTGCCCAGCCGCTCGCAATAGGGCGGCGCGATGAAGGCGAGCTTCGACCAGCAGGCGCCGCACAGGCCGCCGCTGTGGCCCAAGACGCCGCGGCACGCCGGACAGAGCGGCGGCAGCGCGAAGTCGAGCGCGAAGCGCAGCGAGGCGCGGACCGGGGCGAGGAAGCGGATGAAGCGGGCCGCGCGCGAGGGAGCCGTATCGGAAGCCGGGTGCACGTTGCAGCCTAACGTGAATGGCGCGTCCTTCTCAAGGTGGGGTTGCGCGCGGCGAAGAACGTCCGCTCGCACGAGCTTAAGCAAAGAAGCTGAACTTTGGCGCATGGTCTTGTCGGCGAACGGGCGTCCACCCCGCATCAAGTGCGGGGCAGGCTTTCGCCGGAACATGCGCTAGAGTGGACCCATGTCCGCTCCGCGCGTGTTCGATCGCTCCCTGTTGCGCCGGCGCCGCCGCCGCGCGCAGGCGCTCGGACCGACGACATTCCTGATCGACCGGGTCGCCGACGATCTCGCCGACCGTCTCGCCAGCGTGCTGCGCCGGTTCGCGCTCGCGGTCGATCTCGGCACGCCGACCGGCGCGCTGCGCCGTGCGCTCGCGCCGCGCGTCGACACCTTGATTGCGGTCGATGCGGATCCGCTCGCGCTTGGCGACGAGTTCGGGCCGAAGCTCGCGGCCGACGAGGAGGCGCTGCCATTTGCCGACGCCTCGCTCGACCTCGTCGTCTCGGCGCTCGCCCTGCAATCGGTCAACGATCTGCCTGGCGCGCTCGTGCAGGTGCGACGCGCGCTCAGGCCGGACGGCCTGTTCGTGGCGGCGATGCTCGGCGGCGACACGCTGACCGAGCTGCGGGCGAGCTTCGCGGCCGCCGAGGCCGAGATCGAGGGCGGCGTCTCGCCGCGCGTTGCCCCCTTCGTCGATGCGCGCGCGGCGGGCGCCCTGCTGCAGCGCGCGGGCTTCGCGTTGCCGGTCGCCGACATCGACCGCATCACGGTGCGCTACGCCTCGCCGTTCGACCTGATGCGGGATCTGCGGCGCATGGGGGCGACCAACGTGCTGGCCGAGCGCCGGCGCGCGCCGCTGCGCCGCGCCACGCTGCTGCGCATGGCCGAGGTCTATGCGGCGCGCTTCGCCGATGCGGACGGCCGGGTGCGGGCGAGCTTCGACGTCGTCTGGCTGTCGGGCTGGGCGCCGCATGCGAGCCAGCAGCAGCCGCTCAAGCCGGGCTCGGCGCGGACGCGCCTCGCTGATGCGCTGGGCACGCGCGAATTTTCCGCCGGCGAGCCGCCGGAGCGATGATGCGCCGGCGGCGTCCGCTCACATCTGGTTGATTCGAAGAAAAGTCGCCGCGTTTCGGGGCGCCCGCGAGCGCCTATTGCGTCATGTTTGCCAATGAGTTGGAGATCTGACCATACAGCGTATTCTTGATCCCCTGGCCCATCGAGAAGACCGTCGCCAGGATAGCGATGCCGATCAGCGCCACCATCAGCCCGTATTCGATCGCGGTCGTGCCGCGCTGGTCGGCCGCGAAGCGGCGCCAGCCGGCGCGTGCCGTGCAAAGAAGCGCGAAAGGGTTCATGGGTCGGTCCTGTGCTCGGTCCAGTTCTAAGTTCACAGCAGCGTGGTCAGATGCGAGATCAGCGGCAGGTCGGCGGGCGGCATCGGATATTCCTTGAGCCGGTTCGGCCGCACCCAGGCGAGGCGCTGGCCCTCCTGCGCCGATGCGATCCCCTCCCACCGCCGACACACGTAGAGCGGCATCAGCAGGTGGAACTCCGGATAGGTGTGGCTCGCGAAGGTGAGCGGCGCGAGGCAGGCCTCCTTCACGACGATGCCCAGTTCCTCCTTCAACTCGCGGATCAGCGTCTCTTCCGGCCGCTCGCCCGCTTCCACCTTGCCGCCGGGAAACTCCCACAAGCCTGCCATCGTCCGGCCGGCGGGGCGTTCGGCGATCAGCACGCGCCCATCGGCATCGACGAGGGCGCAGGCGGCGACAACCAGTAGCTTCACGCTGACGACCCTTCGAACTGCACGCTAGAGGCTCGTGGTTAAGGACTCGCCAATGCGGCGGCCGCAATTGCGGCGCGACGGTTAATGCGCGGTTGCGGCGATCTGCGACTGCCGCTCGTTGCCCGTTCTCGCGGCATGATTTTTTCCCGAAAGCGGTTTCCCGCTTTGCGCGATCATGCGCTACGACCGATAGTCGCCGTTGATCGCCACATATTCCTTAGTGAGGTCGCAGGTGAGCACGCGGTCGCGCCCCGCACCCAGGCCGAGCGCGACCTTGAGGGCGATCACCGGCTGCTTCATCGCGGCCGACACCGTCGCCTCGTCATAGGCGGGATCGCGCAGCCCGCGGTGGGCGACGCGGATGCCGTTGAACCAGATCGACAGCCGGTCGCGGTCGGCCGGCTCGCCCGCCTTGCCGACCGCCATGACGACGCGCCCCCAGTTTGCGTCCTCGCCCGCGATCGCGGTCTTGACCAGCGGCGAATTGGCGATCGACATGGCGATGCGCCGCGCCGACGTCTTCGATTTCGCGCCTTCGACCACGATCTCGACCAGCTTGCGCGCGCCTTCGCCGTCGCGGGCGACCTGCTCGGCGAGATCGGCGAGCACGCGCGCGAAGCCGGCGCGAAAATCCTTGAGCCGCGGGTCGGACGCGCGCGCGATCCTCGGCGCACCGCGCGCGGCGGCGGCGCCGGTCGCGAAGGCGAGCAGCGTGTCCGAGGTCGAGGTGTCGCCGTCGATCGTCACGGCGTTGAAAGTGTCGGTGACGCCACGCGCGAGCAGCGACTGCAGCGCTCCCGCCCCAATCGGCGCGTCGGTGAAGACGAACGACAGCATGGTCGCCATGTCGGGCGCGATCATGCCGGCGCCCTTGGCGATGCCGCAGATCGTCACCTCGGTCTTGCCGAGCCGCACGGTCGCGCTCGCGCCCTTGGGAAAGGTGTCCGTGGTCATGATGGCGCGCGCCGCCTCCTGCCAGCGGCCCGGCGCGGCGTCGCGGACGAGGCCGTCCATGACGCCGTCGAAGGCCTCGGCGCGCAGCGGCTCGCCGATCACGCCGGTCGACGCGAGGAAGACGTCGGCGGGCTTGCAGCCGATCGCCTTGGCGGAGATGTCGGCGGTGATCTTCGCCGCCTCGCGTCCGTTCCGGCCGGTGAACGCGTTGGCGTTGCCGGAATTGACGACCAGGGCGCGCGCCTTGCCGGCCTTGAGATGGGCGCGGCACCAGTCGACCGGCGCCGACGGGCACTTGGAGCGGGTGAGGACGCCCGCGACCGCGGTGCCGGGATCGAGCAGCGCAAGCAGCACGTCGGTGCGGTTGGCGTAGCGGATACCCGCGGCGGCCGTTGCGACGCGCACGCCTGCAACGGCCGGCATATCGGGAAAGCGCGCGGGAGCGAGCGGCGAGACGGGCGTGGCCATGGCGGAGATCATCCCCGGTTGTCATGACCGGAGGCGGTCACGACGATGGCCAGCCATAAGCCAAAAAAGCCGCGATCCGACAAGCCGTCGCCTGAGAAAGTCCCTCATCAAGAAAGTTCATGGCCGGGAAAATGTCCCGGCCATGATGCCGAAGCGACGGAATTTGCCGAGCGCAGCGGTGCGCCGATGACAGAACCTACTTCGTCGGCGTGGCCTGCGGCTGCTGCACCGGTTGCGGCGGCTGGGCCGGCTGCGGCGCCTGCGCCGGCTGCGCGGGCTTGTCGAAGCGCTCGATCTTCGCCTCGGCGCGCAGCTTGTTGACGAGATCGAGCTGCGCCTTGCGCACGACGAAGCGCTCGAGCTGGGGCTTGACCTGGTCGAACGGCGGCGCAGGTTTCTTGCGCTTGTCCTCGACCAGCAGCACGTGCCAGCCGAACTGGGTCTTCACCGGCTCGGAGAACTTGCCCTTCTCCAGCTTGAAGGCGACCTCGGCGAATTCCGGCACCATCTGGTCCTTGGTGAAATAGCCGAGGTCGCCGCCGTCCTTGCGGCCGGACGGATCCTCGGTCAGCTCGTTGGCGAGCTTGGCGAAATCCTCGCCCTTCTTGAGCCGCTCGACCACGGCCTTGGCCTTCTCCTCGGCGGCCTTGGCGGCCTTCTCGTCCTTCCAATCGGCGACGCGGAAGAGGATATGGCGCGCGTGCACCTCCACCTCGTTGCTCATCTGCTTGACGGCGTCGTCATAGACCGCGTGCAGCGCCTGGTCGGTGATCGACTTCTTCGCCTCCTGTTGCAGCAGGGTCTCCATCAGCACCTTGTTGCGGGCGAAGGCGGCGCGCTTCTTGAAGTCGGGGTCGTCCTGCAGGCGCTTCTCCTCGGCGGCCTGCGCGAGGATGATCATGTTGGTGAGAAAGCCGACGAGGTAGTCGCGCTTGGCGTCCTCGTTGCCCTGCGGCATGCTATCGCCGACTTCTTCCTCGGCGAGCGCGAGATCGCTCTGGTGAATCTCGATGCCGTTGACCTTGGCGATGAGCGGGTCGGGGGCCGTCTGGGCCGAAGCCGGAAACATTGCGCCAGCGAGGAGCGCGGCCGCCGCGGCGGCAGCCAGCGCCAGCCGGCGCGGCGCCGAAAAGGCCGAAACAGACAGTTGGGTCATAGGGATATCCTTGGCGCGTGAGGGGACCGGCTCTGCCGGTGCGGCGATTGCGGCGGACACTTGCGCAATCGCGCGCAAATCGCAACGGCCGAAGGGATTAAATTTCCAACCGGGGCGCGAATGCGGCGCGTTTTCGCCACGGCCGCGGCGGCGCCGGGGCGCCGATTGACAAGGCTCCGACCCCCTCCTATCTCTCGGCAAACTCGCCGGTTTCCCGTGAGGCAATCGCGCCTTACCCTTGCCTGAAAAGCGCCCGATGTCGTTTGCATCGGGTCGCGCGCCGGCGTCAGGCCGGCCTAAGCAACCCGTCGGCGGAAGAAGAGGATCCGGCATGTTTGGCGCCGTTGCCCGAAGGCTGTTTGGCTCCGCGAACGACCGTCGCATCCGCTCCTACCAGCCGCGCGTCGACGAGATCAACGCGCTCGAGGACGAGGTCGCGAAGCTCTCCGACGAGGCGCTGCGCGCCCGCACCGACGAGTTCAAGAAGCAGATCGCCGACGGCGTCGACCTCGACGACCTCCTGGTGCCGGCATTCGCGACCGTGCGCGAGGCGGCCAAGCGCACGCTCGGCCAGCGCCACTTCGACGTCCAGCTCGTCGGCGGCATGATCCTGCACGAGGGCAGGATCGCCGAGATGAAGACCGGCGAAGGCAAGACGCTGGTCGCGACGCTCGCGGTCTACCTCAACGCCGTGGCGGGCCGCGGCGTGCACGTCGTCACCGTCAACGACTATCTCGCCCGCCGCGACGCCGACTGGATGGGGCAGATCTACAAGTTCCTCGGGCTCTCGGTCGGCGTGATCGTGCACGGGCTCGACGACGAGCAGCGCAAGCAGGCCTACGACTGCGACATCACGTACGGCACCAACAACGAGCTCGGCTTCGACTATCTGCGCGACAACATGAAGTACCGGCTGGAGGACATGGTCCAGCGCGGCCACATCTACGCGATCGTCGACGAGGTCGACTCGATCCTGGTCGACGAGGCGCGCACGCCGCTCATCATCTCGGGTCCGCTCGACGATCGCTCCGACTTCTACAACACGATCGACGCGTTCATCCCGCAGCTCGACAAGAGCGACTACGAGGTCGACGAGAAGCAGCGCACCGTGACGCTGACCGAAGCCGGCATGGAGAAGCTCGAGCAGCGGCTGCGCGCCGCCAACCTGCTCAAGGGCGACTCGCTCTACGACGTCGAGAACGTCTCCACCGTCCACCACGTCAACCAGGCGCTGCGCGCCCACAAGCTGTTCCAGCGCGACAAGGATTACATCGTGCGCAACGGCGAGGTCGTCATCATCGACGAGTTCACCGGCCGCATGATGCCGGGCCGCCGCTATTCGGATGGATTGCACCAGGCGCTGGAGGCGAAGGAGCACCAGCCGATCCAGCCGGAGAACCAGACGCTCGCCTCGATCACGTTCCAGAACTACTTCCGCATGTACGAGAAGCTCGCCGGCATGACCGGCACGGCGGCGACCGAAGCCGAAGAGTTCATGGACATCTACAATCTCGAAGTCCTGGAAGTGCCGACCAACATGCCGCTCGCGCGCGTCGACGACGACGACGAGGTCTATCGCACGGCCGAGGAGAAATACCGCGCGGTGCTGGGCGAGATCGAGCGGGCGAGCCAGCGCTTCCAGCCGGTGCTGGTCGGCACCGCCTCGATCGAGAAGTCCGAGCTGCTCGCCGGCATCCTGCTCAAGAACGGCTACAAGCAGATCGACTTCGACAGCCCGAAGGCGCTGGAGAAGCTCTACGCCGCGGCGCGCTCCGGCAAGCCGGGCAAGCAGTTCGCCGTGCTCAATGCGCGCTTCCACGAGCAGGAAGCCCACGTCATCGCCGAGGCGGGCGTGCCGGGCGCGATCACGATCGCGACCAACATGGCGGGCCGCGGCACCGACATCAAGCTCGGCGGCAACGTCGACATGCGGGTCGCGACGGAGACTGCCGACATCGCCGATCCGGCCGAGAAGGAAAAGAAGATCGCCGAGATCCGCGCCGAGGTCGAGCGCTTCCGCGAGATCGTGCTCAAGGCCGAGGAGACGATCGAGATCGAGCCGGCCAAGAACGGCAAGCCGGCCAAGACCATGACGCGGCCGGGCGGGCTCTACATCGTCGGCACCGAGCGCCACGAGTCGCGGCGCATCGACAACCAGCTGCGCGGCCGCTCCGGCCGCCAGGGCGACCCCGGGCGCTCGAAGTTCTTCCTCTCGCTCGAGGACGACCTGATGCGCATCTTCGGGTCGAACAAGCTCGACGGCATGCTGCAGAAGCTCGGCCTCAAGGAGGACGAGGCGATCATCCATCCGTGGATCAACAAGGCGCTGGAGAAGGCGCAGCAGAAGGTCGAGGCGCGCAACTTCGACATCCGCAAGAACCTGCTCAAGTTCGACAACGTGATGAACGACCAGCGCAAGGTGATCTTCGA